>Ga0209006_10000505_pt1 | contig 36680 bp, 46 predicted proteins | sample JacPin_JW_Ref_O2_FD_188567 | JGI IMG/M metagenome (GOLD analysis project Ga0209006, IMG submission 188567) | Forest soil microbial communities from Algoma, Ontario, Canada - Jack Pine, Ontario site 1_JW_Ref_O2 (SPAdes) (version 2) | ecosystem: Environmental > Terrestrial > Soil > Boreal... | reverse complement strand
GAAAACCGCGGCGAGTGGGGCAGCCATTTTCGTGGCGGCGCTGGCTGGGTAGAAATTTCTTCTATGTGGAGTATACTGTGGAATGGATTCCACATATGGAAATCGTTCAAATCGTGCTGGATAAAAAGCTGTTGCACGCCGCCGACCAAGCCGCGAAGCGCACGAAGCGAAACCGTTCCGCTTTGGTGCGCGACGCATTGCGGGAGCATCTCCGCCGGTTGGAACTGCGAGACAGTGAAGAGCGCGATCGCCAGGGCTATTCGCGACGTTCGCAAGCCGACGCGGAAACCCTGGGTTGGGAGTCAGAGGCCACGTGGCCGCAAGAATAGCTCGAGGTGAGGTTCGGCTCTACCAGTTTGCCACACCCGATAAGAAACGACCCGCCCTCGTGCTGACCCGCAACAGCGCCATCGCGTATCTATCCACGGTTACGGTCGCGCCTGTTACTTCCACGATTCGCGGTGTGCCATCGGAAGTCGTTCTGAACGAGGAGGACGGCATGAAGTCCGCGTGCGCGGTGAACCTGCACAATGCAGTTACGGTGTCGCAACAGCGCCTGGGGAAACGCGTGGCCCAGCTTAGTTCCGCACGAATGAATGAAGTGTGTGCCGCTCTGCGCTTCTCTCTGGGCTGCGATGCAAGCTAGTGCTGGGAACGGGAATAAGAGCCATCCGTCCTTCGTTCTCCCGGTTTGGTACTGTTCCCCAAATATTTATGACCAGATAGTTCGTTTCGCGGGTAGGGTGCCCATAAAATGTTACACGGTGGACGATTCGTTTGGGAGGGCATTGCCAGTGGGGACTGGACGACGTTTGCCGAATGTCGAGTGGTTTTGCAGCCACTAGGGTTCGACTCCCTTGCCCTCCTCGGGTCACTCGATACTAAAGCTTCTTGACAATTCAAGTGCTCGATTTATCATAGTTGGTATTTGGCAAACGTCGTCTAGTATCTCAAAGCCCCGATCGATGCTCGGGGCTTTGGCTTTTTGAAGGCGTTCCCTCTGTCCTTCCATTTGCCGGAGCGCGGTGAACCTGAACAACGCAGTGACGGTGTTGCAACAGCGCCTGGGGAAACGTGTGGCCCAGCTTGGCTCCGCGCGGATGAATGAAGTGTGCGCCGCTCTGCGCTTCTCGCTGGGTTGCGATGCGAGCTAGTTACCCCGAATTTCTCCGCCCAACTCTGAACTGCCCCACTCAGTACCTCGTCGCTTCACAGTTGTCGCGGCTATGCGCTGGTCTTCAAAACATCTCGACTTACTTCTTTGGTGATTGAGCAGGCGGTGCAGGCTGTTGTGCGGGCTGGGCGGGCTGCACTGGCGTCATCGGGACGGTCTTCGCACCTCGGTGTTCGCCGCTGGCAGGGGTCATCGCAACTGGAGATATTCCGTCGTTGGTTTGAATCCTGACTGCGACGGGCGTCATAGCGACTGGCTTTATCGCCTTCCCCAAATCGCCTGTCACAATCTTTTCCGCGTGCTCATTGCTCATGTGAGTCCCCCTTGAGAACGTTGTCCCTGCAAACATCATCGCGAAAATCGACCCGACGCAGCACTATTTCTCCGGCGGAGGCGGGGGCGCAGGCGTCGTCGGACTCTTCTGAGTTGGAGTAGGTGTCATTCCGGGTGGCTTCGTTCCTCCATGCACTTTGCCGGGGTCAACCGGCGTCATGCCCGCTGGTTTCATACCATCATTTACTCGGCCCATTGTTCCCCTCCACGTCCTACTTCTTCGGTGTTTGCGGTTGCGACGGCTGGGGCGCGGGTGCAGGTGGTCGCGCTGGAGTCATCGCCGGGGGCTTACAGCCCTCATCGAATCGGTCTTTCCCGACTGGCTGGGTCATTTGTTTCGGGGCTTCGTTTGTCGGGGTCATCGCAGGAGGCTTACAACCGAAGTCCATCGCCTCAACCCGGATAGGTTTTTGGGGGGTCTCGCTCATCTGCTTTGCCTCGCGAATATTTGCGTACACGAACATCATAGTGAAAAACACACCACAGATGAAGAGAATTATCCCCGCCCACGCGAGCCATTCCACGGCTTTTGTCAACCAACTTTCACGGTGTTTGTCAAAAGCCTCCGCGTTGCTGTTCAGGTAAAACTCGTTGAGGTGTGGGAGCATACCTTCAAGAGCAAGGATGCTGATGCGGAAGGAAACCAGCGTCACCAGGATGCAAAGTAAGAAGGCAGCCCACGAAGCGAAAAGCGACGGAATCCAGACTGCTTGCCCGATTGGGGCAACGTCTTTTATGAATGCCAACGAAAGGCCGAGTGCTCCGCTTGAAAACGTCAGGAGGTATTTGTCAAAATTCTCAGTGCCGGACTTGGTATCCTCCCACACTTTCTGTCGGTATTCATCGTGCAATTCTTCGGCTCTCGTTTTGTCCGCCATGTTGAGGGTAGATTATCACTGCAATCGTCGTCCTGCGTCGAGTAGATTGAAGACCGAGGTAGTATCCTAGCAGTGAGCATTCGGACGCTGAGGTCGGGTTGGGCGAAATGGTCAAGTTGGCTCCCCGACGCCTGACCCCCTCTACTCCAGCGTAGATGTTGCGCTCTCCCGGCGTAGGAGCTTCTGAATACGTGTGATGCGGACCTGATGACGTGAAGCGGCTCGTAAGTCACACCTTTAAGTGGACTAATCCTCATGTGAAAATACGCCCGTCGCCTCGCTAAAATCGACCCATCGACACACCCGAGGTTCGGGACAATTTACGGTGCAACTGTCGAAGTCATAGAAATGGAAACTCAAAGGGCCATCAAAACCTTTCACGCGGATTCCCGAGACGGGCAAGAAGCAGTCAAGCAAGCATCAACGGAAGCAATGAACTGGATACGCGAAAAAGAGCAACTCGACCATATCAGAGCTGAGTATGAGAAATCAGTTTGCCGGCGGCTAAAAGAAGCGAAGCCCATTCAATTTCAGACGGTGATATTCGCGGACGGTTCTGGGCCGCCTCCGAACTGTTGTCACGAAAATGTGAATAGGTGGGTCAAAGGGAATCCGGGGGCGATAGCGGTCAGAGGATGGGTGACCTACGCGGATTTCGGCGTATCAATCGGGTTGACGGCCCACTCGGTCATTCAAGACCGAGACGGACAACTCTTCGACATTACGCCATTGGGAAACGAACGTGTCCGCGCTGGAATGCGGTTTGTTCCGCATATTGGGGCTGAGCAAGAGTTCGCGACGATGAAGGAATCGAGCATTTTCATTGAGTGCCCAAAGGAATAGCTGACAGGTCAGTATTGCTTTGCTTCTTCTCTGGTGTCCGCAGAGCGATTCACAATGATTTCAATCTTCTCATCTTGTCGTTCGTAAATCGGCACGAGTTTGACGACGCCTGCATTGCCGAGAGCCTCGACGAGGGTGTCAATGGCGGCTTTCCGTTCGGACGGAAATGACGTGATTGACACGCCTTTGTGAATGGTCATTCCCGCCGCCGGGAGATACATCTGGGCTGTGTTGTACTCGACGTTGGCACCTTTCGACTTGAAAATACGAACCAACCTGCTTGAGACATCTCGTGTGTTCTGATCGGGTTGAACTGCTGTCACTGTGACATCCGCGCCTGCGAACAGGTCTCCTATTGAATCGGAGACTTGCTTTTCTTGTAGGTCGGTCATCGTCACGTCAGGTAGCGCAGTGATGTTGTTGACCGTCGGGTTGCTGACAATCCCGCCGGAGATGGCAATCCCACTCGGCGCAACTGCTGTCGGAGCAGTTTGGTTCCCATTTCCAACGACATTGTTGCTGCCTCCGACATTGTTACCCGCGACGTTGTCATTGCCTTTGACGCGAGTCACTGTCTTCTCGCTTGCGGGGATTTTCAAGAACCGACGACCCGACCCAAGTTTTGGCTGGTCTGTGGTTAGCGTCTGGGTCGGGGTCGTTTGTGGAGTCGCACTCGGAGGCGATGAGACTGCTGTGTGCGTGGCCTCCGGCCGTTTTTCGAGATGAAGGAAATAGCGGACTTCGGGAATAAAGAATGCGGACATACCAATTGCGACTGCAACGAACACACTGATGACGACAAGTTTCTGGTCTCGTGTCCAACTCGCTTTGTTCACAAGGTAATTATACCGTTAGCGAAGACACGGCGAAAGTGTAGTGTATGACTTAAGGTGGAGACGGGGAAAGCGATATCTTGCGGCGCTAATATTCCTGCCGTATGGACGATTCTGTGGTATAGTTTAATTGCGTTTGATTAGAATCGGTTACAGAGCAGACTTCTTGCCAACCAGCACAGCACCTGCCTTTAAGCAGTTCCGACTCCCTTCCAGCGTAAAATCATCGAAAAGGATACAAGTATCAACATGGCAGAACAAGGAACAGTGAAGTGGTTTAACGACGCCAAGGGCTACGGCTTCATCAGCCGTCAGACTGGCGAAGATGTTTTTGTGCATTTCTCGGCGATCCAGGCGGGCGGCTTTCGCAGCCTGCAAGAGGGCCAGAGTGTGCAGTTTGACGTCACGAAGGGGCCGAAAGGCTGGCAGGCTGAGAACGTTCAGCCGCTCTAAATTCTAGCTTTCGCAACTGCGTGCCCGCGTGGAAAATCGCCCGCGGGCACGCTTTTCGTGAGGTTGGGTTTCGAAACGTAGTTCAGCGACGAAAGGCGGCACACCGGTGTCATTGACGCGCAATGAAGCTAAGACTCTTTACGCTATCATCCGCCACAACGTGCGAACTTATGTGTCGGCCGGCGTGGTGGACGTAATTCAGGGCAAACTGAACGCGGAAGCCACGGTCAAGCAGTTTGAACTGTGCCAGAGTTCGGAAGACCGGCATGAAGGCTGGCGCTATTTTCTGGAACAGACCGAAATCAAGCCGGGAACCGACCTGGCGGTGGCAACATCGATGCGGCAAAAAGAGTTGGAACTGCGCGAGTCGGAAGCGTCGCTTCACGAACCGCAGCCTACCTCCTTCCGGCATAGCTAGATCCTCCACAGGCTGCGCCCTCGAGATTCATCCCTTTTAAACTTTGCGTTAAGAGTCGTTTAGCGACGCGCAAATTTAGTTTGCGCAGGTGGCGGTTTCGTGTAGACTTAACTAACTGGTTAGTTACGCTATGGCTCAACTATTTCGTCCCCGAATGCCGCTTCGCCGCATGGGTACGCGCGGCCAACCGGAAGAGAGCCGCGCCGCAATTTTGCAGGCGGCGGCCCAGGAGTTTGCCGAGAACGGCATTGCCGGGGCGCGCACCGACGCCATCGCCAACGCGGCGAAGGTCAACAAGGCGCTGCTCTATTACTACTTTCAGGACAAAGAGACGCTCTACAGCGCAGTGCTGGACGATGCGTTTTCCGGGCTGAAAACGTCCGTGTTCCGCGTGCTGGACAGCGAACTGGGGCCGCGGGAAAAATTGCTGGCTTATGTGGGGGCGTATTTCGATTTTGTCGCGGCGAATCATGTGTACCCGAAATTGATGCAGCGGGAGATGATGCGGGCGCGCGAGGGAAAATCGGAGCACATCGACAAGCTGATCAAGAATTATTTTCAGCCGATTTTTGGCCGGGTGAGCGAGTTGATTCGTGAGGGGATCGAGGCGGGGGAATTTCGGAGCGTCGATCCGGCGCATTTCATTCCCAGCATGATCTCTATCGTTATTTTTTATTTTAACGGCGCGCTGGTGATGCGCAAGATTCTAGGCTTCGACCCGTTGGCCCCAGAGCGCGTCGCGGAACGGCGGGTTGCAGTGCTGGATTTTATTTCGGCGGCGCTGTTTAAGGCGGAATCAGGCGCTGCGAAGAAAGCGGATCATCTTGACGCTGACATCGTTCGACCGAAAGTTGTTCGATCCAAAGCTATTCGATCCATTTCCGCGCAAGGAGCACGCCGATGAGCGCGCGCAACCGTTTTTTCATTTTGTTGGGAATCATATTCGTCATTGCGGCGATTTACTACACGTTCTCGACCGACCACTCGCGGGATCTGGTGCTGATTGGGACGGTCGATTCAAACCAGGTGATTGTGAGCGCGCAAGTGGAAGGGCGCATCCAGAAACTGCTGGTGGATGAAGGAACCCCGGTGAAGGCGGGCGACTTGATTGCAGTGCTCGATCCTGCGGAGTTGCAGACACAGGAAGCGGCGGCGGCGGCCAACATTTCCAGCTTGCGGGAAAAAGTTTCAGAGATGCAGCATACGGAGAAGTCGACCTCGGGATCGACCTCGAGCGACGTGGCCAATGCGCAGGCAAAAGTGTCTTCCGCCAAGGCGCAACTGTTGCAGGCGCAAGCTGCGCTGGAGCGTACGGAGAGCGACAGCCGGCGCACGGTGGCGCTGGCCAAGGCGGGAGTTTCGTCGGATCAGGAGCGGGTGCAGGCCGAGACTAATCTGCAGGCGGCGCAAGCGACGGTGCAGGCGCAACGCGATTTGGTGACGGCAGCGGAGGCGGATCTGCGCGCGGCAGTTGCGAGGACTTATCAGGCGAATGCGGCCAAGAGCACGGTGGCCGCGACCCAAGCTGATCTGAAGACTGCGATTGAGCAGAAGAATCAAGCGGCAGTGCGGCTGAACTATACCAACGTTTACGCGCCGGTGAGCGGAACGGTTTCGGTACGCGCTGCGCGGCAGGGAGAAGTGGTGAATATCGGCGCGCCGATCGTGACCATTGTCGACCTCAGTGACACGTGGGCACGCGTGGCGATTCCGGAAACTTATGCCGACCACATTGGCTATGGCGACACGCTGCGGGTGCGCATGCCCGGCGGGACCATCACGAATGGGAAAGTTTTCTTCAAGGGGGTGGAAGGGGATTTCGCGACGCAGCGCGATGTGAGCCGCATGAAACGCGATATCCGAACGATTGTGCTGAAAGTACGCCTGGACAATCCGAAGGGCGCATTTGTGCCGGGGATGACCGCGGAAGTGCTGGTCTCGCCGGAGCAGATCAAGGGCAACATGAATACGGTAAACGCCGCGGAGACGAAATAGTGGCGGACTTTTCCCAGGCCAAAACGAATGGCGGCAACTCCGCGACCGCGGTTGCGAACGCTTCCGCGCTGGAGAAGCCGGTCTACGATCCTAACGCGCCCTCGGCGATTGAAGTCGATCACATCGTGAAGAAGTATGGCGACTTTACGGCGGTCGACGATATTTCTTTCAGCGTGAAAGATGGCGAGATCTTCGGGCTGCTCGGACCCAATGGCGCGGGGAAGTCGACGCTGATTCGCATGATGACCACGCTGATTCCGATTACCAGAGGCAGGGCGCTAATCGGCGGACATGATGTTTCGAAGGAACCGGATGCGGCGCGGCGGATGATTGGCGTGATTCCGCAGGCCCTGACCAGCGATCTGGATCTGACCGTGGAAGAGAACATGAGCATTTACGCCAAGCTCTACGACGTTCCGGCGAAGGAGCGAAAGAAATCCATCGACGAACTATTGGAACTGGTGGACTTGACCAAGTGGCGCGATGCGGCTACCAAGACGCTTTCCGGCGGCATGCGGCGGCGGCTGGAGATTGCGCGGGGGCTGGTGCATCATCCGAAAATATTTTTTCTCGATGAACCGACGACCGGGCTGGATCCAGTTTCGCGTGTTGCGGTGTGGGAGATGCTGGGCAACATCAAGCAGCACCGGCAGTTGACCATTCTTATTACAACTCACTACATGGATGAAGCCGACAGGCTTTGCGATCGCATTGCGATTGTCGATCACGGCAAACTGGTGGCGTTGGATGCGCCGATGGCGCTGAAGTCGAGCGTGCCAGGATCGACGGTGATTGAGGCGCAGTTCGAAAAGGCTCCGGCGGATTGGGAGCAGCAACTGCAAAAGCTGGGTGATGTGACCTCTGTACAACATGAAGGCGCGGGAATGTATCGAGTGCTCACCGGCAACGGGTCGCTCACTACTACGCAGTTGGTCGAGTTGGCCGTGGCTGCGGGAGTACAGGTGAAATCGCTATCGGTGCAGAACACTACGTTGGATGATGTTTTCGTTCATTACACCGGGAGACAACTACGCGACGAACTTCAAAAGGCTTATGCCTTCACAATGCCGCAGCGGCCGGGTTTACAGCCGTGAGGTAGTCCCGAGTCGCGAGTCCCGAAGAGCGAAGGCTAGCGCTTCTGAGGCGCTAGTCGTGAGCCCCGAGGAGTCTTGAGAGTTTTCCGCTGTTGAGGGCTGCATGAGTCAGAGCAGTTACAAAGATTTGATTGCGTGGAAAAAGGGAATGGAATTGGTGGCGATGATTTACGACGCGACAGACGGATTTCCGTCTCATGAGCAGTACGGACTTGTCAGCCAACTGCGTCGTGCCGCCGTTTCGGTGCCCAGCAACATTGCCGAGGGAAGAGCCCGCTACTCCAATCGTGATTTTGTGAGATTTCTTCGCCATTCACGCGGGTCGCTCGCCGAAATTGAAACGCAGATTCTGATCGCGCACCAGCGAAAATATTTGTCTGAGGGTGTGACGACCAAGTTGACGCAGCAACTCGACGAACTGGGACGCATATTGAGCGGATTGATTAATTCTCTAAAAGAGCATGAGCTTTCGAACGAGTCAGAACAACGGACTCGGGACTAACAACTAGGGGCTACGGACTAGCCAATGAATCGAATGATGGCCATTGTCGAGCGCGAGATGCGGAAATTCTTCCGCTCGCCGGCGTTGATGCTGGCTTCGATGATCTTTCCGCTGGTGCAATTGATCATCCTGGGCAATGCGTTTGGCGGAAAAATTCGCGACGCGAAGATGGCGATTGTCGATCAGGATGGCGGCACGCAGGCGTTGCGCGTACGCGAGGCGTTCGATTCGGTCCGCGCGAATATTCGGACATTTGTACCCATCTCCTACGACAGCGAGAAGCAGGCGGTGGATGATGTTCGCAACGGAAAGTTGCAGGGCGCGGTGATTATTCCTCCCGAATATTCGCGGCGCGTGTATGAAGACAATCATCCGCGCATCGCGCTGGTGGTCGATAACAGCGACAACTTCATGAGTTCCGCGCTTGAGGGAGAACTCACCGACCTCACCAACGCTTTGAACCAGCCCACCATCGAACCGCGCATTTTGCAGCAGACGGCGCTGGATATTGTCGAACTTTATCCTTACATCGAGTACATGAAATATCTGCTGCCGGGTTCGCTGGCGCTGGCCATGTTTGTTTCAGTGATGATCGGCGGCGGGATGCTGTATATCGACGACAAGGCGCGCGGCGTACACGAAGGCTATTTAGTCACTCCGATTAGCAAGCTGGAACTGGTGCTGGGGTTGAACCTGGCGGGCGCGATCAAGGCGGTGATGACCGGCGTGATCATCGTGGTGATTGGATCGCTGATTGCAGGGATCAGCACGATTTTCAATCCGCTTACGATACTCGGATTGCTCGTCATGATCGTACTGACTTCATTGGCCTTCAACACGATGATGTTCCTGCTGATGGTGCGCATCGAAGATCCGCTGGTACCACGGGCTATGTTCGGCATTCTCAACACGCTGCTGTTTTTTCCCAGCGGCGCGGTGTATCCCATTCAGGCATTTCCACGGTGGCTGCGGGCGATTGCCTACTGCGATCCTTTCGCTTATGCGGTGGACGGCTTCAAGTGCCTGCTGCTGAAAGAGACGTCGCTCTCCGCTGTTTACGGAGACATGCTGTTCTTATCTATCTTCGCCACCGTAACGCTGGCCATTGCTATTCCACTTTTCAAACGGACGCTGTAGAGGATTGGGTAATTGAGTAATTGGGTAATTTATCTTTAGTCGACAGCATGGTTCTCAAATTACTCAATTACCAAATTACAAAATTACTCAATTGTCGCTCTATCCGTTTTTCGTAACAGTTCAGAAGAAACTCTTGCGCCATCCCCAATGTGCGCTAACATGCCGCGAATCTAGTTCGGCCGTTGCCCTGGCCCAACCCGAACGTTTCCATCTCAGGAAGACAGGAAAACCAAAATGAAAAAATATGCTCCCCCACGTACCAACATGGCTGCCCCGCTGTGCGCGGCCCTGTTCCTGTTGTTAACGCTCTCAGCGCAGTCGCAGCAATCGTTTCAGGTACTGCACAATCACGTTCGCCCGGTCGTTGCCAACGGTCAGGCGGCGCCGGTGGGCGTGCTGCCGGCAGACCGGCGCATGAATCTGGCGATCACTCTGCCGCTGCGCAATGACGACGAGCTTATGACTCTGCTCGGCGAGTTGAACGATCCGTCGAGCCCGAAGTATCAGCATTTTCTCAGCGTAGCAGAGTTTACCGAACGGTTCGGTCCCACGCAGCAGGACTACGACGCCGTGGTCAATTTTGCAAAGGCGAACGGCTTCACCGTGACCAAGACGCCGCCGAACCGGCTGCTGGTCGACATAAACGGCACGGTCGGGCAGATCGAAAAAGCGTTTCACGTGGGGATGATGGTTTATAAGCATCCGACGGAGAACCGGACATTTTATTCGCCGGACCGCGAACCCTCGCTCGACCTGAGCGTGACGGTGGCGCATATCGCCGGACTGAACGACTATTCCATACCGCATCCGAAGTTGAAGAAGTTGCCTCCGGGAACGCCGGCGCGCAGCAATGCGACAGGATCGGGACCGCAGGGAGCTTACCGTCCTTCCGACATGCGGGCGGCTTATTACGGTTCGGGTTCTCTCACCGGGACCGGGCAATCGGTGGGCATGCTGGAGTTTGATGGATACGAAGTCGCCGATGTGACCGGCGATGAAGGCGGTGTGACTTATAGCGTGCCGATCACCAATGTGCTGGTCGATGGCGGCAGCGGAGCTTCCGACGGCGACGATGGGGAACAGGCGCTGGACATCGCGCAGGCGATTGGCATGGCTCCGGGACTGACTTCGGTTCGCGTTTATATTGCGCCGGGAACTTCGTCCATTGGCGTGGGCGACGTAGACATCTTTAATCAGATGGCGGTCGACAACATTTCTAAATCGTTGAGTTGCTCGTGGGGATGGAATCCGGATGATACGTCGAACGACGATCCGATCTTCAAGGAGTTTGCGGCGCAGGGGCAGAATCTTTTTGTGGCTTCCGGTGATGCGGGCGCCTATACGGGCAGCAACGCGAACGATGAAAGTTATCCGGCAGAAGATGTGTTTGTAATCGCTGTTGGCGGAACGGACTTGACGACCAATGGCGCGGGCGGGGCGTGGGAGGCGGAGACGGCGTGGGCGGACAGCAGCGGCGGTCCGGCTGACAATGGCTTCGCGATTCCGAGCTGGCAGGTGGGCGTGGCGAATTCGTCTAACGGCGCTTCGTCGACGATCCGCGATTTGCCGGACGTAGCCGCGGAAGCCAACTTCGACAACATCCTGTGCGACGACGGAAGCTGCACCTACAACGAAACTGGCGGAACGAGCTATGCTGCGCCGCGGTGGGCTGGATATCTCGCGCTGGCCAACCAGCAGAACGTGACCAATCACGGGACCACGCTTGGTTTTCTGAATCCGCTAATTTATCCGATCGGGTTCGGCAGCAGCTACGACAGCAACTTCCACGACATCACCAGTGGGAATAACAACAACGGCGACGGAAAATCCTATAACGCGGTGACCGGGTATGACATGGTTACCGGGTGGGGAAGCCCGAACGGGCCGGCGCTGATCAATACGTTGACTGGGGCGGCGACGGCGAGCTTTACGCTCTCGGCTTCGCCCAGCAGTTTGACGGTTACGCAGGGCAGCAGCGGCACCAGCACCATCTCGGTGACCGATGTGAACGGATTCACGGGCAGCGTCACGCTGGCCGCGTCCGGGTTACCGAGCGGCGTGACTGCAACATTCGGTACTAACCCCACAACTGGAACAAGCGTACTGACTCTGACCGCGAGCGCCACGGCGACTACCGGAACGTCTACGGTGACCATCACCGGGACTTCGGGCAGTTTGACCGCGACGACGTCGGTTGCGCTCACGGTGAGCGCGACGGCGACGAAAAACTTTACTATTGCGGCATCGCCGACTTCGGTCACTGTCACACAAGGCACGAGCGGCACCAGCACGATCACCATTACGAGCCAGAACAGCTTCAATTCTGCGACTACTCTGAGCGCCAGCGGCCTGCCCTCGGGCGTGACTGCTACGTTCTCGACGAATCCTGTGACACCGCCGGCGAATGGCAGCGCGACCTCAACGCTCACGCTGACTGCCTCTTCCAGCGCAACCGTCGGCACCGCAACCATAACGGTTACAGGAACCTCCGGATCGCTTACTCACAGCACTACTATCGCGCTGACGGTCAGTTCTTCAGGTACGAAGAACTTTACCCTGTCGTTGTCGCCTTCTTCTTTCACGATCGACGATAATGGCAGCGTATCTACGACTCTCACGGTTACTAGCGTGAACGGATTCCATTCTGCCGTTACCCTGAGTGTCAACGAATTCCCCACCGACGTATCAGCCACGGCGTCGGCTAACCCCGTGACGCCGCCGGCGAATGGCAGCGTAAACGTAACGCTCATCTGGAGCGCGACTCGTCGCGCCCCGACCGGAACCACGACCATTGAGTTGATCGGAACCTCCGGATCGCTAACCAACGAGATACCTGTGACTATCACGGTCGCTCCCTGAAGAACCGGACATTCCGGTAAAACAACCGAGCCGGCCCGAAAGGGCCGGCTTGATTTTTGTGAAGTCAAAATCGTTTAAAGTTTGGGAACTTTTGACTTCCGCGCCGTGTCCGTTATGCTAGACGGGTCATGACTTTATTGGACGCACGCGAATACGATCCTGCCAGGGAGCGCCGGAAACGGAATCGAATTATTTATGGGATTGTGCTGCTGCTGCTGCTGGCGGCGCTGGGATGGTGGTTTCGGTACTGGCCGGAGGAGCGCATCGCCGAGCACTTCTTTGAGGATCTGCAAAAGCAGGATTATGAAGCGGCATATGGCGTGTGGATGCACGATTCGCAGTGGAAGCAGCATCCGGATCGCTTTCCGAAATATCGGTTCAACGATTTTTATCAAGATTGGGGACCGGGCGGCGAGTGGGGGCGGATCAAGTCGCACAAGATATTTGCGGTTGGCGCGCCGCCGGGCGGTGGGAGTGGCGTGATCGTCGACATGACGGTGAATGACCGGGCGCAACCGGCGCGGGTGTGGGTGGAGAAGTCGGACAAGACGATGAGCTTTTCGCCTTATTAGCGCGAGTCGTGAGTCCCGAGTCCCGAGTCCTGAGCTAAGACAATTATGCGGCCGCCGTTAGAGTTTCGGCGGCTTTCAGCAGCGTTGTTTCGTCGCCTACATTCAGGCAGGTTTTTGAGCGGTCGATTTGGCGCAATAGGCCGCACAGAACTTTTCCGGGGCCTACTTCTATAAATGTTTGCACGCCTTGCGCGATCAGCAGCCGCATGCTTTCTTCCCATCGCACTGAACCTGTGACTTGGCGCACCAGCGTGTCGTGGGCGCGAAGCGCGTCGGTGACTAGATCGGCGTCGACGTTGCAGGCTACGGGGTAGACCGGGTCCTGCAGCTTGAGTTTGTTCAGCTCGGCTTCCAGACGATCTTGCGCGGGCTTCATCAGCGAACAGTGGAACGGGGCGCTGACGGGGAGAAGCTTGGCGCGTTTGGCTCCGCCCTGGTCGGCCAGGTTGAGTGCGCGTTCTACGGCGGCTGTGTGGCCCGATATCACGATCTGTTCGGCGTAGTTGATGTTTGCCGGCTCGCAGACTTGGCCCTGCGCAGCTTCGTGGCAGATTGCAGTGACTTCGGCGAGGTCCAATCCTAGAATTACGCCCATCGTTCCCGTGCCCACGGGAACAGCTTCCTGCATGTATTTGCCACGATTGCGCACGGTGATAACCGCTTCGGTGAAGGTCATGGTTCCGGAAGCAACATGCGCGGAATATTCTCCCAAGCTGTGTCCGGCGACGTAGGTGGGCTTGGGCATGCGCATTTCCAACGCTCGCAGGGCAGCGATGGATACGGTGAGAATGGCAGGCTGCGTGATCTCAGTGAGGCGAAGCTGATCTTCGGGGCCCTCGAAGCAGAGTTGCGAAAGCTTGTAGCCGAGCGCGGCGTCGGCTTCGTCGAACGTCCTGCGTGCCGCGGGATATTTGTCGTACAAGTCTTTTCCCATGCCGACGGATTGAGATCCTTGGCCGGGGAATAAAAGGGCGATGCAGTTGGTTGTGATCGCTGAATCTCCTTTTGTGCCTAGTCATTCACTTTTGCGGCGAGAGATTGTCGTCTAAGAATTCGACGTATTCTGGCTCAATCCAAATTGTGTGTTCCCAGGGCTCCGTATCTATGACGTGCCCAACATCCAGCCGGACTAACGGGAAATCGAGGCCTTCCAGATTTTCGATACCAGCCACTTCGAACACTCTCCCAAGGCATTTCTCAAACAACGACCGTGTGAGCAACTCCTTGTCATCCTTCAGGCCAGGCGGAGTTCCAACAACCCTGACTTGATCGCCAACCCTCATACAACTTCCACGGGTAGTGGCGCCGCGGGCTTCAGCGCGGCCAGGCCGCGCTCGATGGATTCGTTAATCCCGCGATCGGCGAACTCGGCGGCTACGCGCACGGCATTCTTTATAGCATTGGCGTTGGAGGAGCCGTGAGTAATTATGCAGACTCCCTTTACGCCGAGCAGGGGCGCGCCGCCATATTCGGTGTGGTCGAGGCGCTTTTTGAAATCGGTGAAGGCGCTGCGAGAAAGCAAGGCTCCGACCTGCCGTGTGATGGTTGTCTTGAGCGATTCTTTCAGCACTGTGCGCACCAGGTTGGCCACGCCTTCGGAGATTTTCAATGCGACGTTGCCCACGAAACCGTCGGCCACGATTACGTCGACGTGGCCGTTATATAAATCGCGGCCCTCGACGTTGCCGATAAAGTTCAACGGAAGATTTTTCAGCAACCGGAAGGATTCGCGAGTCAGATCGTTGCCCTTGGTTTCTTCCTCGCCGATGGAAAGCAAACCCACGCGGGGACGGCGACCGGAGGGGAACATGGAGCGGAAATAAATTTCTCCCATGACGGCGAACTGCTGGAGATTTTGCGGCGTGCAATCGACATTGGCTCCGACGTCGAGCAGCATGGCCGCGGTGCCGGGAGCCGTGGGAAAAACCGCGGCCAGCGCCGGACGATCGACGCCGGGAACCGCGCCCAGCACGACTTTCGCTGTGGCCATGGCTGCGCCGGTGTTGCCTGCGGTCACGAAACCGGAAGCTTGGCCTTCGCGCACCAGGCGCAGGCCCACGCGCATGGAGGAGTCGCGCTTGGCGCGGACCGCGTCCACTTTGTCTTCCATGGTGATGTGTTCACTGGCGTGGACGATTTCGAGAGGAAGGCGGGAGGCGGAGGGATGACGGTCGAGTTCGGCCTTGACGGTGGATTCGGGCCCGACCAGCAGCACGCGCACGGGATAGTGGCGCGCGGCCTGAATCGCGCCCTCAATCTCCGGTCGGGGCGCGCGGTCCGACCCCATCGCATCGAGCGCGATCACGCTAGGCATGTTTGGAGAACGCACCAGCCTGGTTTATGCGCTGGCTAGCTGGCTTCCTTGACTTCGACAACTTCCCGCCCTTTATAGTATCCGCACTTGGGGCAGGCGCGGTGAGGCATCTTCTTTTCGTGACAGTTGGGGCACTCGGAAAGAGAGTGAGCGGTGAGAAAGTCGTGTGCGCGCCGGGTTGAGGTGCGCTTTTGTGAGTGTCGCCGTTTTGGATTAGGCATGGTATTAATTCCTTTTGCGGCCGCATTAGCGGCTGAATGACCATTCAGCACGTAGCAATCGGCATTCAGCCAGGCTGACTTTTGTATCGCTACTCTCGGGCTGGCTGAGTGCTGATTGCTGAATGCTAATTGCTGTTTCAGTGCTCTAACCGTCCGCGGATTTCTTCCAGGGCCGACCAGCGCGGATCGGGCAGCGTGGTCACGCAGGAGCACTGCTGCTGATTTAAGTTTACGCCGCACTGCGGGCACAATCCCTTGCAATCTTCGCGGCAGGTTATTTTCAAAGGCAACGCCAACAGAACCTGCTCCCGCAAAACGTCTTCGAGCAGAATTCCCTGACCTTGATAATAACCGATCTCGGCTTCGGCGTCGGTGACGGAAAGTTCGTCGCGTCCGGCGTCCACGCCCACGGGCCGATAGAGCAATTCAAAGCTGCGTTTCACATCCTGCTGAACCGGCTCCAGGCACCGGGCGCAGATCAATTCCAGCGAGGTCGCCAGATCGCCGCGCAGGCGTATGTCTTTAATAATCTGGTGCTTGCCGTGATGCTCCTCGACCAGTTCGGCGCGTCCGGCGGTCTTCAGCGGCCCGCGTTGTTGAACGTCAGCGCCTAAATCGAGAGCTCCCGGTTGAAGTTCTTCTTTGAAATCAACCGGATGCAGCGTCAAGTCTTGAATGTCGAAGAACATCGAAAATCTCCGCGCCCCCATGTTTCAGATGCAATCAGACGGTCCGCGGAAGCAGGCTGCGCAACAGAAATGGCCCGAAGAGCAAAAATTAAGGATAAAGGGCTTGGGTTGGGGTGTCAACTGAGATGGCGGCGGGTTAGTGTCCTACCTTGGAGCACACACGTTGCGGTAGGTAGCGCCGACATCCTGGCGAGTCGCCGCCGCCGGGACGGCGGCGCTACGCTCGCAACGGGGACATCAAATTGGGGTGCGATCGCATGTCATTTCCGGTTTTCGGAACCTGTTTAGGTCCATAGCACTATGCTAGACTATTCCTAGGGAGTCCATAGATGGCTACACTCTACGTAGAAAACGTGCCGGATGAAATCTACAAGGCCCTGCGGAAGCGGGCTCGGGCCAAGCGCAAGTCGATTGCGGCAGAGGTTATTGAACTTTTGCAGCAGAATGTCCCAACGGAAGCGGAACTTAAACGCAGGCAACAGTTCTATGACCGGCTGGCCGAACTCCGGGCAAAGCCGCCTCTCACCCCAGGGCCGTTTCCCTCGGCTGAGGAGATGATTCGCGAGGATCGTGAGCGTTGAACAAGCTGGTTCTGGACGCCAGCGTTGCCGTGAAGTGGGCGATTCCGTCGGCCCGAGAGCCTTTCACGGATGTATCTATTCGCTTGCTTAAAGGGTATGCCGACGGCGAATTTGAGTTCATCGTGCCCGACGTCTTTTGGGCCGAGTTGGGCAATGTCCTGTGGAAGGGCGTGCGGCAGGGCCGATGGAAGCAGGACACAGCCGAAGCGGTGGCGACCGATATGAAGGCTCGCGATTTTCCTACCGTGTCGTCGCTGCTCTTGTTATCCGAAGCTTTGAGAATTGCTTTCGCGCATGATCGGGCGGTCTACGATTGCCTGTATGTGGCATTGGCGGTTCAATCCAAGGCAGACCTGATCACCGCGGACGAACGTCTTGCCAACGCGCTGGCCGCGCGCTTTCCGGTGAAATGGCTGGGAGCATTTCATTAGAGCCGAGCACGCGCTCAGTGGGCGGCAGAAGACACATTCAATCCCAGCGCTCGAATCACATTTTCATCCGGACTGGCTTGACCGTTTTGTTTTGTGACCACGCCGAAGCTGCCGGAATAATCCCACATGGTCCAGCCGATGTTGTGGCGCTCCAGCGCCTCGCGCACGTCTTTGATCCAGGCGGCGCGGTCTTTGGGGTCGGAGAAATTGCGGAAGACGCCGAACTCGTTGCAGATCAGCGGGACTTTATGGCGTTTGGCCCAATCGTCGGCTTGATTGATTTCGGCCTCCATGCGAGCCGCGTCCCAATGCCCCTGCCCGTAGCGGATGACGCTGAGGCGGTTGACGGCCTCGGGAACTGCGGCCGCAACCTGCGCGGCATTCTCCGGAGATGACGGATAATGCAGCCCCTTGACCCAGCGCCAGTAGTACGCGCCCCAGGTCGCGCCCTGATGGGTAAAGATGTGCGGCTCATAAAAATGGAAGACGTAGATCACATTGGGATCGGGCAGCGGCTCGAGGAAGACCATGTCATCGTCGTCGTCCCATTTGCCACCGGCGGCGATGATCGTGTGATTCGGCGCGCCCTGGCGGATGGCAGCGCACAGCTTGGCTTCCACGCCATACCAGCGATACTCGTCGCGCATCTCGGGTTCGTTCAGGACTTCGAAGAAAACTCTATCCGCATCCCATGACGAGTAATGCTGCGCGAACGTGCCCCAGAAAGCGGCGAAGCGTTCGACGGAATCGTCCTCTTTCGCCAGCCGTTGTTTGAAGTCGGAGTCGGGATGCATGTCGAGTTCGACGGCGAGCCCGGCGTCGAGAATCATTTTGACCGCGGCGTCGAGATAACCGAAATATTCCGCCGAGCCGTTCTGCCGGCGTTCCGCGTCCATCATGGGCTGGGGGTTGATGCTGAGGCGCACATGATCGAAGCCGATCGATTTGATTAAGGCGAAGTCGGCTGCGGTATTCCAGCTTTCGAAGTGTTCTTTGGTGTAGCCTTTCTGATCCCAAACCTGGGCAAACCATTCGCTGGCGTTGATGCCGTGGCGAATGTGCGCAAGACGTGAGGCGGGGACGGATGCGAGCGGAGCAGGCGCGGTTTGCGCCAGGGAGGCGATGGTCAGAAAGTTGAAAAGGAAGAGCAATAAATTTCGTCGCATGAGGTCCTCGCGTGAGTTCCTGAAAAGATAAAAGATTTCGGCTAGGTGTTCAGAATCGGAAGCGAACGGATTCTTTTCCCGGTCGCGGCAAAGATGGCGTTGCAGAGCGCGGGCGCCAAGGGCGGGACCGAGGGCTCGCCGATGCCCGAAGGGGCTTCGCTGCTTTGCACGGCGTAGACTTCGACAGCGGGCGATTCGCTCATACGGACCGGAGCGTAGTCATCGAAGTTGCCCTGCACCACGCGGCCTTTTTCGATTGTAATTTTCGCGCGAAGCGCGTTGCCCAGGCCGTAAACGATTCCGCCCTGAATTTGTTGTTCAAGAATGCTGGGATTCACGACTTGTCCGCAATCGACCGCCGCGACGACGCGGTGCACGCGCGGCCGATCGTTTTCCATCGTGATCTCGACCACTTCGGCCATGTACGAAGCGAAACATCCGAAGCAGGCGATGCCGCGAAAATGCCTCGGGGGCAGCGGCTTGTCCCACGCGGCTTTCTGCGCCGCGAGTTGCAGCACGCCGCGCATGCGCGCAGTGCGCCAGGTGGTGGTGAAATATTGCAAGTCCTGATCTTTTTCCAGCAAATGCAAACGGTAGGCCAGAGGATCTTTTCCCGCGGCAGTCGCCAGTTCGTCGATGAAACTTTCCAGCGCGAAGCCCGCTTGCAGAGCATAGACCGAACGCATCCAGCCCAGCGGAACCGGCGTTTCCGTCATCACATATTCGATGGAATAATTGGGCACGCCGTAAACCGGCCCGGCCTCGTCCGGCAAATCGGGATCAACTCCGTTTGCACCCGGCTGGCCCTTTTGCCCACTGATTGAGGGAGCAATAATGCGGTGCGTCAGCGCCGTGGGGTAGCCCGCGCCATCCAGCACCGCGTTTAGCTGATGCAAGCTTGCGGGGCGGTAGGTGGAGAAGCGCATGTCGTCTTCGCGAGTCCAGATCACTTTCACTGGGACGCCTGCGGCTTTTGAAACCAGCGCCGCTTCGACGGCGTAGTCGTGCTCCAGACGGCGTCCGAAGCCTCCGCCGATGAGCGTGACGTTGACTTTTACCTGATCGGGATCGAGTCCCAGCATCTGCGCGACGGAATCGCGGCAATCCTGCGGCACCTGCGTAGGCGCCCAGAGTTCGCACTTCGTGCCCTGGTAATGGGCGGTGCAGTTGCCCGGCTCCAGGGGAGCGTGCGCCATGAATGGCAATTCATATTCGGCCGAGATGCGGCGCCCGGCGGACTTTGTGGGATCTCCGGCAGAGTAGAGACTCGCTCCTTTTTTCGATGTGGCGTTCTTGAGCGAGGCCATCACCGCGGCAGTGTTCAGATCTTTGTTTGGGCCGTCGTCCCAAGTGACGTTCAGCACGCGGCGGCCTTCCATCGCGCCCCACACGCTGTCGGCGACTACGGCGACGGCAGAATCGCTGACCTTTCCGACGTAACGGACATCGGAGACTTTCTTCGATTCGGCGTCGTTGATGGCGGAAAGTTTTCCGCCGATCGGGGGGCAGCGGGAAAGAACCGCATGCTTCATGCCGGGCATGCGGAAGTCGATCCCAAAGATTGCTTCGCCTTTTACTTTGGCGGGCGTGTCTACGCGCGCCAGCCGCTGGCCGACGATTTTGTAGTCTTTGCTTTGCTTGAGGGGAACGTCGGTGGGCACGGGAAGCGTCGCCGCTTTCGCCGCAAGTTGGCCGTAGGTGAGCTGACGGTTCGTCGCAGCGTGTTTGATGTGGCCATTCTCTGCCGCGCAGGAAGAGCGTGGTACCGCCCACGTCAATGCGGCTGCGGAAATCAGCATCTCGCGAGCCGCGGCCCCGGCTTTGCGCATCGGATCCCAGGTAGTGCGAACGCTGGCGCTACCACCGGTGGTTTGATCGCCGAACAATGTGCTGGCCCCGGCCTGTTCGATTTCAATCTGTTTCCAGTCGGCTTCGAGTTCCTCGGCCAGAATCATTGGCAACGCGGTGCGCACGCCCTGGCCCATCTCCGAGCGCGCGACCACGATGGTGACTTTGTTGTCCGGAGTGATCCGCAAATAGGCGTTGGGAGAGAAATATTTCTTCTCCGAAGACTGGCCGTGCGGAAGATAAAAACCGATCACCAGGCCCGCACCGGCGGCCACTCCGGCAGCGACGAACTCGCGGCGGGAAAGGGGACTCATCGCGCGCCTCCATTGCCGGCAGCGCGATGCACCGCTTTGCGAATACGTTCGTAAGTGCCGCAGCGGCAGAGATTGCCGTTCATGGCCTGCGTGATTTGATCGTCGGAAGGATTCGGAGTCTTCGCCAGCAGCGCCGCCGCCGTCATGATTTGCCCAGTCTGGCAGTAGCCGCACTGCGGAACTTCTTCGTCGATCCAGGCCTGCTGCAAAACCTGAAGTCCGTTCGCCGACAGACCTTCAATCGTGGTGATGCTCTTGCCTGCGACTTGCGTGACCGGCGTAGAACACGAGCGAACAGGATTGCCATCGACGTGAACGGTGCAGGCGCCGCACAATCCGGCGCCGCAGCCGAATTTAGTTCCGGTCAGTTCGAGAGTATCCCGCAAAACCCAAAGCAGCGGCGTCTCCGGCGAGACGCTGACTTTTTTTTCACTGCCGTTTACGCGGAGAGATATTTCGGCCATGGTTGTCCAGAGTTGATTTGCAGGTCTGGAGAACCATGGTACTTAAGTGGCGGGAAAAGGGGAATGGGAGACAGCGGACGCAAACGCCCAAGCGCTACCAGATGGTCTTGATCCGTGAAAACTGGCTAATCCGTTCGTCGCGAGTGACCAGGCTTAAACCTTCTGCCATGGCGGTGGCGCCGATCAGTCGATCTGCCGGATCGTTCGGATAATCGGCAGGAAGCTCGGCCGCAATGGCCGCAATTTCGGCTGTGATGGGCCTAACAATAACTGCAGATTCTGCAACCAATTCTCGCACTGCAGCCTCGACGGTGCCGTGGAAGCGAAGAACCCCATGCCGGAACAGAAGAGCTAGTTCCCACAGCGTAACGTCGGCGATCGCCAGACCGTCGTTGAGCCGAGCCCGCCGTATGGCCGACGCTGCGATCCGGGAGACACGTTCGGGGTGCCCAACTACCCACACCAAAACGTGTGTATCCAGCAGGATCAGCGGAGACCCTCCCAATCTTCGGGGTCGACCAGCGGAGCCATAATATCGCCGACGATTTCTATTCGCCCTTTCATACAACCAAAAATATCTTTGGGAGTAGCGTCGGTGGGCACCAGTTTCGCCACGGGCCGCCCCTTCTTGGTGATGGTCACTGGCTGGCGGGTGGAATTTACCTCGTCCATGATTCTAAGGCACTCAGCCTTGAACCTTCCTGCGGCAATGATTCGCATAACTGCAGCCTCCGACTATGGTCATATTATCATGACCAATGGTTCGGAGGAAACGGCTAGCAAAAAGGGTAAGGGAATGGGCCTGCGCTCGCGCTTTGATGGCGTGGAAAAAAATCTAAACACAGAGGACACCGGGTACCGCCTTCGCTACTTCAGTTCCGCCAGTTTCTGCGTCGCCATCTGTCCGGCTTCGGTGCTCGGATTGTCCTTTTTGATCTGCTCGTAGATGCGCTTGGCGTCGAGGGGTTGGTTGGAAGTTTGATAAAGCTCGGCCAGTTCCAGTTGCGCGGTTACTTTGCTCACCGAGGAAGTCGGCTTGTTGCTAAGTTCCTGGTAGAGAGCGACCGCGTCTTTGACCCGATTGGTGTTGCCATACAACGAAGCCAGCGCCAGCTTGGCAATCGAAGTCAATTCGCGATTGGCCGATGAGATGACCTTCTTGAAGGCATTCTCCGCCGCCGTGTTATCGCCATTGTTCGCGGCCGTCACGCCCAGGAGATACTCGGCCATATCCGCGGTATGGGTGTGCGGATATTTGTCGACGATCGTTTGCAGTTGTTTGCGCGCGGCGTCCGAGCGCTCTTTCGCGGAAGTGAAGCTGGGCACGTCGGGCTGCGCGGGAGTTCCCGCGGGGCGCAGTGGCATGTCCAGGGTGCGCACGGCTTGAGAGAAGTCGAAGCCGGCCTTCTCGTCCTGCGCGCTCAGGTAATACCAGCCTCCGAAGACCAGCGCCAGCACCAGGGCCACGGCGATGCCGGCGATCAGCAGAGTGTTGCGGTGTTCAACGGACCAGTGCGCGGTCTTCTCCGCGGCTCCAATGGTCACACGGCTAAAAGCGTCTTGTTTAAGTTGATGGCGGGTTTCGGCGCGCACGGACTTCCCTTCTCAAGTTAACGGTGGAGGGTGGAACGGATTATGGCGAATCAATAGTTTAACAGGGACAAAACAGGGGCGTCAAAACGACGGTGGCCAATTTGCCATAAATCACCGCGATTCACGCAATTGCAGACCAAGTCCGAGAGCTCAAAATCCGGGCCCTCTGTTGCGACGTAAAAATCGCTTTACATATTCCCATATGGGAATGTATTGTAATACCCATGGCCCGAGCCGCAACCACTTCCGACCCTTTCAACGCTGTGGCGGAGCCTCGGCGGCGGGACATCCTGAACTATCTGGCCGTGCAGGAGCGCGCGGTTGGGGAGATTGTGGCCGGCCTGGGCATGGAGCAGCCATCGGTCTCGAAGCACCTGAACGTGTTGCGCAATGTGGGATTAGTTCACGTGCGGCGCAATGGCCGCCACAAGCTTTACCGAACCAATGCGGAGGCGATCAAGCCCATGCATGAGTGGACGAAGCAGTTCGAGCGCTACTGGCAGCACCAGTTGAGCCGCATCAAGGAGCGCGCCGAGAGTAACGAGAAGAACAAACCGTGAGCGATAGCGATTTTGATTTCAATTTCGAAAGATTAAAGACATTGACAAGGAGAAGGCCATGACTACGGCAGCACAATCGATCGACAATCTGACGCTCAGCATCAAGCACGAAATCCACATCAAGGCCTCGCTGGAAAACGCATTTGCCGCTCTGCTGGAACAACTGGGGCCGCAGAACGAAACGCCCGACGGCAAGTCGCTGTCGATGAAGATCGAGGCCTGGCCCGGCGGACGCTGGTACCGCGACCTGGGCGACGACAATGGCCACTTCTGGGGACACGTGCAGGCTATCAAGCGGCCCACGCTGCTCGAAATCGTTGGCCCGCTGTTCGCGTCCTATCCGTTTCTATCGAACGTGCAGTATCGCCTGACCGAGGCGGACGGCGGCACGTTGCTCTCTTTCCGCCATACGGCACTCGGATTTATTGAGGATCAGCATCGCGAGGGTGTAGGCAAGGGATGGAATTCGATGCTGGAAAGAATTCGCAAGCACGCTGAAGGATCGTCTTCGCGAACGGCGGCGTGATGAGTTCGCCGCAGCCCTCGGAGATTGGGAGGAAAGTATGTGTCCAGCATGTATCGCAACCGCGGCGTGGATTGCCGGCGGAGCCGCATCGGGCGGCGGTTTAACCGTATTTCTCGCCCGGACGTTAGGTCTGAAGAACGCCGCAAACGATATCTCTATGTCAACACAAAATAAATCGAAGGAGAATCACGATGGCAACCAGCACGATAGAAGTACAGCACGCAAAAGTGGTTTCGCCGGCCGAGTGGATTACGGCCCGCAAAGCGCATCTGGCCAAGGAGAAAGAATTCACGCGTCTGCGTGATGAATTGAGCCGGCAGCGCCGCGAACTGCCCTGGGAAAAAGTAGAGAAGCAATACGTGTTCGACGGTCCTGGCGGCAGAAAGACGCTTGCCGATCTGTTCGGCAAGCGCAGCCAGTTGATCGTTTACCACTTCATGTTCGGTCCCGGATGGCAGGAGGGTTGTCCCAGTTGCTCCTATCTGGCCGATCACTTCGACGGCGCGACCATCCATCTGGCGCATCGCGACGTGGCGTTGGCCGCGATTTCGCGTGCGCCCATTGCCGAGATTGAAGCCTTCAAGAAGCGCATGGGATGGCGCTTCCCATGGGTTTCGTCATTCGGAAGCGACTTCAACTACGACTATGATGTCTCGTTCACGCCGGAAGAAAAAGCCAAGAACGATGGCAAAGTTCAGTACAACTACGAACTGGCCGAGTTCCCCAGCGAAGAAGGGCCTGGCGCCAGCGTGTTCTACAAAGATAAAGCTGGAGACATTTTTCATACCTATTCGAGCTACGCGCGCGGTCTGGACATTCTGGTTGGGACCTACAACTTTCTCGATCTTGTGCCCAAGGGCCGCGATGAGGAAGGTTTGGCATTTACGATGGCCTGGGTGCGCCACCATGACCGCTATGAGGATGGTTATTTCGTGGATGCGGCAAAGTTATATTCGGAGCCGAAAAAACCCTGATGCCGAACGCTCGTGCTGGGGATCTCCGAGGACTGGGATTCCCAGCGCGCCTCCTGTACTCAGGTTGTGGCGCCGGCAAAGAAAGCGCAGTTGGAGTTCATCGGACACTCGCCGCATTTGGGCTTGGTGCGCTTGCAGATTTCCTGACCATGGATTTTCACCAGCAAATAGGCGCGGGTGCGGGCGTCGAAAGTCTCCGGCATCTGCGCCGCGATTGCCCTTTGCCCCGCACGATAGTTAGCGACATAGTTTTCGTCCTCGTGGCCGTCAAGAATGCGAACCAGGACTTGCGGCGCGTTGGAAGGAACCGCTGCGACGGGCGCGATTTCGGCAAAGAGCAGGATGCGATCGGCGCCCGGGTCGCCGATTCCCGGGAATTTTTTCAGGATCTTTCGGGCCCTGGGGAGCGGGCCAGTCAACGCTGAACGCAGATCGCCGCCGAACTCGTTCTTGACCCACAGGGCAATCTCTTTGAGCCGGAGGGCGCGCAACTCCGGAACCATGCCACCCAGCTTCAAAGCCGAAGCGAGCTTTTTCGGCGTTGCCGAGAGCAACTCCTCCGGAGCAATGCCCACTTCGCTTTGCAGCTTGTTCCAGCCTTTGCTGCAGGCTGCATCGCTGGCCGGGTATCCGCACTGCCACCACACGATGAACTCGTAGGGGTCCACGGGCCAGTGCGGCTGCTGCGGGCCGTAGAATTTCTCCAGCTTGTCGAGGAGTCCGGGAATCGTCAAATCTGCTTGCACATGCGCGCCCCTGCTCAGTCTGGGGAGCGCAAAATCAGAAAGCCGCGGATCTTTCGTCGGCGGCGGCGGCGCGGTGTGGTCAACCGGTCCCGGTTACTGCGACGCTTCCTCCAGTATTCCCTGCTCCAGTTTTTCCTGGCACTCGATGCAGTGGCGAGTCCAGGGCACCGCATCCAGGCGCTTGGCGTTGATCTCCTTGCCGCAGTGGATGCACTCGCCAAAGCTGCCCTCGCGAATGCGGAGCAGGGCAGTATCCACCATTTGCAGGAGTTGCCGTTCATTATTGCTCTGGCTGAACAGGAATTCCTTGGTATAGGAACTGGCGGCGCGGTCGGCGATATCCTGCGCGGTATCTTCGTCGGCGGAGCGCCCGTCTTTCTGTGTCCGGGTCACGGTGCGGCGCAACTCCTGCTGTCGCGTTTCCAACCGCTTCTTAAAGGCTTCCAACTTCTTCTTGTCCATAGGTCACTTCAAACGCTGGTCTATAAAATCAAATGCCAGTCTATTAAAATCTCGCTTCACTCTTTCAGGAGACGATCTCACGCTCTCTTGCACCTAAAAGGCCAAACATTGATGATAAGCGCCAAAAATAAGATGCGTCAACCGGGGTCAACGATGCTTGTTATTGAGGAATGGAAGTCCAAAGAGACCATCGTCGGGACACCGTAAGAATGGAGCCATTCGCCAAGTTTTTAGTTCGGATTTCCGTAGTATGGGGCCGCGCCTGAGTCTTGTTCGGCCGATCCCTTTATAATCAGGAGAATTCGACATGCTCGATCGAATCATCAGATCGGTGCGCCGCAGGGTGGAAGAAGCGAAATCTGCGGCGGACCTGCGCGAGTTGGAGCGGCGCGCCGAAGTGCATGTACCGCGCGGGTTCCAGCGGGCTCTCCGGGAAAAAAGCGGAGATGGCATTGCCGTGATTGCCGAGTTGAAGAAGGCCTCACCTTCGAAAGGATTGATCCGCGCCGAATTCGATCCTGGAGCGCTGGCGCGCGAGTTGGAGACGGCCGGGGCGACGACGCTTTCGGTTCTGACCGATGCCGATTTTTTCCAGGGATCGTTGGAGAACTTGAGATTCGCTTCGGCGGCTGTGAAGCTGCCGTGCCTGCGTAAGGATTTTATCGTGGATGAATTTCAGATTCTGGAGGCACGGGCGAACTGTGCGGATGCGGTTTTGCTGATCGTGGCGGCGCTCACGCAGGCAGAGTTGACGGTATTTTCGCAATGCGCTCGCGATCGCGGCCTCGACGTATTGTGCGAGGTTCACGATGAAGAAGAATTGCAGCGCGCGCTGGATGCGGGGTGCGAGTTGATCGGCGTGAACTCCCGCGACCTGCGCACATTTCAGGTCGATCTGCATACGGCGCTGCGGCTGGCGGAGAAATTCCCGCCAAACGTGGTGCGAGTGGCGGAGAGCGGGATTCGTTCCGGACAGGACGTGACTCGACTGCGGGAGGCTGGGTACGACGCATTCCTGATCGGAGAATCGCTGATGCGGGCGGAGCGGCCGGGAGATGCGCTGCGGATGCTGATGGGCCAGGTATCTAGCGCCGAGCCGAGTACCGCGCGGTCGATGAGCGAATTTACTCGCCCCTGACAACTGATTTCATGACTTGGATCAAGATCTGCGGGATGACGAATCTGGAGGATGCGCTGGTTGCGGTCGAGGCAGGCGCGGATGCGGTGGGATTTGTGTTTTATGAGAAGAGTCCGCGGATCATTGATCCCGAGGTTGCACGGAAGATTGTGGAGAAACTACCGTCGAATATCGAGAAGGTGGGAGTGTTTGTGGGAGAAACAGCGCAGCGAATGGATGAAATTGCCGAACAGGTGGGATTAACGGCTTTGCAGTTTTATCGGAGTCCGTCGGACTCCGCAGACTCCGGTTGGAATGTGCCAAGAGGGTCTCGGAAGCGCATTGCGGCGGTTTCCGGGGGCAGACTTAGCAACAATGATCTTGTGGGCCTTCCGGTTAACACGCTTTATGGAGTCCTCATCGATTCTGGACCGAGAGAATGTCCTGGCGGCACGGGTGAGACATTCGACTGGACCGCTGCTTCACCCGGCGTGCAAGGGGTAAGTTACGTGCTGGCGGTGATCATAGCGGGCGGTTTGAAGCCAGACAATGTGCATCTAGCAATAGATCGCCTGAAACCATGGGGAGTGGATGTGTCATCGGGAGTCGAGGAGAACCCCGGCAAAAAAGATCCTGATAAGGTGCGGGCGTTTGTCAGGGCAGTGCGGTCGGCGGATAAGGCAGCGTAGAAAACAATCATGGCGACGGCGACGATTCACAAAATTCGGACGGCTACGACGGAAGTCAAAATCCCCACCCTGCGCAAAGAACGCGCAAGGGTGGGGCACCCGCGGACTGGTGACAAGAAAGCTGCGGTGAGCGTTCCCGGGAGGTTTGGGGTCTATGGCGGGCGTTATGTGCCGGAGACGTTGATCGCTGCTCTCGAAGAGTTGGAGCGCGAGTATGAGAAGGCCAAGCGCGATCCCAGCTTCCGGGCGCGGCTGGATGGGTTGCTGAAGAATTATGCGGGGCGTCCGACGCCGCTGTTTTTTGCCCGCAATCTGACCAGGAAATTGGGCGGCGCGAAAATTTATTTGAAGCGCGAAGACCTGCTGCATACCGGCGCGCACAAAATCAACAACTGCCTGGGCCAGGCGCTGCTGGTGGAGCGCATGGGCAAGCGTCGTGTGATCGCGGAGACTGGCGCGGGACAGCACGGGGTCGCGACGGCGACGGTGTGCGCGCTGTTTGGATTCGAGTGTGTCGTTTACATGGGAACCGAAGACATGCGGCGGCAGGAGTTGAACGTCTTTCGCATGCGGTTGCTCGGAGCCGAGGTCCGCGGGGTCGAATCCGGATCGCGCACGTTAAAGGATGCCATCAATGAAGCCATGCGCGATTGGGTCACCAATGTGCGCACCACACATTATTTATTGGGCAGTGTGCTGGGAGCGCATCCCTATCCGACGATGGTTCGCGATTTTCATCGTGTGATCGGCCGCGAAGCGCGGGCGCAGATTCTCAAGGCTGAGGGCAAACTTCCGACTGCGGTGATTGCCTGCGTGGGCGGCGGTTCGAATGCGATTGGAGCGTTCTACGAATTTATTAAAGATAAGAAGGTGCAGTTGATCGGGGTGGAAGCCGGCGGACGCAGCGAGGCGCTGGGCGACCATGCGGCGCGTTTTCGCGGTGGATCGCCGGGAGTGTTGCAGGGAACGTATTCGTATGTGCTCCAGGATTCCGCCGGGCAGATTGCGCTGACCCATTCGGTCTCGGCGGGATTGGATTATCCATCGATCGGCCCGGAGCATGCGGCTTTGCGAGATGCCGGCCGTGCCGAGTATGTTCCCGCGTCGGATGCCGAAGCGCTGGAAGCGACCATGTTGCTGGCGCGGACCGAAGGAATTATTCCCGCGCTGGAATCGGCGCACGCCGTGGCGGAAGTCGTGAAGCGCGCGCCGAAGATGAAGAAGTCGGATGTAGTCGTCGTGAATATTTCCGGACGCGGGGACAAGGATATCGGGATTATGCGGGAGAACCTGAAGATCGATTGAGGAATTTGGTAATTGAGTAATTTAAAATCCTAAGGCTGCGCGGTTTTTAAATTACCCAATTACTCAATTACCAAATTACCCAATCGCTTCTCATGCCCTTGATTTTCCACAACCAGCCCGGCCTCGTCGCCTACGTGACCTGCGGCGATCCCGATCTCGCCACCACGCGGGAAATTGTGCTGGCCGCGATTGAGGCGGGCGCGGATGTGATTGAGTTGGGCGTGCCCTTCAGCGATCCGGTGGCCGATGGGCCGGTGATTCAGCGGGCCAGTGAACGGGCGCTGAAGAAAGGAACTTCGTTGGCGCAGGTGCTTACGCTGGCGGCGGAGATTCGCCAGCAGGCGCAGTCCACGGGATTGATTGTGTTCACTTACTTGAATCCGATTCTGCGCCTGGGGATGCGGAAATTTTGTGAAGTTGCGCGGCATGCCGGAGTAGACGGAGTTCTGGTGACTGATTTGCCGGTGGAAGAGGCTGGCGAGTATTTGCGCACGATGCGAGCGAACGATCTGGCGCCGGTGTTTCTCGCCGCACCCACGAGTCCCGACGAACGCCTGAAGCGGATTGCCGATGCGTCGCGCGGTTTTGTTTATGCGGTCTCGCGTACGGGAGTCACGGGGGCGCGCCAGCAACTGGCGGAGGATGCGCGTAAGCTGGTGCGGCGGCTGCGGCGCGTAACGAAGCTTCCAATCGCCCTGGGATTCGGAATCTCCACCCCCGAGCAGTTTGCCGAAGTGGGTGAGTTTGCCGATGCCGTAGTAGTGGGAAGCGCCATCGTCGAAACGATCGAGCGCAATCGCGGAAGAGAAGCTGCCGCGGTGGGAGAGTTTGTGAGGAAGCTGTCAGCTATCAGCCATCAGCTTTCAGCCACGACCTCTTAAATTTCGAAACTGCCGTAGAAACATTGCGGCACGTGTGTTGTTGTTACGAAGAACGTTGAGCACTTGCTGAGAGCTGACGGCTGATAGCTTGTTTCCCATGGACATCGCGGATTGGCGAAAACAAATCGACGAACTGGATCGCCGGCTGGTGGCGTTGTTGAGCGAGCGGGCCCACGCCGCGCACCAGATCGGTCTGTTGAAACGCGAGACGAGCTTGCCGATTTATGAACCCGACCGCGAGCGGAACGTGCTGGCCAATGTGCAAGCGATGAATCCGGGCCCGCTGCCTAACCGCGAACTGATCCGAATCTACGAACGCATTATGGACGTGATGCGAAATATGCAGAAGGATGAAGTCGAGCCAAAGCCATGATTGTTGCCATGCAGGAAGCTGTCGATGAAGCCCAGATTCAGCAGGTGATCGATCACCTGGTGAATCTGGGATTTGAAGTTCACCGCTCCACCGGCGCGCGCCAAACCGTGCTGGGAGCGGTGGGAGCGGGCATCGAATTCGATATGCAGATTCTTGAACTCCTGCCCGGAGTGCAGGGCGTTCATCGCATCAGCTCTCCTTATAAGCTGGCAGGAAGAAGTTTTCGTCCCGAAGGAACCGTCGTGAGCCTGGCCAACGGAGTGAAAATTGGCGGCGAAGAAGTTGTAGTGATGGCCGGGCCGTGTTCGGTGGAATCGCGCCAGCAGATTTTTTCCACGGCCGAGTCCGTGGCCCAGGCCGGTGCGCGCGTTCTGCGCGGCGGCGCATTCAAACCGCGAAGTTCTCCTTATTCTTTTCAGGGGCATGGCGAAGAAGGGTTGAAGTGGCTGCGCGAGGCGGGCGAGAAGTTCAAGCTGCTGGTCATCAGCGAGGTGATGGAGATTTCGCAGATTCCGTTGATGCTGCCTTACGTCGACATTCTCCAGGTCGGCGCGCGCAATATGCAGAATTTCAATCTCCTGCGCGAACTGGGCAAAGTCCGCAAGCCGGTGCTGCTGAAACGCGGCATTGCGGCGACGCTGGAAGAACTACTGCTATCCGCCGAATACATTATGGCCGGCGGAAACTACGACGTCATTCTCTGCGAGCGCGGCATTCGCACCTTCGAAACCTACACGCGCAACACGATGGATATTTCCGCCATCCCCGTCATTCACAAACTTTCTCACTTGCCCATGACCGCCGACCCTTCGCACGGCACCGGGCGCCGCGACAAAGTCACGCCGATGGCGCGGGCGTCTGTAGCCGCGGGCGCCGACGCGCTGCTGATCGAAGTTCATTGCGATCCGGATAAAGCGATGTCGGATGGAGCACAGTCGTTGTTCCCCGAGCAATTTGCGAAGCTGATGGATGAGTTGCGAATGATTGCGCCCGCCGTGGGAAGAAAGATCGCGTAGCACCTTTCACGACAGAGTCACAGAGACACCGAGAAGACCGATTCTTGACGTCGATTTTTAATGAACTATCAATAAATGGTTTTCTCGGTGTCTCTGTGACTCTGTCGTGAGATTTCTGTTATGGCCATCCGGCAAATCACGATCGTCGGTACCGGCCTGATCGGCGGATCGCTGGGCCTCGCGCTGAAGAAGCACAAATTTCGCGGGCGCATCATTGGCTGCGACCGCGAAGCGACGCTGGAGCGGGCGCACGCTCGCGGTACGATTGACGCGGGCATTTCCGATCCCGGCGATGCGGTGCGTGGAAGCCAGGTCGTTGTGCTGGCCGCGCCGGTGCTGGCTATTCTTGATTTGATCGAACGCCTCGGGCCGGTGCTTCCGGCGAAGGCTCTGCTGACGGATGTGGGCAGCACCAAGGTTGCGGTGGTCGAGCGCGCGGTGAAAGCTTTCGGCAAGAGTGCGCCGATGCGATTTCTAGGCGGGCATCCGATGGCGGGCAAGGAAAGCAGCGGAGTCGATAATGCCGATCCCGATCTGTTTCACAATGCGGCGTGGTTTCTCACTCCGCTGCCGGGGCAGAATCTGAATGAAGGATTGATCGCCGAATTTGTCGGATGGATCGAGCAGATCGGCGCGCGCATTGCCATGCTGCCCCCCGAAAATCACGATCACCTCTGCGCGTGGATCAGTCACTTGCCGCAGATGATCTCCACCGCCCTGGCCGCGGCTCTGGTGGAAGAGTTTGGCGAAGATGCTCCGCTGCTGCCCGCAGGAGGCCGCGCGCTGCACGAGATGACGCGTATTTCGGCGAGTCCATATTCCATGTGGCGCGATATCGCCATGAGCAACCAGAAAAACATTGGAGACGCGCTGCTTAAGCTGGAACAGAAACTCGCGCACATCCGCGAAAATCTCGCTACGCGCCAGTTGGCCGAAGAATTCGAAAAAGCGCATCAACTTCGAAAGCCAAAGTAGACAACACTTTCGCCGGGTCGTTTTCGTCCAAGAGTGCAGACGCGATGACTTCCCATGTGATGCTATAATGAATCACATGAAAACAGCGAGCGTTCGCGACCTGCGCTATCGCTTTTCCGAAGTGGAGGCTCACCTTCGCGACGGCGAACCCATTGCCATTACCAAGCGTAAACGCGTGATCGCCAGATTGGTGCCGGAGCGGCCGGTGCGCCGCAAACCGCCCGATTTTATGGCCATGCTGAAAACAATTTATGGCAACAAGAAATCGAAAGTCAGCGGCGCGGAACTGATCGCGATGCAAAGAGGCGACCGTTGAACGTCTTTGCCGACACCAGTTTTCTGGTTTCGCTTTATCACCCTGACGCGAACTCTGCGCGAGCGGCTAAACAGGTTCTTCTCGGTCCCGTGTTTCTCCTGACTCCGCTTATCGAACTTGAAATAACCAACGCACTGGAGTTGCGCGTTTTTCGGAACGAGGCCACCGCCAGCCAGAGTCGCGCTGCACGCACGGAGTTCCAAAGGCATGTCGATGAGGGTCTTTTCTCCAAGACTTCGATGCCCACGACGGTTTACGATTTGGCGGGAAGAATCGCGCGCAGAGCGACGGCACGTATGGGAACCAGGGCACTGGACATTTTGCAGGTGGCGAGCGCGATCCTGTTGCGGGCTGAAGAATTCTGGACCCTGGACGCGCGCCAGGCGAAGCTCGCGCGCGATCAAGACCTCAAGGTGCGGTAACCGCCTGCTCATCGACAGCCGCATTTTCGTCCAACCCAGGCATTTCATTTAAAATGCCAACACGATGAACAAAGCTGTCTCCAATGCCGACGAGGCGATCCGCGACGTGTTTGACGGCGCCGTCATTATGATCGGCGGCTTTGGGTTGTGCGGCATTCCCGAGAATCTGATTCGCGCGCTGGTCCGCAAGGGGTCGAAAAATCTCATCACTATCAGCAACAACGTCGGGGTCGATGGCCTGGGCAACGGCCTGCTGCTGGCCGCAGGACAGATCGTGCATCACATTGGCACCTACGTCGGCGAGAATAAGTTGCTGGAAGAAAAAGTTCTGAACGGGACGATCAAGCTCGATCTGGTGCCGCAAGGGACCTTTTCCGAGCGCATTCGTGCCGGCGGCGCGGGCATTCCCGCATTTTTCACGCCCACCGGTGTGGGGACAATTGTCGCGGAAGGGAAAGAGACGCGCGAATTCGATGGCCGCACTTACCTGATGGAGCGCGCTCTGAAGGCGGACTTTGCCTTTGTGAAAGCGTGGAAGGGCGACCGCATGGGCAATCTGGTGTATCGCAAGACGGCGCGCAATTTCAATCCCATGATGGCGACGGCGGCGAAGGTTACGATTGCGGAAGTGGAGCAGTTGGTCGACGTGGGCGAGTTGGACGGCGATTCGATTCATACGCCCAGCGTCTTTGTGAAGAGAATTTTTCAAGGCGAGTTGTACGAGAAGCGGATTGAACGGAGAACGGTGAGGAAGGCAAGTTAGGCTTGTTCTTCGATGATTGCCGCGATTGACGAACCGAGATGCGTCCCCAACGACAAACGCTAAGGCTCACGCCCCGTGCGCGAGGAAGATCTTGGAAATACGATGTAATTGGGCCCCTGGCGCTGATCGTCGGTGGGCCGATTGTTCTAGCCTACAGGCTGTTCATTGGATGGTGGCTGAATCCGATATTGAACATGCAGTTAGAGCGAAAACTTCGGGAACAGGTAAGAACAGATTTGTGGTTTCTTTTCGATAATTTTAATGGGCGGTTTGTACCAAACGAACGGCGCGACAAGTACGCAACGCTTGTGAAGGTCGAGGCGGCGGAGTTGCGGGTTGTAATCAGCAAGCACCATGGCGATTACGGGATTAGTGTGGCCCGACGCGACAATCCCGAAATCCGGGAGAATCTCGAATCGGTCCTCGAAGCTATTTATGAGCGAGAAGGCGCTCGTCACAGACCCCAATATATAAATCTTGCCGAGTTGGGAGAGTTGTTTCGAAAGAAGTTCACCGAAGTACAGATGGCCCTCTCTAAAGAAAATTACCCCGATACTGCCGCTGCAATCGACAGAAATCATCAACTTGGAATGCAGAGGATGGCGCGAGACTTCAACAGGTCGAACGGATCCTTTGACGCGGACCTTGTCAATCCTAATGACCTCATGAAGAAGGTACCGAAATGAATTCATCCAGCCCAACGAAACCGGGCAAAGACCACGACAAGCGCGAGCGCATCGTCAAGCGCATTGCGCACGAATTGCGTGACGGCTTTTATGTCAACCTCGGCATCGGCATGCCCACGCTGATCGCCAACCACGTCCCTCTGGGTATGGACGTCATTCTTCAATCGGAGAATGGCATGTTGGGCATCGGGCCGTATCCCTTCGAAGGCGAGGAAGATGCCGACCTGATCAATGCGGGCAAAGAGACGGTGAGCGAGATGGCGGGTACATCTTATTTTTCCAGTGCCGATTCGTTCGCCATGATCCGCGGCGGGCACATCGATTTGAGCGTGCTGGGCGCGATGGAAGTGGATGAATCGGGCAGCATCGCCAACTGGATGATCCCCGGCAAAATGGTGAAAGGCATGGGCGGCGCGATGGACCTGGTAGCCGCGGCGCGGCGCGTGATCGTTGCCATGGAGCACACCGCGCGCGACGGCGCTCCGAAAATTCTGAAGAAGTGCACGCTGCCGCTGACGGGCGTGGGCGTGGTCGATACGATCGTGACCGAGATGGCCTACATTCGCGTAACGAAAGATGGGCTGCTGCTGGAGGAAGTCGCGCCGGGGCTGACGGCGGAGGATGTGCAGAAGGCGACGGAGGCAAGGCTGAACGTGAGCGCGGGGTTGAAGGTGATGGAAAGCTGAGGCCGATTAGGAGGTGGGAAGATGAAGGTCGTCTATAAAATCACGTACCCCAACAATAAGATTTATGTTGGGCAGGACGTGACTGGCACCATCAGCTACTTCGGTAGTCCGAATAGCAAGCTGATAGCAGCAGACTTCACGGATGAACAGAGCCGCGACTTCACCGTCCGAAAGCAGATTTTATGGCAGTCGGAAGTTGCGACTGACGCCGAGGTCGACGCAAAGGAGATCGAATTCATCCTGACCTTGAAATCGAACGATCCCGCAGTAGGATACAACCGAAGCCTCAGGCTCCAATCGCGATTCAAAAGAAGGCCTCTGAATTTAACGCCGAATACTGCGGAGCTTTCGCCGCAGAAAACGGAGACCAGCTAAACTCGAAACGGCGCGGCCAGCAGCCGGAACGGCAGCGTAATCGCCAGAAATACAACCTCCAACACCCCATGCACCGCGATGCCGACGATGCGAAACGGGAGCAGGATCAGCCACACGAACGGATAGGCGATCAGCGCCACGAGAGCCAGTGGCCAGCACATCACAAACAGCAAACACCAGAGGAGGAAAGCGAACATCGGAGACCTCCTAGCTTTCTGATTTATGATACGGCGAAAGGAGCCTAAAAGTTCCCCGGCTTAAAGCGGGTCCCGCCCGGAATCGCCAATCACCACTCGATCACAACGAAACACCGCTATGTCCCAGCCCGCGCAACTCGAACTCCTCCACGGCCAGGGCGCTCACACCGCCCCCCTCGCCTGCATCGAAGATCTCTCCGCCGGCCAAGCCGCAAAATCAATCGCCGGCTTCCCCCACTCCATCGCCCAACTCGTCTTCCACATGAATTACTGGATGGACTACGAACTCCGCCGCATCCGTGGCCAGCGCCCGCCCTACCCGCAACACTCCTCCGAAAGTTTTCCCACCACTCCATTCGTGCCCGACGAAAAAGAATGGAATCGCCTGAAAAAAGATTTTTCCAGCTTACTAGCGAACTTCACCGCGCTGGCCCAATCCCTGCCCGCAGAATTAAACCGCCAAATCGAATCCATGCACCCCGGCGACGCCAAACTCTCAGGTACCCTCGAAGCCGTAATCTGGCAGATGGTCGCCCACAACAGCTACCACACCGGCCAAATCGTAGTCATCCGCCGCGCGCTAGGCGCATGGCCCCCGCAATCCGGCGGCGATGCCTGGTAAGATTTTCGTGATCCTCTGTGCCACCCTCAGTGTTAAAGCCTTTGCCCTTGATGTGCCCGCCCCGACAAGAGCTTCCTTATCACTGAGAACGCCCGCGTTTGACAACCCCCGCCGCGCAAGCCTAGCATTTGCAGCAGAGCAAGCTACCTCTTCTTATTCTTTCAGGTTCCCTGAACTAAGTCAGCCCATCTGAAGTTTCCCCCTCTTAGTTATTCCAATCGGCTCGTGACACGACCAATCAGCCAACAATCACAAGCCAATGCCAGAGATCAACATG
>Ga0209006_10000504_pt1 | contig 36713 bp, 22 predicted proteins | sample JacPin_JW_Ref_O2_FD_188567 | JGI IMG/M metagenome (GOLD analysis project Ga0209006, IMG submission 188567) | Forest soil microbial communities from Algoma, Ontario, Canada - Jack Pine, Ontario site 1_JW_Ref_O2 (SPAdes) (version 2) | ecosystem: Environmental > Terrestrial > Soil > Boreal... | reverse complement strand
TGAGGAGTTTCCGAACTACGCCAGCGAGTGGGCCGTGCTCGATGTCTACAAGAACGGCAACAAGATCGACACTCTCTACCCCGAGCGCCGTTTCTACAAAGCCAGCCAACAGGCCTCGACCCTGCCCTTTATTCGCTCCACGTTTAAAGAAGATCTCTACGTGATCTTCGAAGGTCAAAACGAAAAAGGCTGGCCCATTATCAAGGCGCACCTGAATCCCATGGTCATCTGGATCTGGATCGGAGCCTGGGTCATGGTGCTAGGAACGGGTATGGCCTTGATACCGAATGCCCCGGCACCCGCGCGTGTGCCGGTAACCAAGCGCGTAGTCGAACCCGTTCATGCGGTGACTGGAGACTGATATGACATTCGAGGATGGCAAGGATCAGCGTAGGGACCCCCGCCTCGGCTGTCCGCCGGGCACAGCCCGGTGGTTTTGCTTGTGTGGCGCGGGCACTCTTGCCCGCGAAATGCCAGCGGATAGTAAGCAGCAGATATTGAATGGGTCCCGATGCCAAGGCGAATGACGAACTCGAATCGAACGCAGTCCCACCCCGGCAAGATTGTCCAGGCACTAGTCCTCTGCCTGGCAGTCTTCGTCTTCGCCGGAGCCGGTGACCCGGCCACGCGCTTCACCGACCTGGGCCACCAGATCATGTGCATCTGCGGCTGCAACCAGATTCTTCTGGAATGCAACCACGTGGGCTGCCCGGACTCCGACGGCATGCGCAACGAATTAGCGGCGCAGATCGCACGGGGGGACAGCGACAGCTTAGTGCAGCAAGCCTTCGTGCAGAAATACGGTCCTACGGTGCTGGCCGCACCTACCACCACCGGGTTCAACCGCACCGCCTGGATTGTTCCTTTCGCCGCGCTCTTCTTTGGATTCGGCCTGGTGGTGCTGGTGGTTCGAGGATGGCGAAACAATCCTTCGCCAAGCCCAGCCATTCAGGGGCCGAGCAATGGCTCTTCTTCGGAACCAGCGGGTTCGGGCCCGACGGGTAGCCCGCGGATCAGTCGCACCGAACTCGAACAATTCCGCGACCAGGCCGACAAGGAGACTGAATTGTGATGATCCTCTTCTACGTCGTCGCAACCGTCGCCGCTCTGGTTTATGTTTTCTATCTTCCGGAAAAGGTTTTTCTCGGTCCGGAGAGAACCCGCGCCTCATTCCTGCGCGAGCGCAAGGATGCCGTCTACGAAAACCTGCGCGACCTGAATTTCGAGTACAAAGCCGGCAAGGTGCCAGACGCCGACTATTATTCGCTCAAGTCTTCGCTGCAAGACGAAGCCGCCACGTTGCTGGCCGAAATCGCGCGCCTGGAATCGAAACCCGCATCCGCTCCTCGGAGGACAAAAGGTTGAGAGTAACTCACGCTGTAAGCGGGACGGGGATTCTGAGCGAGGCCTTTCCTGCGGCGCAAAGCAACTCATGTGGGGACAGTCGCCCCTTCGACAGGCGCAGGGCAGGCTCTCGGCTGTCCGGCGGCCCAGGTGCATCGGGCCGCAGCTGGCGTGGGAATCACCACATCGCCACCATCATTGTTGGTTTAACCCTGACGCTTCTCCTCGCCTCCCTCGCCGCCGCCCAAACTCTCACCGGCACCGTGAAGAACGCCACTACCGGAAAGCCCGCCGCCGGCGACGATGTGGTTTTGCTCAGCCTCACCCAGGGCATGGAAGAATCTGCACGCACCAAGACCGACGGCAAGGGCAAGTTCAGCCTCAAGCTTGACAACGCGCAATCGCCGCACCTGGTGCGCGCCATTCACCAGGGAGTCACCTACCATCGCATGGCGCCGCCCGGCACCACTTCGGTCGAGGTCGAAGTCTTCGACGCCAGCAAAAAAATCGACGGCATCAGCGTGGTCGCCGACATCATGCGCATCCAGGCGGCGCAAGGTCAGATCGAGATCGTCCGTGAATTCGGCGTGCAGAACTCCTCAAAACCACCGCGCACCCAAATGGATGAGCGCAACCTCGAGTTCTACATTCCTGACGGAGCGCAGATCATTGCAGATTCCGCCACCGCGACGACAGAAAATGGCAACCCCCTGAAAACCGCTCCGGTTCCCGAAGGTGAAAAGAATCGCTATTCGTTCATCTTTCCTTTACGCCCTGGCCTCACGCGGTTCGAGGTGGCTTATCAGATGCCTTACACCGGAAGCGCCAACCTGGATCCCAAATCGCAGTATCCCCTGGAACACTTTGTCGTCATGACCCCCAAGGCGATGCAATTTACCGCCGCGGCCACTTCGGCCGGCTACAAATTGATCAACTACCCGAATGAGCCCGACGCCAGCGTGCAAGTCGCGTCGAACTTCAAGCCCGGCCAAAACCTGGCGTTCAAGATTTCCGGCGAAGGCACGTTGTCCGACCCCCAAGAGGCCGGTGGCGCCAGCCAAGGAGAAACCGCCTCGGCGCCGCCAAGCGGCAACCGCCCCGGCGGCGGACTCGGCCCGCCCATCGATGCTCCCGACCCGCTGCAGAAATACCGCTGGCCGATCCTCGGCGGCCTGGGAGCCCTGCTGGTCTTTGGCGCCGTTTTCGTAGCCGCGCGGCAACAGTCCGCAGGTCGCGCAGGTCGCGCGAAGCTCACAACCATCGAAGATTCCGAATCTGACTACGAACTTCCCGACGCCCAAGCTTCTCGTCGCTCGCCACTTACCACCCGGCGAAGCTCCTCTTCCATGTTGCTCGAAGGCCTGAAAGAAGAACTCTTCCAGCTCGAAGTCGAACACAAACAAGGCCAAATCTCGCAACAGGAATACGAGAAAACCAAAGCCGCGTTAGACCAAACCCTGCAGCACGCCCTAAAACGCGAAGCCCAAAAAGCGTGAAGTGCATTCGATATCGAGTGGGCCGCTGAGCTTGTGACATCTAAACAAAGTCGCTCATTCCTACTCTTATATTCTGTCGAGCCTCGTTCATTGTTCGATTTTCACTTACGCTCGAGGCGCTTTAGGCCCTTCCCGATCTGCCCATCCTGATCTCTCGACGCATTTTGATTTGACTGAGGCGGCGAAATAACGCCGCCTCGTGCTAGTCGGCGCAAAGTGCATCTTTTATGGATTGACCGTCTGCAACAACACCGCCGACGTGCTAGCGGCGCAGTCAGCATTGCCCTCGTAGACCGCGGTGACGTTGTGAGTCCCGGCACTCAGAGTAGACGTGCTGTAACTCGCCTTGCCTCTTGCCAGGGTCTCCGTTCCCAGCACCGTGCTGCCATCCATGAACGTGACTGTTCCCGTCGGTGTCGTTGTTGGCGAAGTCACTGTGGCAGTGAACTTCACCAATTTCCCGGTCGTCGAAGGATTCAAGGAAGACACCACGACCGTTGTCGAAGTTGCCTGGTCGACGACCTGTGTCAGTGCGGATGACTTGCTTCTTAAGTGCGTGGTGTCGCCTTCATAGCTTGCCGTGATCGTCAACGTTCCTGCCGGAAGAGTGGACGTTGTAATGACAGCCACGCCGCCGCTGAGGGTCGCGGTTCCGAGCAACTTGGTTCCATTGTCGAATGTGACCTTTCCGGTTGCAGTTGTTCCATCCGAAGAAGTCACCATCGCAGTCAAAGTGACGGACTGGCCGTAGGTTGACGGATTCAGGTTTGAAGCCACAACCGTTACCGTCGTTGCCGGTTTCACGAAGTTCGCCGAAACCGCCTGTGGCGCACTCATCGTGACGGTGGTCGAGGCGATGAGGGCATTTGCCACGTTGCCGCTCCAGCCGGAGAAAACATAACCCGTCTTCTTCCTGGCGGTCAGGGTTACTACCGTGTTCGCGGCGTAGTACGTACCGGATGCTGGCGTGACTGTCCCGCCACTTGCGGGATTGGCTGCCGTAGTCAGCAAGTATGCGGTGTTGAAGTTAGCCGTGTAACTGGTTGTGCTCGCCGAAGCCGTTACAGAATGGCTCAAGGCTCCTCCATCCGACCAGCTCGTGAAAGCATCCTGCACGCCAGCGCTCGGAGTCTGCGCAGCCGTGGTGGCAATGGTGTGCACCGACCCGATTGCCCAAGCGAAGCCCTGCGGGCCGGTGTAGTTTGTACCATCCACTGAAAACGCCAACCCCGCCGGACTGGTGCCCACCGTCACGTTGGCGGTCACTATCCCGGTGCCTTGCAGCGCAATGCCCTGGCTGACTGAAGGACTCGTATTCAGCGCGTTATCGGTGAAGGTGGCTGTACTGGTAAGACTCCCGGCACTTTGTGGCTGGAAGCTGATGCTCAGATTGCAAGTCGTTCCCGACGCCAGCACGAAGCTGCTGGTGCAATCGGCCGGCGTGCCCGAGCCCGCAACCCGTAGAAAGTTCGGCCCCTTGACGACGAGTCCCGGACCAACGGCATCCAGTGGCTGATTGCCAATGTTTTGAACGGTGACCGATTGCGGGGCGCTGGTGCTGCCTACGTTTGTGCCCGCAAAGCTCAGCGTTGGCGGCTGTGAACTTTGCACCTCCACCACGCGATGGTTGTCCTCATCGGCTATATAGACATCGCCGGCTCCATCGACGGCTATACCTTCCGGCAAGTTCAGTCCACCCATCACCGTGGTCTGTGGACCTCCACCGGCCGGCACTTCGACAACCCGGTTATTGTTTTGGTCGGTGATGTAGACATCGCCAGCTCCATCCACGGCCACACCGGCGGCGCCGTTCAGTCCGACAGCCGGCACGGTGACCTCGCAGGTGCTGCTGAGGCAGCCCGCCGGAACCTCCAGCACTCGATTGTTACCGTTGTCGGCAACATAAACATTGCCAGCCCCATCCGCTGCCACACCGGCTGGGAACGCCAAGCCGCTGATCAGCGTGATTTGTGAGCCGCCCCCGGTAGGGACCTCTACCACTTCATCGCCGTTGGCGGCGATGAAGACATTTCCCGCTCCATCCACCGCCACGGCGGTCGGCAGAGTGAGTCCGCTACCCACGGTGGCATAGTCATAGCCGACGGCTACAGGCATAAGTTTCGCCACCCGATTGTTGAGGGTATCCGTGATGTAGATATTTCCCGCTCCATCCACCGCCACGTCCGACGGATCAGAGAGTCCGAGGACGGGCAGCGTGATCTGGCAACTGCCACTATTGCAGCCCGCCGGCAGCTCCACGACCTGGTTGTTGGAGCGATCAGGGATGAACACATCGCCTAAAGCATCCACCGTTACCGACGCGGGAGCATTCAATCCGCTGGTTGGCAGTGTGATCTGCGTGCCCGGCCCGAATGCGATTGCCGGTGCTTTACCCTCCCCGTGAACGAAAGTGGTGGCCAGAACAGTGCCCACACCATCGAGTTGGACAGCACCCCATCGCGCTCCTGGCGCAAGCGGGGAAAACGTGGCCGTCACCAGGCAAGTGCTCCCTGAAGTGAGTGTGCCGATGCAGCTATTACTGGTGAGTGTGAAATCAAGGTTGGCTGCTCCTTGCGTGCGTACGTTAATAGAGCCAACGGTCGAAGTTCCATTCGCGAGGTAGTTCAGTGTGAGACTCTCTTTGCATGGTGCCGGACTGGTCTGTCCCGCTGGACAAACGTTAACGTAGCCGAAATTCACTGCCTCGCGCTGTAGCTCTACTGCAAGGTTCGCGCTGCCCTCGGTGACCAGGACATCGCCCGCTGCATCCACTGCCACTCCGTTCGGATTCGTTAGTGCACTGCTGGCCACCGTGCTCTGGACGGTGTCGTTGTCTGATAACTCGACGATCCGGTTGTTGCCGGTATCGGCGATGAATAGATCGCCGGCTGCATCCACCGCTACTCCCGTCGGGCCACTCAGTCCGCTGCCGATAAAGGACCACACGCCAGTGTTGTAGGGTGGCGCTTGCTTTATAACCCCGGCAGAGGTTCCGGTAACTGGGAAGAAAACATCGCCAGCTTTATCCACCGCCACGCCTAATGGGAGTAAAACAGTAGTACCGCCCGCACTTCCCCACACAAGCTTTACGCAGGAGGAACTGGTGCAGCCTGCCGGAGTTTCCAACACTTCCTGCTCTCCATATGCCGCTGTAAAAACATCGCCCGCTGCGTCTACCGCCACCCCTGTCGGAGTAGCCCCTGTCCCGGCCACGGTGGTCTGGACGCCACTGGGCGTCACCTCGACCACCCGGTTGTTTCCGAAATCCGCAATGAAGACATCGCCCGCCCCATCTACGGCCACTCCGTCGGGATTGCTTAGTCCGCTACCCACCGTGGTTTGGGCGCCGCCGGGTGCAATTTTCACCACCCGGCTATTGTTGTAATCCGCGATGAAGACATTGCCCACTCCATCCACCGCCACTCCGTCCGGACTCTTCAGTCCGCTGGCGGGTACCGTGAACTGGGCGTAGGCGAAGCTTACGGTAGCCGCAGTCACGGTGACGCTCTCTGTGACCGTAGCTGCGGCAACGTAGTCGGCGTCGCCGGCCTGGTTCGCGATCACCGTACAGGTGCCGGTATCGCTGCTCAGCGTATAGTTCGCACCCACGTTGCTGCACTGCCCCGAGCTGGTGTAAGTCACTGGCAGGCCCGAACTGGCACTGGCCGCCACCGTGAAGCTGCTGTTAGTCGCCGCACTCGCCGGTGCTTTGGTGGTGAAGGTGATGGTTTGAAGGGCCGGGATTATGTTGAAAGAATTGGACGTCGAGCTCGCCCCGTAGCTTGAATTTCCGGCGAAGCTCGCGGTTGCGGTGTACGCGCCAGGCGTCTGATTGTCTACGATCGTGCAACTGGCGAAACCTGTACTGTTGGTGGTTGCAGAGCAACTCTGGCTGCCCACCTGGAATGCGACCGTAGCACCCGTGATCGGTGGCTGCGATGTGCCCGTGCTGTTCAGTAAAGCCCCTAGGTTCATGTCGTTTCCGTAGGCAGCGAGCGAGCCGCCGTCGTACAAAATCGTACTTCCGGTTCCAACCACATTAACTGGAAGCGGAGCCGACGGGATGCCGTTGGCAACAACCTCCAAGGTATATGCACCCAGGCCGAGGCTGGCTGGCACGTCAAAGTAGGTGGTCACTGTCGTGTATGGCAGGTTGACGCCCATACTGCTGTGGTTGTGAGTTCTGGCATACGTCACGTTCGTACCCTGGATGAAACGCACCAGGGGATAGTTCGTCTCCCACTCTCCGTCGTCGCCCATCATCGCCCCTTGCGAAACGCCATTAAACAGCGTTCCGGAAATCGCGTAATGTTGCCCGGGAACTACGCCCGAAAGCGCGCTAGTAATTGTGGGCTGCGAAACCGGATCGGCCGCTTGGCCGTTGTTGTAGAACCAGACGTTGGCCGTGCCGTCCTCGATCATGACATCCCCGGAGGGTAACGCAAGCATGCGTAGGCCATACGTAGGCTTGTGAATGGCGTCTGTGTCCCCGGGGCTTTCGGGTACAGGATTCAGATTGGAACCGTCGAACTCAAAAAATAGGGAGCAAAATTTTGCGTTACCGGAAGAGTCAATTGGGTTGGCTGCTACCAGCACATGGCCATCGGGTAGTATGGACGCAACACCATCATTGACCCCGGCGTTTTCATAACTTGTCCCCCCACACACGAATGGGATGGGGAAGCTTTGGACCGGCACCCACTGACGGTCCGTATAGATCGCGTTGTTAGGAGTGGCTCCGAACTGAATGACGCCATTGTCGCCCATCAACACGGCTGGTCCTATCTCAGTGCCATTGCCAGAGAGCGTCACGCCTGTGCTCCCCGCGGACGACCAGGAGTTGGAGGTGGGATCATATATTTCGGAGTTGGGGACGTCTCCGGTATCGACGGTTAGGATCGTGCCGTCCGGCAGCAAGGTCCAACCTTCCTCGTTAAAATTGTCAGCCTTGCCGGTCGGGTTAAGGTCGGTGTAGGTGAGAGTTATGGGGTCCAGCGCAGCCATTTGTCTGCTGCCGTTGTTGCCCAGAACAAACGTGCCGTTAGCCAGAACGATGCACGGCGAATCGCCGATTTCAGTCCATGGCGAAGCCCCGTTGTCGGGAGGGGTTATTTGCGTCCATTGTCCCTTTCCACTGTTGAGGGTCGGATCGAAGATGTAGCCCAGGTTGGTCCTCACTGTGCCGGAGCCCTGAGGGGGGTTGTATTCGCCCCCCTCGTAGATGACGCGCCCATCTGGCAACACGACGGAGCAGAAAAACCGTGGCTGGTAGGTAGCCGGCAACGAGGTGATATTCGTCGTGGACCATGAGCCATTCGAGTAACTGCCTGTTTTGTCGGGAGTCAGGCGCACGAGTTGGTTGGTGGTCTCTCCTAGCTGGCACATGACGGTGCCATCGGTAAGAAGTAGGCAATCCGTGACCTTCTTACCGTCGTTGGTGGTTGCCTTGGTCCAGGGAGGCGTTTGCGCGTGAGCCAAGCCGGTCCCACATAGCAGAACGGCAAGAACGATTCCGAGCGCCACGGAGCAGCTCTGGAATGCTCTGTTCTTGTGCCGCCATGCGCCCCGGGCGGAGGAAGCGAAAGACTCAGCGAAACCATACCGCGAGGCCGGTTTCTTGCACATGGTAGTCATGTCAATATCTCCTGAATTTCTTATCCGCAGTGGCTAGCGGCACGTTAAAAGCTGTGGACGGTTTGAGCACCATCGACGTCGTTGTCGTAGCCAGCCGGAATCGGCGACGGATTGCACTGAATCGTAAGTCGTCTGCGTGGCGGCATCGACCTCGCGCAGCGTCTTGGCGCCGAAGTTGGCAGTGGGGATCGGCGGTGTTGGTATAAGTACCGCGATCTGTATGCTCAATTTTTTCATGACCGGCTCGAATGTTATTTCTCCGATGACTAAGCCAGCTTTTTCCGGCATTGAAAGGGAGCCTGCCCCCCGGCGGGCTCCCTTCTGGCTCAGAATGCTGCCGTAAATCTTCCCCCCCAAGGGATCGACCGCTACGGCAAGCAACCGCCTTCTGAGAACAAATTCTGGCAACTTATCCTGAACCCGATGGCTGTAATCCCCTCGAACGGCCGGCGGATTCGATTGTGCACGGGTCCATCTGCGCCGCCCCTGACGACCTCTAAAATGAAACGAAGATCAGCTCATTCGTGACTGCGTAAGCCGGCAGGGCGAGAAGTGCGAGGGTCAGGCACAGGGTTGGGGTTAAGGTCTTACCCAGCGCAAATCTCATGTTGCGGTTCTTAGTTTTCATTTTGATTTTTCTTAATAATCTGTGTGTTAGATTTGGTCTCCGTTTCAGCCATGCCCTGATCTGCCAACATCCACTTATTATTTGGTTGAGCCACCGGATATTCGCGGTGAGGCAAGTCCACCGGACCGGGTCCTTGCGAGATCGAGCCCTCAAGGAAACGAATTCGTGCCTGCTCGGCCTGCGCCACGGCTAGCTTCTGTCCGCAAAGAGGGCAGTTGTCAAAGTCTGCTGCCGCACCACCTACCAGCAGCGCGATCCCTTCCCGCTCAACCGTCACCTCAGTCCGAACCGTGCGGCTGACGCCGTGACTGGACACCTCAGAACGGAAAAAGCTTGCCCGACTGGACAGCCATTGGTAGATTCGTGTCGCGCGGCCTTCGCTGTTCACGCCGCGGATGTTGCGGCACTCGCCTCAAAAACGCCAGTGACGCCTTCTGACAGGTCTTGACAAGTTCTGAATGGCCCCTAAAGCAATGAAACCACAAGGGATATTTCGCTTCGGGGAATTCCAGATAGATGCCTTGGCGCGCACTTTTCGGCGGGAAAAAGAGCTTGTCACACTCAACCGCCGGGCCTTTGAGGTGCTGCTGTATCTGGCACAGAACCCGGGAAGGGTTGTGAGCCGCGACGAATTGTTAAAAAATGCCTGGCCGGATACTTCCGTCGACGAAAACAGCCTGGCGCAAAGCATATCTGCGTTGCGGCGGGCGCTCGAGGAAAAGCCAGGTGACAACAACTATATCGTCACCTTACCGGGGCGAGGGTATCAGTTTGTTGCGCCGGTGCAGGTTCTTGCTCCAGAGCGCCTGGCGGTCGTCCCGGATGTGACCACCTCTGCCCACGACCGCCGCGCGGTCGTGGTTCAGCAGCAAACAATCCGTACCAATGTCGTCACCGAAGAGCCCGCAGGCTCAGGCGCGGCGGCGTTGCCGGAAGCTCGTGGGTCGGCGCGGGTTTCGAAGCTCTGGAGAATTGCGGCTCCCGTCGTGCTGGCCGCCTTAATTATGGCAGGCGGACTCTATTATCGTTCGCATCAAAAGCAGCGCCTTACCGAGAAAGACACCATCGTTCTCGCCGATTTCGCCAACAGCACCGGCGATGCAATATTCGACGACACGCTGAAAACGGCGCTCGGCATTTCCCTGCGGCAATCGCCTTTCCTGAATTTGCTTTCCGACGGCCAGGTTGCGAAGACCTTGAAATTGATGACCCGTCCCGCCAGCACCAAGCTCACGCCCGACGTGGCTCGCGATCTTTGCCAGCGGGCGGGCTCAAAAGCCTATGTTGCCGGATCCATTGACCGCCTGGGTAACGAATATGTCGTGGGGCTGAAGGCGGTAAATTGCCTGAGCGGAGACACGCTGGCCGAGGAGCAGGTGATGGCGGCGTCTAAAGAGAAGGTGCTGGATGCCTTGGGTGGGGCGGCATCCAAGCTGCGCGGCGAGCTCGGTGAATCACTGGCGACGGTGCAGAAGTTTGATGTTCCGCTCTATCAGGCCACCACGCCATCGTTGGAAGCTCTGCAATCCTACAGCCTTGGGCTAAAGGCTTTTGTCGAGAAAGGCCCCGCCGCAGCCCTGCCCTACCATCAGCGTGCGGTCGCGCTTGATCCGAACTTTGCCATGGGCAACCGGGCGCTGGGCGGCGACTACGTCAGTCTCGGCGAGATTGCGCGCGCCAGTGAGTATTTTACCAAGGCATTCCAGCTACGGGAATATGCCAGCGAGCGGGAAAGGTTGGCCATCACCGCCAACTACTATCGGAACGTAACCGGGGAACTGGACAAGGCCAGTGCCGCCTTTCAGTCGGAGATTGAGAGCTACCCCGGCGCAAGTGGAGCCTACATCAACTTGGGGATCGTATACGACCGGCTAGGGCAATACCAGAAAGCCGCAGAGGTCACAGGACAAGGCCTGCGCCTTCCGCCGTATCAACCCGCCGGGCAGGCGAATCTCGCCCAATACGCCCTTGCTTTGCAGCACTTCGACGAGGCGCGGCAGATCATCCACGAGACTCAGAGGCAAAAGCTCGATAATTCCGTAGATCACATTCATCTCTACGCCCTCGCCTTTCTCGCGACGGACCCCACCGGGATGGCGGGTCAGCAACAATGGTTTGTGGGGAAGCGCGAATATGAGAGCTTTGGACTGGCGCTCGCATCCGACACCGAGGCGTACGGCGGTCATCTTCGCAAAGCAAGAGAACTGACCACCCGGGCGGTGGATTCCGCCAGTCGTGCGGATGCCAAGGAGACTGCGGCGGTCTACCTGGCGAATGCTGGCCTCGAACAGGCCGCCTACGGCAATCCTGCCGAAGCCCGGGAGTCAACGGCGGAGGCTTTGAAGCTGGCCCCGGCGAGTCAGGGGGTCGAAAGCGAAGCCGCGCTTGCCTTTGCCATGACGGGCGATAAGACCCGCGCCGAGTCGTTGGCCCAAGACTTGGGGAAACGCTTCCCGCTGAATTTGCAGACGCAGGCGCTTTGGCTGCCAGCGATTCACGCCCAATTGGCGCTGGACAGAAAGAACCCGGCTTCCGCCCTCGAGGCCCTGCAATCGGCTTCACGAATTGAGTTAGGCAACATTCCGTTCGCCAACAATATCTCCTGCCTTTATCACGTGTACGTGCGCGGAGAGGCGTACATAGCCGCCGGGCAGGGCAATGCCGCCGCCGCCGAGTTTCAAACGATTCTCGACCACAGCGGCATCGTCTGGAACTGCTGGACGGGCGCTCTGGCCCATCTGGGAGTGGCTCGCGCCAACGCCTTGCAGTCGAGAACATCGCAGGGAGCGGATGCCGACGCCGCCCGCGTCCGAGCGCTCGCCGCTTACAAGGATTTCCTCGCCCTCTGGAAGGACGCCGACCCCGGCCTCCCCATCTTGAAGGAAGCCAAGGCAGAGTACGCCAAACTCGCTGCACAGACGCGCTGAGTCCATGGTGGACCCTTCATGCTGTGGCACAGTCATTTTCCCTTGCCGTTCTACCGTCACATCAAGTGCAAACGGTGCGACCGGAGCCGCAATCGGACGTATCCAAACGGAAGAACCTTGCCCGCTCGAATCGCCACTGGTAGAGTCTGTGTAACGCAGATCTCGCGTTTCAACCCGTGGGTTTGCGGCCTTCACGTGATACCGCCCAGAAATGGCTTTCGACAGTCCTGACACATTTTGTGTTGCCGGTAAGACCATGAAACCAGAAGGGATATTTCAATTCGGGGAGTTTCAGGTCGATGCCACGGCACGCACCCTGCGGCGCGAAACAGGGATTGTCACGCTCAACCGCCGGGCTTTCGATGTGTTGCTCTATCTGGTGCAGAACCCGGGTCGGGTTCTCACCCGGGACGAACTGTTAAAGAATGCCTGGCCGGATACGTTTGTAGACGAGAACAGCCTGGCGCAAAGCATCTCCGCGTTGCGGCGGGCACTGGAAGAGAAGCCGGGCGACAACAGCTATATCGTCACCCTGCCGGGGCGGGGATATCAGTTTGTTTCTCCGGTGCAGGTCGTTCGGCCAGCGAACCTGGCGGTCGTCCCGGATGCGGCCACCACGCCCAGCCTCGGGCTCAGCGGGCTGATTTTTAAGCAGCAGACGATCCGGACCAGTGTCATTACGGAAGAAAAAGAACAACTGAGCCTGCCAGTTTCCCGAAATCGGGCGTTGCTGAGACTGTTCGTGGCCCTTTTGGCAGTCGCGATGTTGGCATTGCCCCTCGCGATCCTTGCAGGCACATGGTACTGGCGATCCCATCGGATTTCGAAGCTCACGGAGAGGGACACCATCGTTCTCGCCGACTTCGACAACAGAACCGGGGACCAGGTCTTCGATGGCACTCTGAAGACAGCTCTCAGCATTTCGCTGCGACAATCGCCTTTTCTCAATTTGCTTTCCGACAGCGAAGTCTCGAAGACCCTGCAACTGATGACCCGCCCACCCGGCACCAAGCTCACGCCCGAGGTGGCTCGCGAGCTGTGCGCGCGAGCAGGCAGCAAAGCCTATATTGCCGGATTGATCGGCAGTTTGGGCAGGGATTACGTACTGGGGTTGAAAGCGGTGAATTGCGAGAGCGGAGACATGCTGACTGAAGAGCAGGTGACGGCGGCGTCCAAGGAGAAGGTGCTGGACGCGCTGGGCGAAGCGGCATCCAAGCTGCGCGGCAAGCTGGGGGAGTCGCTGGCGACCGTGCAGAAGTTTGATGTTCCGCTGGCACAGGCCACTACGCCTTCGCTCGAAGCGCTGAAGGCGTACAGCCTTGGCATAAAGGCGGGAGGCGAGAAAGGCTCCGCCGCTGCCCTCCCTTATTTTCAACGGGCCATCGAGATGGATCCGAATTTTGCCATGGGCTACTTGCTGGTGGGCAACTACTACAACAATCTCTCTGAGGTTGGGCGGGCTAGCGAGTATGTGACTAAGGCATTCCAGTTGCGGGAGCATGCCAGCGAACGGGAAAAGCTGAGCATCGCCACCGCTTACTATCGCATAACCGGAGAACTGGATAAAGCAGCCCAGACCTCTCAGGAGCGCGTTGAAACCTATCCACGGGAGTGGATCGCGTATAGCAGTTCGGGCTTGGTGTTCGCTTCCCAGGGGGAGTACACAAAATCCGCAGAGATCACGAAGCAAGGCCTGCGCGTAGGAGCGGATCAAGTGTACTTGTACGAGGTTCTGGCCTTCGATGCCATGGCCTTGCAGCACTTCAACGAGGCACGGCAGATCATTCACGAGGCGCAGGAACGAAAGCTGGATGACTCCTTTCTGCACAATGATCTTTATGCGCTCGCCTTCCTCGAGTCGGACTCCGCTGCAATGGCGGAACAGCTACAGTGGTTTGCGGGCAGGCCGGAATATGAAAACTTTGGACTGGCGCTCGCATCCGACGCTGAGGCATATGGGGGTCATTTTGCCAAAGCGCGGGAACTAACCAAGCGGGCAGAGGACTCCGCGATTCGCGCAGACAGCGAGGAAAATGGGGCAATATGGCTGGCGAATGCCGCTCTCCAACAAGCGGCTTACGGCTATTCACTGGAAGCGCGGCAGGCAGCGGCAGAGGCGCTGCGGCTTTCGAACACCAGTCCGGGATCCGAAGCGGAAGCTGCACTTGCGTTCGCCATGGCGGGCGACACGGCACGAGCCGAATCCTTGGCCAAAGACTTAGGAAAACGCTTCCCGCTCGACACCCAGATGCAGTCGCTTTGGCTTCCGGCGACTCAATTGCAATTGGCGCTGAATAGAAAGAACCCGGCCGCCGCCCTGAGCACCACCCAAGCCGCTTCGCCGCTCGAGTGGGGGACAATTCCGTTCGTCAACAATCTTTCCTGCCTCTATCACGTGTACGTGCGCGGAGAGGCATACCTGGCAACTGGAGAAGGTACCGCTGCCGCAGCAGAGTTTCAGAAGATTCTCGACCACAGTGGCATCGTGTGGAACTGCTGGACGGGAGCATTGGCACATCTGGGAGTGGCCAGGGCCAACGCGCTGCAGTCGAGAACGTCGCAGGGAGCGGATGCCGACGCAGCCCGCGCCCGGGCGCTCGCCGCTTACAAGGATTTCCTCACGCTGTGGAAAGACGCCGACCCCGGCATCCCCATCCTAAAGGAAGCCAAGGCGGAGTATGCGAGACTCAACCCACCCATGCCCTAAATCCGCCGGCGGCCGCGATCAGCGCGGCCCGCATTATGACCGCCGAAAAGAGCCTGTCTTTCATTCGTTTCCTGTGCGCCCCGTTGCGAGCCGCCCATAGATCGCGAAAGCAGTCCTGCTCGTCGCCGTAGAGCAACTTCGCCCCGTGGATGCGGCCAAAGTTTGCGTGTTCCGCCATGTGAGCAGCACAACCAATTCGAGAAGCCTTTCTCGGAAAACTGCGAGCTGAGAACCGAAAACCGGTTCCTACATGCGAAACAAGTGATCCAGCAGTAGGAACACGCCCGCCCCCACAAACACCAGCAGCGCCATGCGCACCGCCGGCTCTTTGTTCACTTCCGGAATCAGGTCAGACGCGGCCACGTAAATCGTGACTCCCGCCGCTAGCGGCAGCCCGGCACCCACGTGATGCCGGAACAGCGCCATGGTGAGCACTCCAGCCAGCGTAGAGCCGCCCAGTGCCACCGACGCGCCCCAGGCCGTGGCCCGGCTGCGTCCGCTGGCCAGCATCACCGAGCTCACCGTGAACCCCTCCGGAATCTTGTGCAGAAATATCGCCAGGAATATCAGCCATCCCAGCCAGTTGGAAACCAGAAATCCAGAGGCGATCGCAATGCCGTCAAAAAACGTGTGGATGATCAGCCCCAGCAGCACCGAGTATCCTTTGTGCGAATGCATGAACTCATCCTGGTGCGTCTCTTCGCCGAAATGAAAATGGGGCGTGACGGTGTGTTCGAAGAAATGAATCATCAAATATCCGAGCAGCACAAGAAACGCTGCGGACTTTCCACGCAGCTCCAGACTCTCCGGAACCATTTCGACCAGAGCCGTAGCCAGCATGAATCCCGCGCCCAGCGCCACAAAATAACGCAGATATCGGCGCTCCCAATGCCGCTGCACGATGATCGCTCCGCCAAACACATTGGCGGCCGCAGCAGTTAAGCCGAGAAGGATGCTGATCAGGATGGGACTCATGTGCGATCGTATTAGAACTGATTACTGCTTTTTCGCAGCCGCGGTTTGCTTCTGCAACTCAGCCAGGAATGCCTGTTCCCGTTCGGCTACGTAGTTTTTATAACCTTCGGGATCAATGTAAGGGTTCGCGCCGCCAGCGTTCAATTTTGCGTGTTTCGCTTCCATGTCGTAGTAACTGCCATGGGCGCCCAGGAAAACGTCACAGGGGAGCGACTTGAGAACACGAAAACCGCGTGCGTAATCATCGGCGATCTCCCGATAGCGCGCATTATTCACCAGCTTGTATCCCGGATTCACGTTCGGGCTGCCCACGATCACAACATTGTAAGTCTTATCCGCCTCGCGTACTTTCAAACTCCACGTGGTGCAGCCCCGGGTATGCCCGGCCGTCTTGTGAGCAGTCAATACGGCATCGCCGAGTTTCACCTCGTCACCATCATGCAGCACCCGATCCACCTTGGCTGGCGGATAAGCGAGCGTTGCATCGTCTCCATATTGGAAGTCGGTCTTTCCGCCCGATTCCACGACCCCTACATCTCCATCCATAACCATGTATTTGGCGCCGGTCAGCTTTTTCACTTCGGCGCTGCCGGCATCGTGGTCGAAATGAGCATGGCTGATCAGCAGGATTTTCACGTCGCTGAAATGAAACCCCAGCTTTTCAATACTCTCCCGAATGAGCGGGACTGAAGTTTTCAAATTGCTGTTGATCAGAATGTCGCCGGCGGGAGTCGTGATCAGATACGAGGCCAGGCCTCGGCTGCCCACGTAATAAATGTTGCCGATCATGCGGTGCGGCGGAAAGGGGTCAGTCCAATCTGGATTAGGGGCGGGGGTGTTAGCTTTGCCGTGCGTCAGCGTTGCCGAAGCGGGGTTCGTTTGCGCGCCCAAGCCGGCGGTAAGAACCAGGGCCGAACCAAACAAGATCAGGCGACGGAACATATGTGGAAGAGTATACGGCGGTGGGTGCGCCCGTCTTCTTGTAACTGAGGTTGTGAAGCAAAACGCGGCAGCGCTCCCAATTATCCGCTATGCCGGATATGCATCACGTCACCATCCTGCACGATGTAGTCCTTGCCCTCGAGCCGCAGCGTGCCCTTGGCACGGGCATTCGCTTCTGAACCGGCTTCCAGCAGTTGATCCCAGCGGATGGTTTCGGCGCGGATGAAGTGCTTCTCGAGATCAGAATGGATCGCGCCCGCTCCTTCCTGTGCGCGGGTGTGCGCGGGAATTGTCCAGGCGCGGCATTCGTCCTCTCCGGCGGTAAAAAAAGAAATCAGGCCAAGCAGTTTGTAGGTCGTGCGGATCAGGCGCGTCAGCCCGCTTTCCCCGAGGCCGTAGCTCGACAAAAATTCGGCAGCGTCGGCATCGCTCATTTCGGAAAGTTCCGCTTCCACCTTGCCGCAGATCGCACTGGCCCCGGCGCTAGGTCTCGCAGCAACTTCCGTCAGCTTGTACTTGCTGACCGCTTCTTCGAGTTCCTTGCCCAGTTCGGTCGACTCGCCGATGTTCAGGACGTAGAGGATCGGTTTCTCGCTGAGGAACATGAAGCCGCGCAGCCGCTTCTTGTCTTCAGGCGTCATCTCCATTTCGCGAAGCGGTTTTTCGTTGCCCAGATGGGCGTTGGCGCGCTTGATCAGCTCGAACTCTTTTTCAAGATCTGGCGTCTTCATCTTCTTCAGATCTTTTTCCAGACGCTCCAGCCGTTTTTCGATCTGCCCCAAATCGCTGACCATCAAATCAAATTCCACGTTCTTGATGTCGCGCAGGGGATCGATTGTGCCCACGTGAGGAATCGAAGGATCGTCGAACACCCGCACCACATGAGCCAGCGCGTCCACCTGGCGCAAGTGCGCGGAATAAGCCGTATCCTTCAGCGCATCCTGCCCGATGGCGCCTACGTCGACGTATTCGACTGACGCATGCGTGAGTTTCTTCGGGTTGTAGAGCGCGGCCAGCCGGTCGAGCCGGTCGTCCGGAACTTTCGCCACGCCAATGTGCGCCTCGCGCGGGTTGGCGCGAGCCTGTTCCGAAAGGTGAGCCTTGGTAAGAATCTGAAACAGCGATGTTTTGCCTACCTGGGGCAGGCCAATAATTCCAGTCTTCATAGGGAAGCTTCTAGCTTCTAGCTCCTAGCTTTTAGCGGATGCAACGCCAAAGCGAGATCGGGGTGAACGCGCAGTGTGTGCTTCATCGACGGTCGGACAACCTTTCAGGATAAATGATCGGGCGACAAATGCCCAACGGGATGCGGAGTATTCAGACGCCGACGCTCAGGGCGTAGCTAGAAGCTAGAAGCTGCTTGCGGTCAAATACACGACCACCAGCCCCAGCAGCAGCACGGCGCCTTCCACGCGCGTCGACCACACATGCAGCGCGTCAAACTGAACCCGCGCGGGATGGTCGACCGGCACGGACACAAAGTCGCTAACCTGCGCGCGCAGTGTGTCCATGCGCGGCATGATCCAGAATTGCGAGAGCAGGGTGAGCGCCAGCATCAGGCACAGGAGAACGTGGCGGCCGGCGAACACATGCGCCGTTCCGTCAGTGAGTCGGCTGTAGAGCAGAGAACTGATCAGATAAACAATCCCGGAGATGATGGCGATCCAATGCAACTTGCTCAGTGCACGTCCGACTACATTGCCGGCGAGGTGCGTGTTCGGCAGAACGTGAAACGCCGTAGGCGCAAGGACGAAGGCAAAGAAAATCAGGCCGCCGATCCAGCAGATGAGTGAAAGCAGCATTAAGAATCGAAGGAATGACATGATCGGAGAATTATAGCCTCGGCGGATCCGGGTCAATGCTCGCGTCTTCTGGTTGGCTGCAACCAGAGCTCGCGATCGAAAACTCTCCTCCGGAGAATCTTCCACGCAACCTTTGGAAGGCGAAGGAAATTCACGATCCAGAACCATCCCCAAAAGGCCAGATACCCGCAGACGAGCGGAGTTAATATTCTCCACCCGATGCTAGATTCCGGCTTTTTATGGGAGAAGTATCTCAGCGTCCTGCCGTCCCAGGAAACGGAGATTGCGGGAATGTAGCTGAGCGTGGATAACCGGGGAATAGTGTTCCCAACTCTTCGATACAAAGGCTCAAGCAGAAAGCACTTGCCATCCTGAAAGTACTCGACCCACGCGTGTCCCTCGCCGTATCGACCACACGATCCACCCATAAATCGCGCGTCGTAACCCATACTCAAGAGCTGCCTCCATGTCCAAAGTGCGAAGTCTTCGCAGTCTCCTTTTTTTCTTTTTTCAAACTCCTCCGGCGGTTGCCAATAGTCCTCCTTGCCGAACAGTTCTTTGTCGGAAACATATTCGCATCCGATCAGGAATCTGCGGACCTCAAATATTGTGGCGCACTGGGTCGTTAGGGGTTGGCTGACGTATCGGCCCATAGGAAACGTAGGATGTGGACCTTTGCGGCGAAGAAAGGGTTGGGAAACCTGATGTCCGTTTGCATCGTAAGCTTCTGGAATTGTTTCTGCGATCACGGAAATCGCATTTTCTCACGTCGATGGCAAGAAGTAACCACCGGGCCTTGAGAGATGAAAAACTGGTAACTGATCACTGTTCCTAGACTGGCACCGCAACATTCTCGACGATCTCGCGCAGCACCTGATCGGCTTGCTCTGACTTTTTCAGCGTCGAAGCGTAGAGGCCGCTGACCACCACACGGTGCGCGAAGACGGGTACGGCGAGCGGCTTGAAATCCTCCGGAGTGCAGTAAGTGCGGCCGTCGAGGAAGGCCATGGCTTGCGCGGCGCGGTAGAGAGCTTGCGATCCGCGGGGCGAAACTCCGAGCGAAAGGAATTCTGATTCGCGGGTTCGGCGGACGATTTCGAGAGCGTAGCTCACGAGAGATTCGTCCACGCGAACGTGCTTCACGGCCTGCTGCATTTCGAGCACTTCGGCGCCGGTAAGCACGGGACGCAAATCTTCGAGACGCGATACTCCGGCTTCGGAACGCAGGATTTCGCGTTCGGCGGCGACGTCGGGATAGCCCATGCGCGCGCGGATCAGGAAGCGGTCGAGTTGCGATTCGGGCAGGGGGTAAGTGCCGTGGTGCTCCACGGGATTCTGGGTCGCGATCACCAGAAACGGCTGAGGCAGTTCATAGGAGTGCGCGTCGATCGTGACCTGGCCTTCGTTCATGGCTTCGAGCAGCGAAGATTGCGTCTTGGGAGTGGTCCGGTTGATTTCGTCGGCCAGCAACACGTTGGTGAACACGGGGCCGCGCTTGAATTCGAAGCGCTGGTCGCTCGCCGAGTAGACGGAAATGCCGATCACATCCGAAGGCAGCATGTCGCTGGTAAACTGCACGCGCTGAAAGGTGCAATCGAGGGCGCGGGCCAGGGCCTGTCCGAGGGTGGTTTTGCCGACCCCGGGGACGCCTTCAATGAGCAGGTGTCCGCGGGCGAAGATGCTGACCAGCGCCAGGCGGACCACATCGTCTTTGCCGCGAATCACGCGGCGAATGGACTTTTCGAGCTCGGTGGCCTTGTGCGAAATTGCGATAGCGGTCTCGGGCGACATTGTTTCGATTCTACTATTCGGCTGCGGGGGCGGAGGAGTTACCTACGTCACGAGGCTTCTAGCTCTTGGCTCTTACTTTTTGCTTGCTTCGGTTCGTGGGGTTTCCGTTCTCCTCGGACGAACTTCAAAGCGAGAACGCCGAAATAATTGAAGCTTGCGGCCGGTGTCGGATTTGTTTGTGGACCTGCAACGTTGCGGTCTTGAGCCAAGAGCTAAAGGCCTCTTTCACTGCGTGAATTCCGCCGGCCGTCCCGTAAGCCGCTCGATGCGCTTGGCGATGGGCGGATGGGTGGAAAAAAGGCCGCCGAAGTTGATCCCCAACAGCGGCGCGATGATGAACAAATGCGCCGTTGACGGAGTCGCCTGCATGGGCACGCGGCGGGAATAGGTGTCGAGTTTCTGTAGGGCGCTGGCCAGGGCATAGGGATTGCCCGTAAAGTGCGCGCCGGTGGCATCCGCCTGATACTCGCGCGAGCGTGAGACGGCGAGCTGAATCAGGCTGGCCGCGATGGGAGCCATGAACAGCATTAGCAGTCCGGCCAGGCCTCCGCCTCCGCGATCGTTGCGTTCGCTGCGGCCGTAGCCGCCGAAAATCATGGCCCACTTGCCCATGCTGGCCAGCATGGTGATAGCGCCTGCAAGCGTGGCGGCCACCGAGCTGATCAGGATGTCGCGATTGTTGACGTGGCCGAGTTCGTGGGCGAGCACTCCTTCAAGTTCTTCGTCATTCAGTAGACCCAAAATGCCATGGGTCACGGCGACGGAAGCGTGTTGCGGGTTGCGTCCGGTAGCGAACGCGTTGGGCGACTCGGAGGGAATCACATAGATTTTCGGCATCGGAATGCCGATTTTCTGGGTCAGGCGCTCGACCGCCGCGTAGGCGCGCGGCAACTGCTCGCGCGTGGCCGGTTGGGCGCGGTACATGGCCAGCGCGATCTTGTCCGAGTAGAAGTATGAGACGAAGTTCATCACCGCCGCGAAGATCAGGGCGAGGAACATCCCGTTCTGCCCGCCGAAGTAGCGGCCAATGAACATCAGCAGCAGTGTGAGCGCGGTGAGCAAGAATGCGGTCTTGAATGCGTTTCCCATGGTTGATTCGATCTTACTCTCGATTAGATGCGGGAACAGGTTTCTGGACGCGGGCTTCGGCTGTCGGGCTTCAGGCTTCACTCAGATGGAATCCACGACTTAGCTCGATTTCCCTGACTTAATCCCAGGACCACAATCACTTGCGGGCAAAATCCTGATAACAGAGGAGTTAGCGTCTGCTAAACAATACCCTCAGGGTATCGCTTCGCGCTTTGGTGAAGATCCGTTGAGCCCGTGGGCGTCTAAGGTTGTGGCGGTTGAAACTAACGCACGCTGAACACAGAGAGCGTCAGGGCTGGCAGCGAAACCCGTACTTTGCCGTTGCCAAGTTCCGCCGAGTTATTCCCAAACACTGTCCGCAACTGCTGTGCAGTTTCTAATGGCGTGTTTTCGACGGGGATATCGAGCGTCTGCGTTTTCGGGGCGTTGTTGTATACGACGAGCAATTTCTCTTCCGGCAACTCACGGAGGAAAGCGTAATAGGTGTCGTCCCATCCGATGTGCCACTGTTTTCCCGTGCGCAAGGCGGCGTGGCTCTGGCGCAGCGCCAGCAGCGCTTTCACGCAGGCGAATACATCCTGCTGTTCGGCGGTGCGGCCGCCGGCAGTGAAGGCGTTATGCGGATCACCGGGGAATCCACCCGGAAAGTCGCGCCGATTGTCGGGGTCGTGGCCGCCCAGCATCGCGATTTCATCCCCGGAATAAATCTGCGGAATCCCGCGCATGGTCAGCAGCAGCGCGAATGCGGCCTTAAGCTTGGCTGGGCTGCTCCCTTTTTCACCGAGAAAACGCACTTCGTCATGATTTCCGATGAAGGTAACCAGCGTTTCGGGATGGGGATAGAGTGCGTCGTGGCGAAGAACTTCGATGAGCTTCTCCATCGGCGCGCCTTTGATCACAACGTCGCGCAGGGCGTCGCGCAGGGGAAAATCGAAGACCGTGGCGAGGCCAGAATCGACGCCATCGAATTGCTTTCGGCCACCCTCAAAGAATGAGGTGATGGTCGAATCTCCATCGGCCACCTCGCCGACGGCGTTGATCTGCGGATACACCTGGTGCAGACGCTCATGCCATCCACTCCAGAACTGGCGTGTGGAATAGGGGAATGTGTCGAGGCGGAATCCATCCAGTTGCACAGTCTCAGTCCACCACATCGCATTCTGCGCCAGATAGAGAGCGAGGGCGGGATCGTCCGGATTCAGATCGGGCAGCTTGCCGGCGAACCATCCGTCCAGCGTGTTGAGATTCTCGCGCGGCGGGGCGTGCGGATCGACCAGCCCGGTGAATGTGTAAGCGGGTTCCAGATGGTGCGCCGGCGTGCCATGAAACCACGTGGGCGTTGGTGGATCGTTGGCCCAGGGATGGTGCGGACCGGTGTGATTGACGACGTAATCGATCAGCACTTTCATGCCCTGGCGGTGTGCGTCGGCAACCAGCGCCTGATATTCCGACAGGGAGCCCATATGGTCGTCGAGCGCATAGAAATCGACAACGTGGTAGCCGTGATAGTCGGAGTCAGTATTTTTCCAGACGGGAGTCAGCCACAGCGTGTTGACGCCGAGGTCGTGCAGATATCCGAGATGCTCACGAATGCCGCGCAGGTCGCCGCCGTGATAGGCCATAGGGTTGCTGCGGTCATATTGGCCATTCGAAGCTGCGGGCCGATCGTTTGCAGAATCGCCGTCAGCGAAGCGGTCGGGCATGATCAGGTAGACGACGTCGTCACGAGAAAAACCTTCGAAACGGCCGCGGGAGTCTGCGCGAGCCAGCAGTGGCAATGGAACCGTCGTCGATCCTGCTGCAGTGTTCAGATGCAGGCGAACGGTTCCCGCAGGCAATTCGGAAGCGAGTTGCAGGTGGACGAAGAGATAATGTCCGTTGGCCGAACCTTCTGCGCCGAGCACGCTCACGTCGTTCGTAGGACTCTCCACTCGAGCGCCGCTTAGATTTTCACCAGTGAGCAGAAGAGTGAGTGCGGGCGCGTAGTTTATCCACCAGTTGGGCGGTTCAACTTTGCGGACGATTGGCTCACCAACAGGGGGAACTTGCCCCGCCCCGGCGTTCGACTGGGGCCATGCCGGCAACGTGAACAGGCATGCGAGGATCACAAACAGCGCGGGGGTGAGCTTGTTCCTCATAGCAGTTAACGGAGAGTCCGGTTGAGTACCTGCGGCCCGGTCCCGAAGCCGCGACCGCGACCACAACGTTTCAAGGATTACCCCAGCGAGCAGAAAGAGGGGAAACGGAGGACGTGCGTTCGTCCTCCGTTTCTTGCCATTTACTAGAAAGTAACGCGAACTGCAAACTGCATCTCGCGGTTCGATTGCAGGCGCACTACCAATGGATTCGTTGTGGTCGTGATGCCACCCACCACCGTGCCGGCATTCAGGTTCTGCTGGAAGCTGCCGTTTTGAAACTCCGGATGGTTGAACAGGTTGAACACGTCCGTACGGAACTCGATCTTGACGCGATCCTTGATGGGGAAGTCTTTGCTCATACCCGAATCCCAACTATGGAAGCCGGGGCCGAACAACTGGTTTCTCCCCAGCGTGCCGGGCCGCAGGTAGTCGCCAGTTGCGGGGTCCGTCGGTGGGGCGGCGAGGTTGCCGGTGATGATGCCTGTGGCAGTATCGTGATTGATCTTCACCGAGATCGGGCCATTGACGTCCGGACGGTTTTCCGGGGAACCGTTTACGTTGAGATCAAACGGCGTGCCTGATTGCAGGGTGATGATGTTATTCCACTGCCAACCGCCGATGATGTAGTCGACGGCGGTGGGCACGTTGCCTCCGAACTGCCTGGTTTTGCCGAAGGGAAGTTCGTACAAGGAAGCGAACACGAAGTTGTTTCGGATGTCCTGAGGCGCATTTCCCTTGTTAAATTGCAATAGAGGATTCGCGCTCTTGTCCACCATGATCGGAACCGTGCTGCTGACGGGGCCGAAAGCGCCGTCAGAGTTATCAATCGTATGGGACCAGGTGTAGGCGCTGGTGAATTGCAGTCCCTTGGTCATCCGGCGCGTGAAACTTGCCTGTAGGCCGCTGTAGGTTCCGTCGCCGATGAACGCATATTCGTTGACGGCCCCGCCCAGAGTGTTCCAGCGCGCCCCGGTGCAAGCGCCGATTCCTGCCAAACAGAGTGGGGTGTTGTTGGCATTGAACGCCGTCGCCAGATGCGTCATCTTGGTGCCCACGTAGGCAACATCCAGCGCCATGCTGCTGCCCACCTGCCGTTCGATCTGAAGATTCCACTGCTGCACGTTTGAGTTCTTGCTGTTGGTGGGCCAGAAGATGACATTTACGTTGGTGGGGTCGGCCTCATTCGCCCCAGCCGGAGGCGGCAGAGGGTTGGTGGCCTGCGTCCAGTCGTTGCAGGGTGCTGCCGGACAGCCGGCGGGAACGATCGGGCTCGTGCCCGTCGTTGGTCCCATTCCACTCAACGTAAGGCGATAGCCGGCAGGACTCTGCGTGGAGCAATTGCTATTCGCGCCCGGGCAAGCTTCATAGCTTTGAGTGCCATTGAAATCGGGGTTGTTACTCAACTGCTCGCCCACGCCCCCGCGATCGAGATAATAAAAGAGACCATATCCGCCGCGCAGCACGGTCTTCCCATCGCCGCGCAGGTCGTAGGCAAATCCGACGCGCGGCGCCCAATTCCTTTTGTCGTTGTTAATAAGGCTTCTGGGCAAGCCCGCGGCCTGGCTGCTTCCCGGCCGAACCAGAATACCGGTGCCCGGAAACGCTGGATTGACCGGGTCCCAGTTGGACATCTGATTGTTGATCTCATAGGGCCAGGTGTAATAGTCGTAGCGGAGGCCGAGGTTCAACGTGAGCCGGTTGTTCACGTGCCAGTCGTCCTGCGCAAAATAACCGGTCTCCCAGCTGCGTGTTTCATAAAGACCCTGAAACTGCCCGACTTCGTAGTCGGGGAATCCGGCAACGATCTCGGAAGCTTCGTAGCCGGTGAATCTGCCGGTGCCGGGATAGTCGTTCCCGCCCAGGATGAAAGAGCCTTTGGCGTCGTTGCCTTGTACGTATCCCAATCGCCTCTGCCCGATCGTCGTTCCAAATTTGAATATGTGGCGTCCGTGGACGTAAGACAATGAGTCCGTGAATTGAAAGAGCTTTTGATCGACATTGTACGGGCCGCCATCCCCTTGATAGGTGATCTCCGTCGCATTGCCGCCAATGAGCACCTGCCCACCCAGAAGCGGCGTCGGATTTGCGCCCGGAATCCCGATGCCCGCACCCAGCTGCAGATTCTGGTCGGGGGGATTGTAGCCATACACTGAGCTGATGTAGCCGAAGTGGAATTCGTTCACGAGGTTAAGGCTAATGGTCCGCGTATATCCAGCCGCCAGACCGCGCGGATGGTTGATGTTGTTGCCCGAGCCGAATCCCGAGGGATCCAGCGGTCCCAAGCTGTTGGTGACCGTGAAATTGTCCTGGGCGTAGCTATAGCGGAAAAAGACCTGATCTTTCTGGGTCGCGTTGAAATCGATTCGAAAATCGAAGTCATCGAAGTTGCGGATCTGCTGACGATCGGTGACGTAGTTGTTCAGGATGGTCCCGGTCACGTTTGGCTCCGGGAAGGTCTGCAGATATTTCAGGCCCACGGGATTGGGATTGGGGATGAGGTTTCCGGCAAACGGCGTGCAGGTGATCGGGTTGTAAATCGCTCCAACGTTCGCGGCTGCCCCGGCGCAGGCGGGCACGGAAGTCAGGGTTGTGCCGAGGAGTTCAGAAAAGTCCGAAATCCCAGTCTCGCCGGCGAACGTTCCGCGCATCCGATCGGTCGGAACGGTGTCGTGCTCGACGCCATTGGGATTGATTTGTCGCCTTCCCTGGTAGTCTCCAAATCCAAAGAGCTTGTTCTTCCAAATTGCTCCGCCGACGGTGCCGCCGAACTGGGCCTGCCGGAAGATGATGGGAGTGGTTTGCCCGTAGGGTTCGGCCGCGCCGAAGCCGCTGCGGCGGAACAGAAACGCAGAACCATGGAGGTCATTGGTTCCCGGCTTGATGCTGGTCTGCAGAATCGCGCCGCCGCCCTTGCCGAACTCTGCGGGCGCAACGCTGGTGTTGACCTTGAATTCCTGGATCGCCTCTGCCGGGGGGAAGAAGATGATGCCGTTGACGAAAGCGTCGTTGTTGTCGACGCCATCGAGGATGAAATTGTCGGCTTGCGGACGCAGGCCGTTTGCCGACAGCGCCGCGCCGCCGGTCTCCGAGTTGCGGAAGGTCTCGGCATTCGTGCCTGAACCGCCCCCAGATGCGATATCACCATAAGCGCCGCGGGTCACCCCCGGCGTCAGCAGCGCCAGTTGAGTAAAGTTGCGGCCGTTCAAGGGCAGTTCCGTGACTTGCCTTCCTTGAATCACCTCGCCCAAGCTCGAAGTCGCGGTGTCAACCAAAGGAACTCCGCTCGTGACGTCGACCGTCGTGCTGACGCTGCCGGCTTCGAGCTTCAGGCTGATTTCCTGCACCTGTGAAACCTCAAGCGTGAGGTCGGCCGTGGCCGTCTTGAACCCGTCTTTTTTGATCTCTACGTGGTACTTTCCCGCTGACAAGGCGTTGATGACATATTGTCCGGAGTCATTGGTCTCGGCGCTTACGGTGCGAGCCGTTCCGGTGTTGGTAACGGTGACGGCGGCATGGTCGATGACCGCTCCGGTGGCATCGCTGATCGTGCCGATTAAGCGGCCTGTATCGGTCTGGGCAAACGCCAGACCGGCCAGGCACAGAACCAGAATGATAACCAGAAAGAACTTAGCCTTCATGCTTCCTCCGATTGGGGACATCAGGAGACATTTTTGACGCGCGAACGTTGAAAAGTGCAAGTTTTAGTGCAAACCTGCCTCGCACGGACGTTTCACTAGGTTTTTAAACGGTTACTGCTGTAAAATACTGCTGTTGCAACGGGATGCGATCCCTGTTACATCGGTGTTAAATGGTCGTGAGACACACTTTCGCCGCGGGGCAGGAACCGTTCTCCCAACAAATAGATAAGATTATTAAAAGTCATAGCTTGCGAGGCTCAGAATCCCTGCGCAAGCTCCTGCAATATCTCGCCAAACAAGCCCTCAATCATCCGGATGCACCGTTGAAGGAGTATCAGATTGCCACCGAGGTGTATGGGCGGCCGTCGGACTTCGATCCGCAAACGGACTCCACGATCCGCGTACAAGCCGGACGTCTTCGTTTGAAGCTGGCGGAGTATTACGGTGCGGAGGGAGCAGCGGACCCCCTGGTGGTTAAGATTCCGAAGGGGAGCTATCACCTCACTTTCGAGGCGCGGTCTCTACAACCAAAGCCCATCGATTCGGGCGGCCAACTACAGGCCGTGCCTCCGAGCGAGGCGCGTGGAACTGTGGTGGTCGAAGTTGTACCGGGGCGCTGGCGGATTTCCGTAGTCTTGCTCCTGGTCGCTCTTATCGCGTCACTAATCGGTTTGGGCAGCGTGCTGTGGAGCCGCCGGGTGCCAAGCTCCACGGTGGCCAAATCCGGCGGGCCGCGAGCCGCAGGTCCTCTGGCCGACTTTTGGAGGCCGTTTACTGGGGGAACCGATGCGCCTTGGGTGATCTTCAGCAATGCCGCTTTCGTGGGACGGCCCGAAACAGGGATGCGGTACTACAATTCGCGGCAGGACTCAAAGGTCGCAGTCTACGATCACTATACGGGTGTGGGTGAAGTGTTGGCGATCCACGCCCTCGATGATGCGTTCGGCGTGCTGGGGAGGACGATCCTTGTAAAGCGCGGCAGTTTGTTCACGCTCGACGACGTGAAGGATAATAACCTCATCTTTGTCGGCTCTCCATCAGAGAATCTTTCGTTGCTCGACATTCCGAACATGGAGGAATTTGTATTTCAGAGGGTGGCTTCGGGGAAGCGCCAGGGCGATCTTTCAATCGTCAACAAGCATCCCAAGCCCGGAGAGGCCAACGCTTATCTTGCAAGTCCTTCCGACGCTCCCCTCACGGAAGACTATTCGGTCATCGGACTGGTTCCCGGAATCGGATCCGGGCGGTACGTGATGATTCTGGCGGGTACAACCACATTCGGGACGCAAGGCGCAGTCGAGTTCGTCTGTCGCCAGGACTCCGTGGAAAAACTCCTGCACGAGATTCCCGACTCGGGAGGCTTGGCCAAGCCTTTCGAAGCGTTGGTCCGAGTGAAAATCGCCCGCGGCGTGCCGGTGGAATCCGAACTCGTGGCCGTCCGCGCACGGTAAGTCCGACCCGGAACTGACCACTTTTTTCAGGACTTTGCCGCGACGGGACTCCCCGCAAGCGAACCGCTCCGCTGCCGGATGTCGTACAAGTCCTCCACCCGCTGGGTCAACATGGCCGCCAGGATGAAGAAGACTCCGCCCGTCACCACCGCGGCAATTCGGTTGTTGTTGAGTAGATGTCCCATGATCCAGCCAAATCCAAGCGATGCAGTGATCTCCGGGATCACGATGAAAAAGTTGAAGATTCCCATGTAAACTCCCGTCTTTCCAACCGGAAGTGAACCAGCAAGAATGGAGTAGGGCATGGACAGCGTACTGGCCCAGGCAACTCCGACTCCAACCATGGAGAACAACAGCAGATATTTATTGTGAATCATGGCCACGGAGAGTAGTCCCAGGCCGCCGCATATCAGGCAAAAGCTGTGAGTAGCCTTACGTCCGTACTGCCGGGCGAGCACGGGCAGCAGGAATGAAAATCCAAAACACACTAGTGAATACATTCCGAAACAAATGCCCGCCCACTCTACCCCTGCGGAATACAAAGGAGAATTGGTGTCGGCGGCGCCGAAGACGTTGCGCGCAACCGCCACCGGAAAATAAAGCCACATGCAGAACAACGCCAGCCAGGTGCAGATCTGCACCCAGGCCAGCTGCCGCATGGTGCGCGGCATTTGGCGGACTGACGCCAGGATTTCACCGACGCCTGCGCCGACGCCCCTGTGCGCGTGTTTTTCCTTCTGAAACTCCGCCAGATTGTCGGGCGGATATTCCTTGGTGGTGAAAACGGTCCACAGCACAGCGCTCAGGAAAGCCGCGGCGCCAATGTAAAACGAAAGGCGCACGGTCAAGGGAATCGTCCCCGCGGCTCGGGTGCCCGCCATGTGAAAAACATTGGTGAGCAGATAAGGCAGCGCCGAGGCAATGACAGCGCCCAGTCCAATGAAGAGGCTCTGCATGGCGAAGCCGCGCGTGCGTTGAGATTCCGGAAGCAGGTCGGCGACAAACGCACGAAAAGGTTCCATGCTGATGTTGATACAAGCATCGAGAACCCACAGCAAACCCGCCGCCATCCATAAGGCGGAGCTGCGCGGCATCAGGATGAGCGCCATCGAACTTAGAATTGCGCCTGCGAGAAAATAAGGACGCCGCCGGCCCAGCCGGCCCCACGTGCGGTCGCTGGCGTGACCGATGATGGGCTGCACGATCAATCCGGTCAGCGGCGCGGCCAGCCACAGAATCGGAATCTGATCCGCCCTTGCGCCGAGGTATTCGTAGATCGCGCTCATGTTCGCCATCTGCAATCCCCAGCCAAATTGAATGCCCAGGAATCCGAAGCTCATGTTCCAAATTTGCCAGAATGTTCTGGGCGGCTTTTCCATAATTTCCCACCGATCATGTTCCTACCGATCGTAAAGCGTGACCAGGGATCGCAATCTCGCACTCAAATCATCGTTCAATGCTCCTGGACGATAACGCCATTTCCAGTTTCCACTAAGAGTGCCGGGAAGATTCATGCGCGCCGCGCTGCCCAGGCCCAGCACATCCTGCAGCGGAACAATCGCCACGTCAGCGACCGACGACAGCACCGCACGAATCATGATCCAGTTGATTTCCGCATCGTCACGGATGTCCAGATAGGCGCGGGCGAAGTTGCGCTCTCGGCGAACATCTTCCGGAGTGCGAGTGCTATCTCCGGCGCCGGAACTCGACCACCAGCCTACGGTTGTGTCATTGTCGTGCCCGCCGGTATAAGCAACCAGGTCGCGAGTGTAATTGTGTGGACGAAACGATGGACCCTGCGGATCGGTGCCGAACGCGAACTGCAAAAGGCTCATGCCGGGCAGACCGAACTGCCGCCGTAGTTTCTCCACCGGTGGAGTGATGACGCCCAAGTTCTCCGCTACAATCGGTAGTTCGCCACAAGCATTCTGCAGCGCTGACAGAAAATTCTCTCCGGGCCCCTTCACCCAGCGCCCGTGAATGGCGGTCGTTTCGCCGGCTGGAACCTCCCAGTACGACTCAAATCCTCGAAAATGATCGAGGCGCATCATATCGAAAAGCGCGAGTGAAGCTCGGAAGCGATCGATCCACCACTGGTATCCGCTGGCAGCCAGCAGGTCCCAGCGATAAATAGGATTTCCCCAAAGCTGTCCCGTGGCGCTGAAATAATCCGGTGGCACTCCGGAGACCACAGTGGGGCGGCCCTGATCGTCGAGATAGAAAAGTTCAGGGTGGGCCCAGACGTCCGCGCTGTCGTGTGCAACATAGATGGGGACGTCACCCATGAGGCGAATGCCGCGCTGCTGGCAATAGGTCTTGAGATGTTCCCACTGCTGAAAGAATTCGAACTGCCAATACTTGTAAGCCTTCACTTCCGGCGCCAGTCTTGTTGACCACTCGTTCATCGCCTGCGGGTCTCGCCCGCGAAGCCGCGGGTCCCATAAGGTCCACATCGCTCCTCGGTGCGCATCTTTGCAGGTCATAAAAAGCGCGTAGTCATCGAGCCACGGACTGGCGCTCTCGCAAAAACTGTCGAAGGCTGCGCGATCGGCACGCGAACCGTCGGCAAAGAAAACGCGTGCCGCACGCCGTAGAGCCGCCATTCGGAAGTCGATTACTGGTCCATAGTCGACGACGTCTTCGGGAAACGGAGGCGACTGAGTTCGGTTCAGGTCAGATTCTTGAAGCAAGCCGAGTTCCCGCAGGCGCTCGAGACTCAGCAACATCGGATTGCCGGCAAAAGCAGAAAAACATTGGTACGGAGAATCTGCATATCCGGTGGGATTCAATGGCAACACTTGCCACAGCTTCTGTCCAGCGGAGAAGAGGAAGTCTGCGAATTCGTAAGCGCTGGGGCCGAGATCACCGATGCCGAAGCGTCCGGGCAAGGAAGTGAAGTGAAGCAGAACTCCACTACATCGCGGAAATTTCACAACGTAACCATACGCAGGTGGACCGCCTTAGGGCAAGACTCATTCGCGCCATCGCTTTCCCGCAATGCTCGCTCCCCAGGGATACAACCGACTGATATGCCCGACGGTGAGAGAATTGCGGCTCATCTGTCCCAAAGACTATTCGTATCTCAACGCGACCATGGGATCGACACGCATGGCGCGGCGCGCGGGGATGTAGGAAGCCGCGAGCGCAACCAGCGCCAGCAAAACGGCGACGCCGATAAATGTGAGCGGATCGGCCGGGCGCACGTCAAAAAGCAGCGTCGACAGAAAATGCGTCAGCACCAGCGCTGCGGGAATGCCCGCAGCCAAGCCGAAGAAGACGAGCTTCACTGATTCCCCGATCACCAATCTCCGAACGCTGGCGCGAGTAGCTCCGAGCGCGATGCGAATCCCAATCTCGCGGGTGCGCCGCGAAACGGAGTACGAAATCACGCCGAATATCCCGACTGCGGCGAGTGCGAGAGCAACCACACTGAAAAGGCCGAGAATCAGGGTGCGAAATCTGGGCTCGGCCACCGATGCGCTGAGGGCGCCCGGGAGCGTCGCGACATCGGTAACGGGAAGGTTTTTGTCGATGTTGTGAGTTTCCGTGCGGATGGCCGCGGCCACCGCCGAAGCACTCAACGTGCTCCTGACGACCACTTCGCATCCGTAAAGAGGCGCTTGCGCGAAGGGCACGTACATCATGGGCCCGGGGTTTTTACCCAGCGAAATGTCATGCACATCGCCGACCACGCCAACAATTTGGCGGATGGCGGGGCCATTCAGTGGAAATCCGAAGACCAGACGCCTGCCCAGAGGATCTTGATTTGCAAAATAGCGCCGGGCCAGCGCATTGCTTATCACCACGACCGATGGAGACGAAGGCGAATCACTTGAACTGAACAATCTGCCACGAAGCAACGGAATTCCCATCACAGAAAAGTAGCGCGGGCTCGCGGTGACGTAGTCAGCCGTATTGGCCGCTCCCGCGGGTAAGGGTGGATTGCCGACAATCTCAAAGGGAAGATTAACCTGGCCATCCTGGATTGGCAGCGGAGCAGCGTACGCCGAATCCTGCATTCCAGGCGCGGCCTGAAGACGCATCATTAATTGTGTCGCGAAGGCCGTCCACTGCTGTTGTGTGGAGTATTGGAATTGTGGGAGGGATACCATTGCCTTTACCACACCCTTCGCTTCAAAACCCGGGCTGACCGAGGTAAGCCGGGCGAAGCTGCGCATCAGCAACCCCGCTCCTACAAGAAGAACCATTGCCAGAGCTAGTTCGACGGCTGCCAAGATACTGCGAGCTCGCTGCGAGCCTGTTCCCTCTCCCGCGCGAGCACCCTCCCTGAGATTCGTCTGCGGATCGGATTGAGCCGCAAAAAGCACCGGCGCCAGGCCAAACACAAAGCTGGCAGCCAGAGATAGAACCAGGGCAAATCCGAGCACCGACAAATCCACGTGAACGGTGTGGACTCGAGGCAATCCCGGAGGCAGAAGTGACATGAGAGCGGACACACCGAAATAAGCGAGGACCATCCCAACCAAGCTCCCGAAAATACCCAGGATCGCGCTTTCCGTCAGCAATTGGCGGGCGATACGACGTTTCGGAGCGCCCAACGCGACGCGAAGAGCGATTTCCTTCGAGCGAGACGTGGCGCGGGTCAGCAGCAAGTTCGCAATATTCGCGCACGCAATCAACAGCACCAGGCCCACCGCACACGAGATAATGAGCAACGGAGATTTCACGTCCCCAACGATGGCCTGCCGTAGCGGTTGGACCTGTTGAATCTGCCAGCCTTTTTCCTCGGGAAACTGCTCGGCCAGCCGCGCGCTCAATATGTCCATTTCCGCCTTCGCCTCGGCGAACGACATTCCGGGGCTCAACCGCGCAAACACAGGCATCCAGTGCCTTTGCTGCGGATGGGTCATCCAGCCAGAAAACAGCGGATCCTGTACCAGGGGTATCCAGAGCTGATCAGCCTGTTCGAAGAACGGCGTACGAAATTCCGCCGGCATGACGCCAACGACTGTATAGGGACGCATGTCGAGCGCAACCGGGTTTCCTATGATCTTGGGATCGGCTCCGAATTGGCTGCGCCACATGCCCTCGCTGAGAACTACGACCGGCGCTGCACCGCGCTCACCATCGCTCGGAAGCAGCGTGCGGCCCAGCAGCGGTGTCGTCGTGAAGACAGAAAAGAAGTTCTGGGTGACAACAATGGTTCTCGCTTCCGAGGGCTCTCCGCGGCCTGTAAGCGTCAGTGAATGGCTTGCCAGGCCCGCGACGGAGCTGAAAACGTGGCTGCTCTCGCGCAATTCAAGCAGGCCGGGATACGACATCCCGGCATCGGTGATTCCCTGCTTCGGGCTGGCCTCAGGCAGTAAGGCAAGCTGCCCCGGATCTGGATACGGTAGCGGCCGGAGCAGCACCGCGTTAACCACAGAAAAAATTGCGGTATTTGCTCCGATGCCCAGCGCGAGCGTCAGAATCGCGACCACGGTGAAGCCGGGGGATTTGCACAGCATCCGCAGGCCGTAACGCAAGTCTTGAATCAGCGTCCTCATACTGTCTCCTGTCTCCATGCCAAGGAGCACGCGGAAGCAATCGTATCGCAACAGGGGCAGGTCGCTCCAGTTGTTCCGAGGGTTTCGGACGAGTGTTGAAAATCCGAGTTCTCTCGAGCCCCCTGACGCGCCAATGCCGAATTGAAGGATCGCATCCGGCCGAGGCAATATGATATAGGGTCAGTTCTTATAACAGCTCGCGACGTAAGCACTTGCTTCGGACATAATTGAAGGTGCCGGCTTGCACCCGGACGTATCGTCGACAACTGTTCGGTTCAACGCCGAGCTCCATGGACGTTGACCACGATTGGTCCAGCGATCTTATCCGACGACTGTCAGATGACGGACCGCTCGCGAGCTTGGCTGTCAGAGCGCTAGCGCGTTTCGACCGAGACGCACTGTCGGTACCGGCCACCACGCATGGCCCGCCACTCGAGGGGATCAATGATTTGGGTTTCCCCGGCGCAAGACTAGGCCAACTGCCGCTAGAGCAGCAAGAGAAAGGAATCGTAAGACCCGATGCTCACACGACGAAGGTTTCTTGCCACCGTAGCCTGCACCATGGCTGCAGCACGTCTTCACGCCCAGGGTCAAAGCAAAGTCCATGTTGCCCTCAGCATCCCCAGGGAAGCGCCTGGTCCGCATATGCCGATCGACTTTGTCGGCCTGTCGTATGAAGTCCAGCAATTCGCGGACCCCAGTTTTTTTTCGGCGCAGAACAGCGGCTTGATTCGCGAGTTCAAAGCACTCTCCTCCACTGGCGTTCTCCGCCTGGGCGGCAATACCAGCGAGTTCGCTTACTGGAAACCTAAGCCTGACTCTCCCGAACCAGAGCATCCTCAAGTGCGTGAGGTCGTAGGCGAGCCGAAAGCGCATTACTACGCAGTGACCCCCGAAGCAGTCAGGAACCTGGCGAAGTTTCTCGAAGCCGCTGGTTGGACTTGCGTGTACGGCATCGGGATGGGCACGAATACACCGGCACGCGCCGCTGAGGAAGCGGTCTTCGTAGCCGAGACGCTGGGTGACCGCCTGCAATCTTTCCAGATCGGAAACGAGGTGGATCTATTTGACCGGCACATGCGCGATCCGAAGACATGGTCGCCCAAGACATACCTCAAAGAATGGGTCTCGCTGTCGCGGGCTGTCGCAGCTGGGGTGCCGGCAGCTAAGTTCGGCATGCCGGATGTTGCAAGCAAAGTGTCTTGGCTGACTGAGATTGCCGGCGAGTGGCCTTCCAACCAGAACCCGCCGCAGGTCACTACGCTCTCTCATCATTACTACTTCGGCGGCCCGGCGACGAACCCCGATGTGAACATTCCGAACCTGCTGAAACCGGCGACGATGCAAAAAGTGCAGAAGACGACGAATATCGCATCGGCCGCGGCCAGCAAGATGGGTGCGCGCGTACGCATGACCGAAGGCAACACTTGCTATCGCGGAGGGAAACCGGGCGTCTCCGACGTGTTTGCCGCTGCACTTTGGTCTGCCGACTATTCGCTGCTGTTGGCCAGTAATGATTATTCCGGCGTCAATCTGCACGGTGGCACGGGCAAATCTGTGGCCAATTCCGTTGGCGGAGTTCTGCCCGGCGATGTGCTTCTCGAAGCGAAGGGCGAAACTCCCGAACAGATTGCCGCGCATCCGCATCCTTTCTATACACCGATTGGAACTTTTGGCTCGGACTATGCGTTGCAGCCGGTCGCGTACGGGCTCAAGTTTGCGGGCGCGTTCAGCGGTGCAACACTGTTTAGGACCGAGTTCTCCACGAAGCTGCAGCCTACGGGAGTCAATGCAACGGCGTATGCCGCGAAACTGCCTGGCGGGCACACATCCGTGATCATTCTGAACAAGGACGCGGCAGCAGACCTTGAGGTGGAACTCGACTTTGGTCGCGACGCGAATGGAGTGGTGCAAACCGAGACATTACACGCACCGGCGCTAGACAGCCGCGAAGCTCACATCACAACGTCACCGAACAGCGACTCGATCAAGCAGGGCAAGTACTCCGTTACTGTTCCCCGTGCTTCGGGATTGCGCGTAACACTGATCTAAATCGTTGGCAGGTTCCACTTTATCTGTGGATCAGTTTAAAGTCGAAATAGGCCAGATTCAGGTTTCCGTTCGTCACTATGTGCACCGTGAGATCATTTTTCCCTTGGCTTCAGTCTGACGGCAGTCGGTGATACCAAACAGCCCATCACTTGGCTGCGCGTGCTCCTCCGGTTCACGCGGACAGAGCGTGCGCGATGCCTGATAGGTCGCAACTGTCAAGACCCAGGACTCCTCGGTTCCGTGGATCGCTCCATACGCTAGCTTTCGCCGCCGTATAATCAGCCAGCATTAGCCACCTGAGAGTGGCTCGTCTCGGTTTGTCCCCGCAGACCAGGTTGGCCTCGGGTATTGGTGGGACGGTCAATCCTTACCTCGAATACTATGCTGGTAATCTTCCCGAGCGCCGCCGGGGCGCGTTCGGCATTGGGCTCATCTTCTGCGGTTTCGCATCGCAGTCCCTTCAGTATTGGCTGGCGCTGTTTGATGTACGCCTGACCTAGCCTGCATTTCTCACACGCATAGTTTTTGGGACGAGTGTTATGGTCTGTGTGCGGTTCTTGGGGTATGCGGAAACCGCGCGGGCGATAAGCAG
>Ga0209006_10000503_pt1 | contig 36741 bp, 30 predicted proteins | sample JacPin_JW_Ref_O2_FD_188567 | JGI IMG/M metagenome (GOLD analysis project Ga0209006, IMG submission 188567) | Forest soil microbial communities from Algoma, Ontario, Canada - Jack Pine, Ontario site 1_JW_Ref_O2 (SPAdes) (version 2) | ecosystem: Environmental > Terrestrial > Soil > Boreal... | reverse complement strand
AGATTCGCGACCGCATGAGCACGCTGCGCATTGGTGCGCCGCTCGATAAGGCGATCGACATCGGCGCAATCGTCGCGCGCGTGCAGCTCGAGCGCATTGATCGCATGGTGAAGCAGGGAATCGCCGAGGGCGCGACTTGCTGGCAGCCGCAGGTGTCTCTGCCTGCGCGCGGATTTTTTTATCCGCCAACATTATTAAGCAACGTGCATCCGACATCGATTGTGGCGCAGCAGGAAATTTTCGGGCCGGTGCTCGCCGCGATGACCTTCCGCACGCCACACGAAGCGATCGAGTTGGCCAATAACACCGTTTACGGCCTGGCTTCGTGCGTGTGGAGCGAGAACATCAACGTTGCGCTGCACGTCGCCGCGCAAATTAAAGCTGGCGTTGTTTGGGTGAACTGTACCAACATGTTCGACGCCGCCTGCGGCTTTGGCGGATATCGTGAGAGCGGCTACGGGCGCGAAGGCGGACGCGAGGGCATGCTCGAATATCTGGAGCCGAAGTGGTTTAAGCACGCTCCCAAGCTGGCTGCGTCGAACACGAAAGCGCCAGCCGAGCTTAAAGAAGAACCCGAAATCAGCGCGCCTGCGATCGATCGCACGGTGAAGCTCTATATTGGCGGCAAGCAGGCCCGGCCCGACTCCGGCTACAGCATGGAAGTGCATGCGGCGGATGGCCGGTTGCTCGGCGAAGCTCCAGTGGGAAATCGCAAAGACATTCGCAACGCCGTTGAAGCCGCGCACAAGGCCGCCGCGTGGGCCAAGGCCATGGCGCACAGTCGCGCGCAGGTGCTCTACTACTGTGCCGAGAATCTATCGCAACGCCGGGATGAAATCGTTCACCGGCTTTCCGCAGTCGTCGGCGAAAAGCAAGCGGCGGCCGAAGTTGAGCTAGGCATCCAGCGCATCTTTTCCTACGCCGCCTGGGCCGACAAGTTTGACGGCGCCGTGCACAATCCGCCCTTCCGCAATATCGCGATTGCAATGAACGAGCCGGTCGGAACCGTCGGCGTCATCTGCCCGAACGACACGCCGCTGCTGGGATTTTTGTCGCTCGTCCTGCCGCTGATCGCCATGGGCAACACGGCGGTCGCCGTGCCTTCGGAAAAATATCCACTGATTACGGCCGATCTGTACCAGCTTTTCGATACCAGCGATCTGACCGGCGGCGCGGTGAACATCGTTACGGGTTCGGCGTCGCAACTGCTGAAGACGCTGGCCGAGCACGACGATGTCGACGCCATCTGGTGTTACGGCGACGAAGCGACGGTCGCCTCAGCGAAAGCGATGTCGATTGGAAATCTCAAACAGGTGTGGACCAACGAAGGCCGCGCCATCGACTGGTTCGATGCGTCACAGGGCGAAGGAAGATGGTATCTGGAGCACGCCACGCAGGTGAAAAATATCTGGGTGCCCTACGGCGAGTGAGGCGATTGCGCGGCATCCCAGTCGCGCGCCTGAATCCTTCGCAGGCGCGAAGGATATCAACAGAAACTGAACATTAAATCGATTGGTGCCATCGAAGGGACTCGAACCCCCACACCGTTGCCGGTACATGGACCTGAACCATGCGCGTCTGCCAATTCCGCCACGATGGCAAGTGGACTCAAAATGCAGCAGCGGCCTGAAGGCCGCCGTCAGGAAGACCTGCATTCGTATTCTCACAGCCACGACGTTCTGTGTCAAACTGCAAGCCGCATCACTCTACGCTCGCAGATAAGTGAGCACGGCGCGCACAATCTCCACCCTGGCCTGATGCAATGAAAGCCCTGCGGGCCGCCGGTAAAGCGCGCCATGGCACAGCGACTCGACCATGTGCGTAACCACGAACACATGCTTGTCGAGGTCGTGGCCTTTCTTCACCTCATGCATTCGCGATGCGATCGCCAACCGGAAGGCGCCATGAAATCGAACCGCAAAGTGCCTGGTTCCGTCGGCCCGGTGCGGTACCTCCGTCGCTAACAACTCAAACAATTCCGGATCGCGCGTATGCGCTTGGATGAAGGCATCTACCATCGCGCCCATCAGATCCTCAAGCGACGAAGAAGCATTTTCCACCAGCGCCGTTTGGATTACGCGGTCGATCTCTGCGACATGCCGCCCATGCAAGGCGACGAAGATCGCACGTTTATCCGGGAAGTATTGATACAACGATCCGATGCTCACCCCTGCCACTTCGGCAATGTGATTCGTCGTAATCGCGGCGAAACCTTCGCGCTTCAGAATCCTCACCACTGCGTCGAGAATCGCCTCCACCGTCTGTCGCGAGCGCGGCTGCTTCGGCTTACGGCGACTGGAAGCTTTCTTCGTCACGGGCATGAATATGAGCAATTATACATATACGTATCAATCAGCCAACAACCGCACTGCTAAATATGACGTTAATAAGGCGAGTAGACATAAGCGTTATTCGGATTAATCTGGAATTAGTAATTATGAGCGAATGTTTAATAAATAATGACATTGAAAGGCATTAGGGGGGAACGCGATGACATATCTCATTACCGGCGCAACTGGAGATGTCGGATCAAAAGTTGTTAAACAACTCATTCAGCGTGGCGAGCGCCCGCGAGTCTTCGCCCGAAACGCGGAAAAGGCGCATGCTCAATTCGGCGATAAGGTCGATATTGTTTCCGGAGATCTGTCTGATGCAGCCTCTCTGCAGCGTGCGCTCGCGGGAGTCGAGAAGCTATTCCTGGTGAACTCCGGCCCGCAGATTCCCGTACTGGATGGTCTGGCTGTTCAAGCCGCCAAAACAGCAGGCGTGCGTCACATCGTTAAGCTTTCTTCCCTCGATGTCGAGCAAAAGCTGGCCATCGGCGCGTGGCATGCAAAAGGCGAGGCGGCAATTCGCGCGAGCGGAATCCGCTTCACCTTCGTGCGCCCCACCGGTTTCATGTCGAATCTGCTCGCGTGGAGTCGCTCCATCGTGGCTGAGGGGATCGTGCGCTCGTCTACAGGGGATGGCAAGCGGCCATTTATCCACTCCGAAGACATAGCCGCCGTCGCCGTTCGCGCCTTAACCGCGGATGATTATGTGGGGAAAGCGTTGCCGATCACCGGGCCACAATCCCTGAGCTTCGCGGAGATCACAGAAAAAATCGGGAGCGCTATCGGCCGGCAACTCAAGTATCAGCCGGTCTCCGACGAAGAAGCCGGACGCCGCTTTTCGGCCACGGGCGCGTCGGCGGAAGAAGTCGCGGCTCACGTTGAGTTATGGCGCGCGATCCGCGAGGGGCGAGTCGGCGCAACTACGAACGAAGTAGAGCGCATTCTTGGCCGCAAGCCCATCGCGCTCGATCAATGGCTCGTCGAGAACGCACCCGTATTTCGAGGATAACGACCGGTTGGGTGCCCCACTTCTTCCCGGTTTCAGGAGAAGTGGGGTATTGACTCGCCGGTCTCGGCGACCTACTCGAGCTTCGCGCTCATCGTAATCTTCGCGTTCAGCACCTTCGACACCGGGCATCCCTTTTCCGCCGCTTCCGCATATTTCTGGAAGGTCGCCGCATCTGTCCCCGGAACTTTTCCCACCACGTCGATGTGGCTTGCCGTAATCGTCCATCCCGAATCCAGCTTGTCCATGGTCAACGTCACGTTCGTCGAAATGCTCTCTGGAGTCAGGTTCGCCCCGCCCAGTTGCGCCGCGAGCGCCATCGAAAAGCATCCAGCGTGCGCCGCCGCAATCAATTCCTCGGGATTCGTCCCCGCTCCGCTCTCGAACCGCGACGCAAACGAATATTGCGTATTGTTCAACGCTCCACCCGGAGCCGAAATTGATCCCTTGCCGTCCTTGAGTCCACCCTTCCAAACCGCGCTAGCCTTGCGTTGCATGAAGTTCTCCTCACCAATTTTTAGATGAATTCCCGTTCACCATTGTAGATGCTGGGGCCTCAGGGTAGGAAATTGTTGATTACTGATTTTTGATTGTTGATTGAAAATCGAACAAGCGTGAAAGACAAACTGAGAAGAAAAGAAGCTGAAAACCGTGGGCCTTTAATCAGCAATCAACAATCGTCAATCAACAATTCTCCAGATGTTGATCCCTGCGGACAACCGACGGCCGACAGCTCAGTAGAAATCCGAGCAGCTCATATAGAACCCGCATTGCGTGCACTTCAGCTTGCAGCGGCTCTCGCGCAACTTCATCGAGCAATTCGGACAATACTGCCCAGGATCCTGTGCCGGCTCAGATTTCTTTGCTCCCGCCCCATGTCCGTGCTCATTCAACAATGTCGCCGTCGTAGCTTGCTGGTTCATGTCTGGAAGATTGGTCTCGCAGGTTTTACGCCGACTCTACGCGCCAGGCAGCGCGCAGGCAAGTGATGTCGCCGATTCCCGTGGATGCGGGTCGGAAAGAATTCGAACTATGCCGCGCGGTCGCTGGCTTCGGCCAGCGTGCGGCTCCAGCAATCCGCTACAAGAAGCCACGCGCCCAGCCGCCGCCACACTTTCACATACTTACCGCGTTCTGGGATCATGGTTCCATCCGCGCATCTTACGATGACGGTGAACCGTCCCAGTTCCATAGCCATGTCGCCGGAGTGGTCCACGCGCGTCGTCTCCAGACGTAGATCGCTGTATCCCGCCTCGCCCAGTTGCCGCAGGGCGCGCTCCACCGCCTTCTGCCCGTACGCAGCTTCCAGACGAGGAGCCATCAGCACGCCGTCGTGGGCAAAAATCGACGCCGCCTGATCGTAGTTTCCTGTGTTGAATGAAGTCGCGAAATCTTGCGTGTAGTCGCGTAGCTGCGACTCCACATCCCGCAACGGACGGAAATCCGTGGGGGTGCTCGAATAGGGCCGGTACATCTACTACCTCCTGGGGGAAGGCACGCGGCGAACCTGCATCGGCCAGGGAGCACGTCCGCCGTAAAGCATTTTCATTCTAGCGCAAATTAATTTTTGAGGGAGAGAAAAGTTTTCCTCGCGCCCATTCGATTCTCAGATTTCAGCTGTCGATTTTCAGCTATCGATCGAATGGAGTTGAGCGCGTGCTCATCTGCAGCACTTGAGAGTCGCTCATGACCGGCCGCTTGATCGATTCCATATCTCCGGCGCGTTCGGCCAGTTGCCGCTTCACGCGTTCCATCAGGATAATTAACCGTTTTGATTCGTGGTCTCGTTCGGCATGCTCACACATTCTTCGGAAATCCTGCGGGGCATAGCTCACACGATTTGTCATAGGGGAGTTCTATCCTCTTGTTTTTTGAATCGGTCCTATTCAAGGAAGGCCTAGTCTACCCCATCGCGCGTATTCTGCCCAGCCCCTAAAACTTGTAACAATCGTAGGTATTTTGCCTTACATATATCTCATACTTGAATCCGTGCCCCGACGGTCGCCACATCCCCGTGGCAACTTCCGCGCGCCCGCCATAGGGGCGGCAACTACTCCCCGGATGGGTTTTCGGCCTGCCGGTTTCACCATCTCATTCGCGCGATCATCGATCAATTCCATCGAGACGTAGATGTCCTCAAAGATTTGCCGTGGCGCAATGCTGACCACGCCATCGGACGATTCGACCAGGTAATCGCCCTTGCGCCCGGAGTGTTGCCGTCCGAACGAATCGACAAAGCTCAGGTTTGAACTGAGCTGCTTGGCCTTTACCAAAAACCGCGTGCGATAGGTCTTCCATTCCGCTGATTTCATGGGCGCGCTTTCCTGACTTAAATCTCTGCTTTGCTGTTTCGAGCCTTGATTCCTCACACAGTGTCGGGCGACAAACAAAATTACGTCTGTAATTCGAAGCCGTTTTTTATGTGGGAGCGAAGCTGACTCTACGAGCGAAATCCGCCGCGGTCAATTCAGTATTTTTGGTGCAAGTGAGGAAAATCTGACCAGCCGTATCTTGACGCTCTATGTGAACGAAGAAAATATTCAAAGACTCACTGCCCGCCTGCATTCTGGCGCAGATTCTCCGGCGAGAGAGCGTGGCGTGAAAGAAATCGTAATCGCGCCTGATCAAAATCTCCACAGCTCTTACACAGGAAATGCAGAAATCAGGTTAGCTGGCGGCAACCTGCGGACTCTGATGGCAATGGGACGAAAACCAATTCACGACGCGCTCCTCAAATTCCTTCGGCGCCACGGCGATAGCCCCGCAATGATCCGCCCCGGGAACCTCCCAAAGCTCGGTCGAGGGGTTGCGGTCGTGAATCATCCGCGAATGCCGTACCGGGATATTGCTGTCGGCTTGTCCATGAATCAGCAGCACAGGCACTTTCGTCGCGTCGACTGCTTCTTCCGGAGAAGCCCTTCGCAAATCGAGGCCATATTTCCATCGTGCCCGCAGCAACCCAACATCGACCAAAGGTCGAAGCAAGGTACGCCCAACCCATGGGCCAAGGTGGAACGGTTGCCCCATACGGTCGAAAGCCACTTCGCGAAAGTCCGCAAAGGGAGACTCCACCGCGACGGCGCAAAAATTCACGTGCGCCTCCAGCGATTGCAACAGCTGCGCCGCACCCATCGACTCGCCAAATCCGAAAATGCAACGCGGACGATCCTGCGCACTCAAAAGATCAAACCACCTGTGAATATCTTCGCGCTCGAGCAGCCCATAGGTCGCCAGCTCGCCGCCGCTCACGCCGTGCGCCCGCGCATCCGGCATCAGCACGGAGTATCCATGCGCCAGAAAAATCTGCGCATATCCCATCGCGCCCACGCGATTGTCCCCCACCCCATGCAGCAAAATGACTGCGTCGCCATTTCCTCTGCGGGGACGCACGCTCCACGCTCGCAAAACGGCGCCATCTTGTGCCGTTATTGACACCTCCTGCAATTCCGCGTCGAACGTGTGCGCCGATGCACGCATCGCCGCCGTTTCTTCATCGGTCAACGGTCGCCGAGGTGGCCGCAGGCTTGCATCGGCAACCAAGACGCCCGCAACCGTGCAAAACACCGCATACAGAATCAGCAAAAGAATGACGTACCGAAATCTTCTTACAATTTGCATCGCTCTCCATCAATCAATACGGTCCCGTGGCCCGCCATGTTCCGCAAAAGAAAAGCCCCCGCTTGCGCGAGGGCTCTTGGTTCGTAACTGCTTGTAAACTTACCGCGCCATCGCCGGTTCGTGTGCTTCCTTGCCCGACTTGAACGCTGCAAAGCGGTGATTGATCTCGTCCCAGTTCACTACGTTCCACCACGCCGTCAAATATTCCGGGCGGCGGTTGTTGTACTTCAGGTAGTAGGCATGCTCCCAGACATCATTGCCGAAAATCGGATACAGCCCCTGCGAAATCGGATTGTCCTGATTCGGCGTCGAGATCACCTGCAACTCGCCATTCGCCTTGCCGGCCAGCCAAACCCATCCCGACCCAAATTGCTTCACGCCGGCATCGTTGAACTTGGTCTGAAAATCTTTGAAGTTGCCGAACGCCTTGGTGATCGCTTCGGCAATCGGACCGCTCGGATCGCCTCCACCCTTCGGCTTCATGATCTTCCAGAACATCGTGTGATTCACGTGCCCGCCCGCATTGTTGCGGACCGCGCCCCGAATATCCTCGGGAATCGCATTCAGATCGCGAATCAGATCTTCGGGAGTTTTGTCGGCCAGCTGCGGATGTTTCTCCAGGGCCGCATTCAGATTTTTCACATAAGCGCCGTGATGCAGGTCGTGATGCACCGTCATCGTTTGCTTATCGATGACAGGTTCAAGAGCGTCGTAGCCATAGGGTAAAGGCGGTAATTGATGAGCCATGATTGTCCCTCCACTATTGAGATGACACGAAACAATACTTCGATGCACTCGGAAAGATAGATTATACCGCCGCGCGCGCTGTGGTGTATTGAGTATCAAACGTCGAAACTTCATTCGGCGTCATCCTGAACGGAGCCGTTTTTCCGGCGGAGTGAAGGATCTCCCGCGTAACCGGCCCAACGCGTGAGCAGAACTGCACCGCGGCCTCCGCGCGCACAGCCCCGTGATTTATCCTTACCCATCGCTCCTCTCTTCCAATCCATGCCCGAATTTTGCGACGTCGCGCTGCCCGTGCCGCTCGACATGGTCTTCACCTATCGCACCCGTGAAGATGCCATGCCAGTCGTCGGCGGGCGTGTGCTCGTTCCATTCCGCCAGCAGCGGATGAGCGGAATCGTCGTCGACCTGCACGATCGCAAGCCGTCTGTCACCATCAAGAATTTGTTTGCTGTCCTCGACGCCACACCCGTGCTCGACACGCAACTGCTTCGTCTCGCGCGCTGGATCGCCGACTACTACCTCGCTCCTATCGGCGAAGTCTTTCGCACGATGTTGCCGCTCAACGCCGAATTCAAGCGCACCGTCGCCTATCGCATCACCGAAGAGGGCCAGATGGCGCTACATCTGGCCAGCACCTCCGGATCATCCGCCCGCTCGCGGCGTACGCCCGAAGAGCAGGACGCCGAGATGCGCGTCCTCGACTATCTCGCTGTCCGTACCAGCGCACCGGACACAGAGATCTTCGGGGCAGACACGGATGCAGACGCGTCGTCCGCGGGTGTAGAGGTCGCGGCTTCAGCCGCTGATGTTTCTGATCTCGTTCGCGAAGGAACCCTGCGCTCCGCCACTCGCGCCTCGCGTGCCTTGCTCAACGGCATGGTGCGCAAGAAATGGCTGGCGCGCGAAGATTTGTCGGCGGCCCAGGATGCCACTCGCACCATCAAGATCGCGATCCTGAAATCGGCGGAAGGCGAGCCAAAAAAAGAAAAGCTGAACGACAACCAGCGCCTCATCGTCGACACGCTCGCGGCCTCCGGCGGCAGCGTTCCGGTCGAAACTCTTCACTCGCTCGACGTTCCCCGCAGTACGCTGGCCACGCTCGTTCGCCGGGAACTGATTCAGATCGTCGAGGCTCCCGCGGGCTTCTCCGTTTCTCGAACCAAACCACGGCCGTCGCCCTTCAACTTCGAATTCAGCGCCGCGCAGAAATCCGCGCTCAGCCGTCTGAAGGAATCCGTCGCTGCCGGAAAATTTTCCGGCATGTTGATGCACGGAGTTACCGGCTCCGGCAAAACCGCGGTCTACCTGGCGGGCATGCGCGCCGTGCTCGACGCCGGACGCTCCGCCATTCTGCTTGTGCCCGAGATCGGACTCACTCCCGCCGTCGCCGCCGACCTGCACCAGATTTTCGGCGATGAGGTGGCCATCCTGCACTCCGCGCTCTCCGACAAGGAGCGCGCCGAGCAGTGGCATCGCATCAAGCGCGGCGAAGCGCGTATGGTGGTCGGCACGCGCTCCGCGGTTTTCGCGCCGGTTGCCGATCTGGCGCTCGTCATCGTCGATGAAGAGCACGATTCCTCCTACAAGCAGGAGGAGACGCCGCGCTACCACGCCCGCGACGTCGCCGTCATGCGCGCGAAGATGGCCAACGCGACCGTCGTGCTGGGGTCGGCGACTCCGTCGCTCGAGTCTTATTTCAATGCCAAGAAAAATAAATATGCGCTGATCGAACTACCCGACCGCGTCGAAAAAAGGCCGCTGCCCGAAGTTGAAATCGTCGACATGCGCCTGGAGTTTCAGGAGACCGGCCACGAGCAAGTCATCTCGCGCAAACTGGCCGCCGAAATCAAAGACCGCCTGGAGCGCAAAGAGCAGGTCATGGTACTGCTCAACCGGCGCGGATATTCGCCGGTCGTGCTCTGCCGCACCTGCGGCAAGAAACTCGAGTGCGCCAACTGCGCCATCGCGCTCACCCATCACAAGCGCGAGCACAAAATGGTTTGCCACTATTGCGGATACATTGCCGCCGTGCCCAAAGCCTGCGTTCATTGCGGCAGCGAATACATCTACTTCGTCGGCACCGGATCGGAAAAACTCGAAGAGTTGCTGCATGGCATGTTCCCGCAAGCGCGCATTGCGCGCCTCGACCGCGACACCGTGCGCGGCCACGAAGATTTTGAACGCACACTCAATGCCCTGAACGAAGGCGAACTCGACATCATCGTGGGCACGCAGATGATCGCCAAAGGCCACGACATTCATGGAGTTACGCTGGTCGGTGTCGTGGGGGCCGATGCCGCTCTCGGCCTGCCCGACTTCCGCGCCGCCGAGCGTACTTTTCAACTTCTCACGCAGGTTGCGGGACGCGCCGGCCGCGGCCAATCGCCGGGCAAAGTCATTCTGCAAACTTTTTTTCAGGATCACTACGCCGTGCAGTACGCCGCCCACCACGATTTCATCGGCTTCTACGAGAAAGAGCTGCAATTCCGCACCTGGATGCACTATCCGCCGTACTCCTCTCTCGCCAACGTACTCGTCCGCAGCGACAAGCTCGACGACGCGCTGCAATGGTCGGGGACGATAGGGAAGTGGTTCGAGAGCACGCGGCACGAAGGCGTACGTGTGCTCGGCCCGGCGGCCGCGCCCATCCTGCGGCTGAAGCGTGACTACCGCTATCACTTCGTGCTGAAGTCGCCCAGCCGCGAAAAGTTAAACACGACCCTGCGCGCGATGCTCGCATTCGCCGCGCAAAGAAAAATCCCGCGCACCCAAATCATCGTCGACATGGATGCCCTATGGCTGATGTAGCTAAAAGCTGATTTAATTCGCCCGGAAAGGCGAAACCGTAAGCGTCACCGCGAGCATCACCGCGGCCAGCAGCGCCAGCATCCAGCGGTTGGCAGGAATCTCAGGAAATTCCGGCGCCTGTTGTTGCCGGAAGGTCAGAATATTCATGATGGTGATCAGCGCACCCCAAAACCACCACGCATAGTTATAGCGGCCCATAAACGCCAGTCCCACAACTGTGATCCACGAAATGACGCGATGCGCTCGCGGGGCCAGCGCGTAAACAATGTGTCCGCCATCGAGCTGGCCGCTGGGCAGCAGATTTAATGCTGTCGCATACATCCCTACCCACGCCGCTACCGCCGTCGGATGCAAGTAAATCCGCGCCAACGGCAGCGGTCCCAGCGCGTAACCTGGAACCACGCTGCGCAAGACACCATGCATCAGCTGAAAGATCCACGGTAATCCCAATTGCAAATCCGGCACAGCGATGCCCGGCGTCAGAGGCTTCGACATCGTCATCGCCACAGCCAGCGTGACCAGCGCTACCACGAATCCCGCAATAGGCCCGGCGATGCCAATATCAAACAACGCGCCCCGCGAACGGATCGGCGCCTTGATGCGAATCACCGCGCCCAGCGTTCCAATCACGGTGGGCGCAGGAATGAAAAAGGGAAGCGTCGCGTTCACGCCGTAATAGCGGCAGAACAAATAATGTCCCATCTCATGCGCCAGCAGAATCATGAGCAGCGTCGCCGAAAATGGAATCCCCAGCAGCAGCCGCGCCGGCCGCGCTAGCACCCACTCGATGGGGAAGAATGGAATGAATCCGTTGCCAACCGTAATCGCCGGAAGGTTGTGCTGAAAATTAAATTCCAGCTTCGCGCCAACAATCAGCGTCGTAAACGCCGTCAGCACCAGCAGCAGCGCATGCAGCCAGTAGCGCTCGCTCGGAGGCGGCGCGGTCGGCTCGGGCAGAGCCTGGTAATACTCAAGAGTAGAACTGGGGACGGGAAAATTCGGTTCCGACATGCGGTTTGCTTCGCGTGGACGCCAGCTTTGATGCTACTACGGACGAAGAAAATTCGGGCGGGCCACGACCAAGTAGCAAGTTGATTTGTTTCGTTTGAAAAGGAAGTAAGGTCCTCGAGCGGCAATCGTCCGACTAATCGATCGATTGCAATTCTTTGCCCGGCTTGAAGCGCACGGCGCGTCCAGGAGGAATAGAAACTTCGGCGCCGGTGCGCGGATTGCGTCCGATTCCGGTTTTGCGCGGGCGCACGTTGAACACGCCAAATCCCCGCAGTTCAATGCGGTTGCCCGCGGCCAGAGACTTCTTCATGCTGTCAAAGACGGTTTCCACCGCCAGCTCGGCTTTGGTCTTGGTGATGCCCGTCTTGGCCACGACTTCGTTGATGATGTCCAGCTTGATCACGTGGGGGCTCCCGGATGCGGGTTAAATATGGTGCCTCAAGTGATTGATGCTAAGGGAGATAACTAAGATTGTCAACGGGAGCAGGAACCAGATTGAGTAATTGGGGAATTGCGTAATAGGTAATTTGCCTGCTACGGCCAGCCTTGTGCCCGAAGCGCGTTTCAATTCCTCAATTCCAAAATTTCTCAATTTCTAAATGCGATCAGATTGCAAGAGGCAGATTACCGCTGGTTCTCGCCCTCTTTGTACATGTACTTGATCGCCGGCTTGTAGATCATCAGATTCGGCGCGCCTGAATCGCGGTTCACCTTGAGGCAATTCTTGTCGTACCACTCGATGATGCCGTGAATTTCTTCGCCATCGCGCAGCACAATCACCATCGGCGTACGTGACTGCATCTGCTTCTGGTAGTAGAAGTTCTCCGCATTGGTCTGCTCGGCGGGCGCGGGCTTTTTGCCGCCCCCTCCACCACCGCCCATGGAACGATCGCCGCGGTCGCCGTGATTGCTGCGATCGTTACTCCCGCGTTCCATGCGCTCCCCGCGATCATGCCCATGCCGCTCCGGACGATCGCGGCGCTCCTGCTGCGGCGCGGCCGCAACATTATGTCCGGCGTGGTTTTCCACGCGCGGCAACGTCGGCCGGATCAGCTTGCGGTTGGCGAAATTTTCCTTGTCTTGCCCGAGCTGCAGCGGCTCCATGCTTTCCTTGGTCAGGGTTTCCTTCATCGTGGCGCTTCCTCACATACACGCGTTCGCATACTCGGAGCTTGGGAACCTATGAATGTATTGAACGAAGGCGTGAAATTGTTCCTACCGTAACACAGGAATCTGCCGGTGACAATCCTACTAAAGGGGAGCATTACACCATGGTGCACGGAGTGTGTGCTGAATCTTGCACACCGGATTTCTGATCATGTTTGGTGTCAAACAATCGATACTCCATCATCCATTATTTATCTCGTGATTCAGATAAATGCTAGGCGGTGTTCGACATATCCGCGCCTCGTCGTTCTGTTCCCAACCATGTCACAATCGCCACCAGGCTGGCGACGAAAAGCACGGTCCAGGCCAGCACGGGAGCAAAGCTTCCGCCATACGATTGCTCCGCCAGTTTCGCCTGGATGACGGAATTTCGCGACGAAAGCAAATTGCCAATCTGATAAGCGAACCCGGGCAGCGTCCCGCGCACCGCGGGCGGCGATAGCTCGTTCAAATGCGCAGGGATCACTCCCCATGCGCCCTGCACCATGAATTGCATGAGGAATGCCCCGACTGCGAGCATCACCGGCGTATGCGAGAACGCGAAAAGAGGAATGACAGGGATCGCCAGCAAAGCCGCGGTCACAATCGCCCGCCGCCGCCCGATTTTTTCCGACCACGATCCAAACACAATTCCTCCCAGCAGCGCCCCAACGTTGTAGACAATGGCAATTAATCCCACCATCTTTGGGGTGAATTGCAGATTTTTTTGCAGGAACGTTGGATAGACATCCTGCGTGCCGTGGCTGAAAGAATTGAATGCGAACATCAGCACGACAACAAAAGCGAAAATCCCGGCATTCTTCCTCAGGCCTTCAGTGAAAGGTTTCGCTGTCGCCTCCGCCGGAATCATTGCCCCTTCCGCACTGCGGCTTTGCAGCCATGCGGGAGACTCATCGACTTTGGTTCGAATGTAGATCACCAGGAACGCCGGCAGCGCTCCAATTACAAACATGCCGCGCCAGCCGACCAGCGAGAACACCGTGGTGTACATCAGCGCCGCAAACAGATAGCCCGTCACATAACCTTCTTGCAGCAGTCCGGAAAAAAATCCGCGTCCCTCCGCAGGCAGCGTCTCGAAGGCCAGCGCCGCGCCGACTCCCCACTCCCCGCCCATCGCAATGCCGAAAAGCGCGCGCATGATAAGAAATATCTTGAACGAGGGTGCGAACGCCGACCCCAACTCAAATATCGAGTAAGCGATAATGTCGACCATCAGCGTCGGCCGCCGGCCAAATTTGTCGGCCATTCGCCCAAATACGAACGCGCCCACCGGACGCATGGCGAGCGTCAGAAAATTGGCCTCCAATATCTCCGAGGTCTTCATGTGAAATTGCGCCGCCAGCGCGCTGACGCAAAACACAAGAATGAAAAAATCGAACGCATCCAGCGACCACCCAAGAAAACATGCAAAGAAGGTATTTCGCTGTACCGGCGTCAAACGGCGAAAGTGTCGAAGAAAGTTCATGACTTACCTGTTCACCCCGAGCGAGTGTCTTTTGCGAGGGATGCTAACATACGTTTTTCAATCAGCAATCGAAAATTAACAATCGCCAATTCACCCATGTCCGATCTCCCGCAACGCCAGGCCACCGACGCGCTTATGCTCACCGGTTTCTGGTACCGCGCCCTGCCCGCCGACCGGGTACAGCGCAGTCAGTTATACAAGGCCACATTGCTGGAGTTACCGCTGGTTATCGGCCGCGATCGCGACGGTCATCCCTTCGCCCTGCGCGACGCTTGCCCCCACCGCGGCATGCCGCTCAACGGCGGCCACTTTGACGGAAAAAATCTCGAGTGCCCTTACCACGGCTGGCAATTCGACGCTCACAGCGGACAGTGCCAGCTCATTCCTTCGCTCACCTCGGATCAAACTTTAAAAGTCGATCGCATCTACGCCGGCAGCTATCCCTGCGAAGAGCGCGATGACTTCATCTGGGTCTACATCCCCGATCCGCCCCCGCCCGGAGCCGGTTTCACCGCGCCCGCCGCCGCACCCGAGCCCGCGCCGCAGATCGAAAAGTTCGGAGAGGCTTCCGGAGAAATATCCAGCGGCAAATATAAAATCGCTTACCTGCAAGCCGAGATGCCGGTCTCGATCGACCACGGCATCATCGGCCTCATGGATCCCGCTCACGGACCATTCGTGCATCAAGCCTGGTGGTGGCGCTCGCAGCACAGCATCCACGAAAAGAAGAAAAACTTCGAGCCCATCCCGAACGGCTTTCGCATGAGCGCGCACACGCCCAGCTCAAACTCCGCGCCCTACAAGCTTCTGCGCCTCTACGCGGACGCGGACTCGATCACCACGACTATCGATTTCATCCTTCCCAACCTGCGCACGGAAACCATTCGCGCCGGAAAATACTGGTTCTCCAGCCTTACCACCGTTACGCCGATCACGCGCAGCCAATGCCGCATCGACGTCGTCGCCGCCTGGAATATTTTTCGCTGGATGCCTTTCGGCCCCGAGCTTCTGAAATTCGTTTTCGCCAAGTTCGTCGAACAAGACCGCCGCACCATGGAACTCCAGGCCGAAGGTCTCAAGCACAACCCGCACCTCATGCTGATCGACGACGCCGACCGCCCCGCCAAGTGGTATTTCCAGCTGAAGGCCGCGCACCTGGAAGCCAAGCGCACCGGAGCGCCCATGCAACATCCAATGTCAGGCCCAGTCACCCTGAAATGGCGAAGTTGAAGTTGATCATGTGGTGCGGGCACTCCTGCCCGCGCCGCCGCATAGCGGCGGGATTTTGACCTTCCAACTCAGTCGTCCCGCCATACGGCGCCAATTTGAATCTGTGGAGTCCCTATCAGGCTAGGCGTCATCCCGAACGCCCGCGTTTTCACCAGCGGTCAATCTAACCGGCCTGACACGTAAGCCAAACTGCACCGCTACCGTATGGCGCGCCCGCGCCGATTCCTATAAAAAGAAATCAGGAGCAATATTCCATGCCAGACAAGGCAATCGCAGCGCAGCCGATCGAAATCAAAATGCAGGACGGGATCAGCGACAGCGTCTTCTACCATCCGCAGGGCGAAGGTCCCTGGCCCGGTGTTCTCTACTTCACTGACATCGGAGGCATCCGCGACGCGAACCGTGAATCCGCCGCGCAACTCGCCCAGCAGGGCTTTGCCGTGCTCATGCCCAACATTTTTTATCGGACAAGCCGCACGCCGCTTCTGCCTTCGCTTCGCAGCCTCGACGAAGAAGGACGCAAAAAGCGCATGGCCGAACTAAGCAGCCCGCTGACGCCCGAAGCCATGGAGCGCGATTCATCGACATACATCGACGCGCTGACCTCGCAAAGCTCCACGCAAAAGGGCGCGGCCGGCGTGGCTGGCTACTGTTTCAGCGGAAAGATGGCCATGTTCGCCGCGGCTGCTCGCCCCGAAAAAGTTGCAGCCGTCGCGTCATTCCATGGCGGCGGACTCTATACCGCCGCGCCCACCAGCCCGCACCTTGCTCTGCCGCGCATTAAGGCGCGCCTCTACTTCGGTCACGCCGACAAAGACCACAGTATGAGCGAAGAAGCGATTGCAAAGTTTGAGCAGGCGCTCGCCCAGTGGGGTGGAAAATACGAAAGCGAAACCTACAAAGGCGCTTTCCACAGCTGGACCTCTTCCGACAGCCCGGTCTACAACCCGGCCGCAGCCGGGCGCGCATTCAACAAGTTGGTAGAGTTACTTGAGGAAACTTTGTGTTGAAGTGAATCCACGCCTGAATTACCAGATCAGCTTCAGTCCTGTATAAGCGCCGAATGTTTTGTCGGGTGTTACAACTGGAATGCTCTCGGTCAATGCCTGCGCGATGATCTGGCGATCAAACGGGTCACGATGGTGGGCCGGCATTTCAAACAACTGAAAAGCATGATCAGAACCCAAGGGCAGGATACGCACGTCCATGTCGTCGAGTGCTTGCTGTGCAAGCTCGGCTGAAAAATTCAGCTTGCCTAATGTAGTCTTGACCGCGATCTCGGTAAGGGAAACAGCGCTCAGTTCGAATATTCTCAGGATTACTCAGAGCCGCAGCCGCCCGCCTGCTGATCCGATCTGGCGCCTCCACGGAAAAAATCAAAACAGCCGTATCGAGGAGCAGGCGCATTCGTTAATAACGCCCTTCGAGGAAATCATCCACTTCCTCATCGGACATCGGTTTCCACCAATCCGGGTCGATGATCTTTATTTTCCCCTTCAACGTTCCGAATTTTGGTTTCTTGCGTGTCGGCTCTTGCGTGCGCACGATATCCACCACCGGCACGCCCCGGCGGCAGATCGTGACCGCTTCCCCATCCTCCACGGCCTTGATCAGTTCCGGCAGCTTGTTCTTGGCGTCGGCAACGCTGACTTGCATGGCCTTCAACGATAGCTGATGTCAATAAACATCGGTGAAGAAATACGTCTGAATGGAGCGGCGATGCGTGCAAGAGCCGTGCGTGGAAGAGCGGTGCTTTAGCGCCGCGTTAAGCGAGTAAAAAAACGGGCTTTAGCCCCGGTGGTGCTTTTACTCGACCAGCCAGTCCAGCGCCTCATCCCGCGTCTTGAACGCCGGGAGATCCCGCTGCGAGAAGCTCTTGAAATGTTCGTAGAAAACGTGCGGCAGGCTCTCCGTCCCAATCCACGCCGACTTCTTCACAAAGGGACGATCCAGCACCAGCACTTCCTTCGCCCGCGTAGCGACTTTCTTATCGACCTCTGCGCCGGTGAAGTCGGCAAATACCAGCAGCGATCCGGGCGCATGCCGCGCCACAATCAGCTTCACCTGCTCCAGCAGAAACAAAATTTCCTTCTCGGGGCAGTTGCTGAAGTCGATGCAGAACACTACCTGCCCCTTGTGCTTCAGAAATCGCAGCCGGTTGTCGACTGCCGTATCGGTGAGCGCGTCGTCAAAGCTCATGCCAGCAATCCCTCCACCACGCCGTAAGCCCCGTCCAGCGCGGCATCCAGCGCGCCGGCATCTTTTCCGCCGGCCTCGGCCAAATCCGGACGTCCTCCGCCCTTGCCGCCAACTTTCTCCGCCACCTTGCCTACAACTTTTCCCGCCTGCACCCGCGCCGTCAAATCTTTAGTCACGCCCACAATCAGCGACACGCTTCCATCCGTGGCCGACCCCAGCACCACCACGCCCGATCCAATCTTGTCGCGCAGTTGATCCACCAGCGTCCGCATCTGCCCTCTCTCAAGATTATCGACGCGATGCGCCAGCACCTTTACGCCCTTCACATCCTTGATCTTTTCCCCAATATTCGCCGTCGACGATGAAGCCGACTTCATCCGCGCCTGGTCGAGTTCGCGCGTCAGCCGCTTGATCTCTAAGTCTTTTTTCTCAAGCTCGGCTTTCAACGCCTCAGCCGGCGATAACGCCGCTTCTTCGCCGTGTGCATCTTCCACCGCAGTGGGTGCCCCATCCTTTCGCGTTCTTTGCGAAAGGGTGGGAGACACGAACGCCGAAACAACATGTTCCAGTTCATGATCTTTTCTGAAGTGACGCAACGATCCCTCGCCGGTAATCGCCTCGACCCTCCGCACGCCCGACGATACGCTGCCTTCCTTCAGGATCTTGATCAGCCCAATCTCGCCGGTCGCGCCCGTATGCGTGCCGCCGCACAACTCGGTCGAAAAGTCGCCAATCCGCACGACGCGAACCTTGTCGCCGTACTTCTCGCCAAACAGCGCCATCGCATGATACTTGCTGATCGCTTCATCGATCGGCACATCCGTCAGCGTCTCCACCCGGATATTCCGCAGCACTTCCTTGTTAATGATGTCCTCGATGTCCTGCAACTCTTCGTCTTCCACCGCGGTGAAGTGCGAAAAATCGAAGCGCAGATGATTCGGCGCCACCAGCGACCCCGCCTGCTTCACATGCTTGCCCAAAACCTCGCGCAGCCCGGCATGCAGCAAATGCGTCGCCGTATGATTCCGCATCGTAGCCTCGCGAACGTCGGTATTGACGACGGCATCAACATGATCCCCAACACGAATCGGAGACTTCACCACCACCTGATGCGCTCTCACGCCCTGCACCGGCGCGTAACATCCCTTCACTTCGGCGACCACGGTGTTGTGATCGTCCGAATAAAACCAGCCCTTGTCGCCCACCTGACCGCCCGAGTCGGCATAAAACGGCGTGTGATCGAGAATGACTTCGCCCTCTTCGCCCGCCTTCAACTCCTGTGCGCCCTGGCCATTCTTTATAATCGCCAGCACCTCGCATCCATCCGACCGCGTCTGCGAGTAGCCCTCAAACACCGACTTCGGCAGCTGCTGATAAACAGGATTCGCCGTCTGCTTCGCCGCGCCCTTCCAGGAAGCGCGGGCGCGCGTCTTCTGCTCCTCCATCGCGTGATCGAACCCAGCCTGGTCGAACGAGATTCCCTGATCGCGCGCGGCATCCTGCATGAAATCGAGCGGCATGCCGAACGTGTCGTACAACTTGAATGCTTCCGGACCGGAGAGTTGATTCCCGCCGATTAGCGCTTCCAGTTTTTCAAGCCCAACATTCATCGTGTGCGCAAAGCGAGTCTCTTCCATCAAAACCGCTTTGGAAACGCGATCCGCCGTTTCTTTCAGCTCCGGAAACGCATCCTCCATCAGATCGCGTACCGCGAAGACCATCTCGTAAAGAAAAGGTTTTGTCTGGCCGAGAAGGCGGCCATGGGTCAATCCTCTTCGGATAATCTTCCGCAGCACGTACCCGCGCCCTTCATTCGAAGGCAGCACGCCGTCGGAAATCAAAAACGTCGCCGCACGCGAGTGATCCGCAATCACGCGCAGCGAGGCCGCCGACTTCGTATTCGACTCTTTATCCAGCTCTTTCTTCAGTGACGTTCCCGTCAACTCCGCCGCGCGCTTAATCAGCGGCGTAAACAAGTCCGTCTCATAATTCGAAATCACGCCTTGCAGCACCGCCGTCACGCGTTCCAGCCCCATGCCGGTATCCACGCACGGCTTCGGCAACGGAGTCAGTTTGCCCGACGCATCGCGGTCAAACTGCATGAACACCAGATTCCAAATCTCGACATACCGTCCGCAATCGCAGGGGAAATGACACTCGGCGTGTCCATGCTCGGAGGCATGCGCGCCCATGTCGTAGTGAATCTCGCTGCATGGACCACACGGGCCGGTGTCGCCCATCTGCCAGAAGTTATCTTTCGCGCCCATCTCGAAGATGCGCTCTTTCGGTACGCCTCGCGCCGCCCACAAGTCGTAGGCGTCCGCGTCGCGCTGCAATCCGCCTTCGCCATTGAACACGGTCGCGTACAGCTTTTCTTTCGGCAGCCCGTACCACTCCGGAGAAGTGATCAGCTCCCACGCGTAGGCGATCGCCTTGTCTTTGAAGTAGTCGCCAAACGAAAAATTCCCCAGCATCTCAAAAAACGTGTGATGCCGGTTGGTGAATCCCACATTTTCCAGATCGTTGTGCTTGCCGCCTGCGCGCACGCACTTCTGCGAAGTCGTGGCCTTGTCGTAATCGCGCTTCTCGAGGCCAAGAAACACGTCTTTGAACTGGTTCATCCCCGCATTCGTGAACAGCAGCGTGGGATCGTTCTGCGGCACCAGCGACGACGAGTGAACCTCCCTGTGCCCCTTCTGCACAAAGAAATCCAGGAATTTTCTGCGAATTTCGGAGCCGGTCAACATGCCAGATGATTTTAAATGAAAAGCAAAAACCACAAAGGACACCGAGAATCACAGAAATCTCACCTCTGTGTCTCCCTGTGTCCTCTGTGGTCGATCTTGACTGCGGTTGGTTCGATAGTTGGTTCGATAGTTAGTTCGAAGAAGTCGCCGGCTTGGTATCCGACGTCGAACTGTCTTTTTTCTTAAACGGCTTTGCTACCTCTTTTGCGCCTTTCTTGGTCTCGCTGCCGGTTTTGTCGGCTACCTTCTCGGTATCCTTACCGACGACCTTGGCGCCCTTTTCCGTATCCTTACCGGCCGTTTTCGCGCCCTTGCCAGTGTCCTTCGCGGCGACCTTGGTGCCTTTTTCTGTGTCCTTAGCCGCAGTCTTCACACCCTTGCCGGTGTCTTTTGCGGCCGTTTTTGTGTCTTTCTTGATCGTGCTGCCCGTGCTCGGCTTGCTCGCATCGGACGACCCTGCGTCCTGCGCGCACACAAACGCCGACGCCAATAGAAACGCAAACAAAATCATCCCCAACTTTTTCATGTTTCCTCCTAGAATTTTTGCCCGGATGGCTTGCGAGTATGCAATAAACCCACGCCTCGCCGCAACTTCGCCGCGCGAAATTGCTAAAGCACCTTATTGCTCAGATGCTAAATCCCCCCGCCGGGATACATCACTCGCTTTCGCCCGCGAGCGCATCCAGCGTTTCATCATCCACGTCCCACTTTTTCAGCACGGTGAAGATCGTCCGCGTTCCAAACCCGGCCCGCGCCAGTTGCCGGAAAATCCGCGCCGTCTCTTTCTGATCCTTCGGCTTCTTCATCCGCTTCTTGCGCAAATATTCCCGTGCGTGCTTCTCTTCATTCACGCCATCGAACGCGGTATCGACTGCCTTTTCAATCACATCCCCGTGCACGCCTTTGATCTTGAGATCGGTAACGATGCGCATGCGCCCAAATTTCTGGTTGTCGCGCCGCATCGACGAAAAATACGCCGCGTACTGCGAGTCGTTCAGATATCCCTGATCCTTCAGCCGCCGGATCACCAGTTCGATCAGCGTCTGCCCATATTCCGATTCGGCCTCTTCTACGCGCGCCCGCATCAGCCGCTTCAACTCCGCAACCGTCCGCATGCGCCGCGCCAGCGCGCCCACGGCATAGTCATACAATTCGTTTTCCGAATACGACTTCTTCTTCGGACGCGAAAACGCCATGCGCTAACCATAGCGCAAATGAGTACCGAGTACCCAGTACCGAGTACCGAGAAAAAATGCTATGAGAAAAGTAAAAGGGTGCGATCGCTCGCACCCTTCGGTTCTTGCTCGGTACTCGGTACTCGGAACTCGGTACTACCGTCCCCCAAACCCGGCGTTCTGCATCGACTGCCGCGAAATATCCGAGGTCGAAGCGATGCCCGCCATGCGCAGCTTGAAGTCGTCGGCGTTCGACGCGTTTTCAAGAGCGGTTTCGTAGTTGACCAACCCCGCCTGGAACAGATCCCACAGCGATTGGTCGAATGTCTGCATGCCGTACTGCGAGGTACCGGCGGCAATCGCGTCGCGAATCGACCGCGTCTTCTCCGGCACCAGAATCGACTCGCGAATGAAAGCCGTGTTGATCATTACCTCCACGGCCGGCACGCGGCCGTCGGAGTCGCAGCGTCGCACCAGTCGTTGGCTGACGATCGCGCGCAACACCGCCGCCAGCTGCATGCGAATCTGCTTCTGCTCCGGCGGCGGGAAGATCGAAATAATACGGTTCACGGTTTCCACCGCATCGAGTGTGTGCAGTGTCGAGAACACCATGTGGCCGGTTTCCGCCGCGTGCAGCGCCGTGCCAATGGTTTCCAGGTCTCGCATTTCGCCGACCAGAATCACGTCCGGATCCTGACGGAGAGAAGCTCGGAGCGCCGCGCCAAACGAAGGCGTGTCCACGCCGATCTCGCGCTGGTTCACATAGCCTTTTTTGTCGCGGTGCAGAAATTCGATCGGATCTTCAATCGTCACAATATGCTCGGCACGTGACGAGTTCACCCGATCCACCATCGCGGCCAGCGTCGTCGACTTACCGGAACCCGTGACGCCGGTCACCAGCACTAGCCCGCGCGGCATGTCGCAAATCTGCTCTACAACCTTAGGTAGAAACAATTCGTCGAGCGCGCGAATCTTCGTGGGAATGACGCGAAGCACCAGCCCCACGTTGCCGCGCTGCTGAAAAATGTTCACGCGGAAGCGGCCCAGTCCCGCGACGCCGTAGGCCATGTCAATTTCCGTAGTTTCCTTAAACTTTTGTTTCTGCCGCGCCGACATCATGCTGAACGCCATATTCAGCATGTCTTCGGCGCTGATGCGCGGCTGGTCGGTCAACGGCACCAATTCGCCGTCGATACGCAGGTGCGGATAATTCCCCACCTTCAAATGCAAATCGCTGGCTCGCCGTTCCGTCGCAATCCGAAGCAGATCATCAATATTCATTGCGGGGTTTTTCCTGTGAAAGCTTCCACTCGAAGCTTTGAGACGCTCTCCAGCATCATCCTCCGAATCGTCACCTTCCCCAAGATGACCTAGGTAACGTGTTTGGAAAGACAATTTTTAGGATGAATAACGTGCCCGGCTATTCGATCCACGCCGATGCGTCCGCCCCCCAATGCCCGGCGTCATCCTGAGCGGAGCCGTTCTTCAGGCGGAGAGAAGGATCTCCCGAGGCACAGGCCTATATCCTTGGGAGATTCCTCGGCCCGCTGGTGAAAACGCGGGCCTTCGGAACGACGCCGCACCCATTCAAACTGAGGCATTCCAGCCGCAAAGCGGCCCGGAAATGTCCTCAATCTCCCCTATAATGAACGTCGCGTGCTGAATCCCGGCAATAAACTCGGCCCTTACGAAATCACCGGCCAGCTCGGCGCCGGCGGCATGGGAGAGGTTTACCGCGCCCGCGACACCCGTCTCGACCGCATCGTCGCGGTCAAAGTCCTGGCATCGCATCTTTCGTCTTCACCCGAGCTCAAGCAGCGCATGGAGCGCGAGGCCCGCGCCATCTCGTGCCTCAACCACCCGAACATCTGCCAGCTCTACGACATCGGCTCGCACGATGGCTCTGACTTTCTCGTCATGGAGTTTCTGGAAGGCGAGACTCTGGCCGAGCGCCTGAAGCGCGGCCCCATCGCGCTGCACGAAATTTATAAGATCGGCATCGCCATCGCCGAAGCGCTCGCCACCGCGCATCGCCACGGCATCATCCATCGCGACCTCAAGCCCGGCAACATCATGCTCACGCAGGCGGGCGCCAAACTCATGGACTTCGGCCTCGCCAAGCCGCTCAGCGTTCCTAGCACCGCGGCCGGTTCCGGTTCTCTCGCTCCGCCATCGTTTACCGCCGCGCCCACGCTCAGCGGACCCAGCCCACTCAGCCCGCTCACCACAGTGGGCACGATCATCGGCACCATTCAGTACATGTCGCCCGAGCAGATTGAAGGCAAAGAAGCCGACTCCCGCTCCGACATTTTTGCCTTCGGCACCGTGCTCTATGAAATGACGACAGGGAAGCGTCCCTTCGAAGGCCGCAGCCAGCTCTCGCTCGCCTCTTCGATCTTGGAAAAAGATCCTGACCCGATCAGCTCGGCCAAGCTGCAGGTTCCACCTTTATTCGAGCACGTCATGATGACGTGCCTGCAGAAAAATCCCGAAGATCGTTATCTCGCCGCGCACGACATCAGGCTCGAACTTCAGTGGATCGCCTCCGGCAAGCCCGAAACAGAAAAGCTCGCCGAGCCAGCGCCGCCGTCGAAACCGCTGCCATGGATCGCTGCGCTGGTAGCCGCGCTCGCACTCGGAGCCGTCGCCGGATTCCTGCTTCACCGTTCCGCGCCGCCCGCGCAATCCATCCACGCCGTGATTACTGCGCCGGAAAAAACCACGCTCAATCTCACCGGAGATTCCGCCGGTCCTCCCGTCTTGTCGCCCGACGGTGAAAGCGTCGCCTTCGCTGCAACCGGCCCTGACAGCAAAACCAGCGTCTGGGTTCGCTCCATGAACTCCCTCGACGCTCATCTCCTCCCCGGCACCGATAGCGCCATTTTCCCCTTCTGGTCGCCGGATGGTCGCACCGTCGCCTTCTTCGCCGAAGGAAAGTTAAAGACTGTCGATATCGAAAGCGGTTCCGTACAAAGCCTCGCCGATGCCCCCTTCGGCCGCGGCGGCGCCTGGGCTCCCGACGGAACCATCATCTTCTCGCCCAACACGCAAGTGCCCTTGATGCGTGTCAACGTCAACGGCGGTGCAGCGGCCGAGCTCACGCATCTGGATCCCAGCAAGCACACTTCGCATCGCTGGCCCACCGTTCTGCCCGATGGCAAGCACTTCATCTATCTAGCCATTCATCACGATGCTTCCCACGCCGCCGACAACACGCTCTTCTACGCTTCACTCGATGGCCGCGAAAATCGCCCGCTCTTCCACTCGCAATCCAATGCCATTTATTCGGACGGTTATCTCCTCTACGCCCGCAACGACCAGCTCGTTGCTCAAGCCTTCGATCCCTCCAGCGGCGCGGTAAAAGGCGAGCCGCAGATCGCCGTCAAAGGCGTGATGAATGACATCGCCACCTGGCACATGGACGCGTCCGTCTCCAACTCCGGCCTGTTGATCTTCGGAAGCGGCGGCACGGGCGACTGGCAGTTGGTCTGGTTCGACGTCGCGACCAAAAGCATTTCCCTGGTTGCCGACAAACTCTACAACCTGCAGACCGCGCATATTTCGCCGCAAGGCGACCGCATCGCTGTACAGATTGACAACGGCACCAGCGATATTTGGGTCTTCGACCTCGCGCGCGGCACGCGCACCCGCCTCACCTTCGGCCCCATTCAAAACGGCGATCCCGTTTGGTCTCCCGACGGCAAATCGATCGTCTACACCTCCAACCGCAACGGACACGCCCTGCTCATCCGCAAGCCTGCCGACGGTAGCGGAGCCGAAGAGATCCTGTACACAGACGATCAGCTCCTCGTATCCACCGACTGGTCGCACGACGGTAAATACATTTTCTTTAATCGCGGCCCGCTGGGGATTCAGGAAGTCTGGGCACTACCGCTCCAGGGGGAGCGTAAGCCCTTCGTCGTAGCGCCGCGCGCGCCCAACACAGGCACAGCTTTCGCCCAGCTTTCCCCGGACGGCCACTGGCTCGTCTATATGTCCACCGAATCAGGCACGTTTCAGGTCTATGTCACAGCTTTTGGCGGAGGGCAGGGCAAATGGCAGGTCTCGGTGAACGGTGGCGGGCGGCCTTCCTGGAGCGCAGACGGAAAAACAATTTACTTCATGGAGCTGAACTACAACTTCCTCGCCGTTCCGGTTCAGATCGTCAATGGCGCGCCTCAATTCGGCACTCCTCAGCAACTGATCGCGAACTGGTCCGCCCCGCAGGTCTTTTATAGCGTCTCGCCCGACGGCAAAAAAGTTCTTCTCGACCGCATCTCTCAGCAGGTCAGCCAGACCGTAACCCTGGTCACCAATTTCACCGCCGGCCTGAAGAAATAAAAAAGAAACATGTAGGGACAGTCGGCCCAACCACGATCGCGACAGCCAGCGATCTAAAAAGAACCAACGACCACCGTGGAAGAGCGGCCCTTAAGGGCCGCGTTAGCCATGCCAAAACCCGGGCTTTAGCCCCCGTGGCCTACTCCGGCATCACCACCGTCTCATTCTTCGGAATCGCATCATACGTAGCCCGATCGATCCCCAGATGCGCTATCACCAACTCCGCCGGGGTATGCGCCAGCCACTGTGAAAGCGCCAGATCTTGATACGCGTTGCTCTTGAACATCTCCAGAAATTTCAAATCCGTCGTGCCTGTATTCTCCACATAATGCGGAAGCGTCTTCTGCACGTAGCCCACGTCGCCCGCCTGAAAATCCATGGTGCGCGCGCGCCCGCCGGTCGCGAAAACCGTCATCCGTCCTGCTCCAGCAATGTAGTACTGCCACTCATCCGCGTTCGGATGCCAGTGCAACTCGCGAATCCCTCCCGGATGCACCGTCACAATCGCCGCCGCAATCGTCGTGGAAATCTTGAACTTGCTCGAGTCGACGATCTTCACCTCGCCGCCCTTGGTCTTTTTCGTCACCGGCATCTTCGCCGTGCGAAAGCTGAAATCAATCGGCGACAACCCCAGCGATCCGGCGGTTGTCCTGCGATCAGCCTCCAGCGATCCCGGCACGGCCGCCTGAAAAATAAATTTCTCGCGCCGCACCATCTTCTGCATGGCCTCTTCGCTCACGCCGAAATTCTTCGCCAACACTGGGCGCGGCGTATGCGCCATCCAATCCGTCAGCAGCACGGTTTCATATTCCGAAAAGTTTCCATCGTCAAACACCAGCAGAAACTCGCATCCATCCGGCCCTAATCCCTGAATCGAATGCGGAATCCCCGTCGGGAAATACCACAAATCTCCCTCGCCCACGTCATCCACAAAACTCTTGCCCTCCGCGTCCAGCCCGGTAATACGCGCGTTTCCATAGAGCATGATCGACCACTCGCCTGCGGTGTGCCAGTGCAGTTCGCGCACGCCGCCCGCGGTCAATCGCATATCCACGCCGGCAATCGACTTCGAAATCGCCAGCTCGCGCATAGTCACTTCGCGCGACCATCCGCCCTCCTGCATGCGCTTGTGCGAAAGTCCAAACGGATACTTGAATGTCTGCACCCCGCCCGCATCGGTCTGCGGCGGAAGAAATGAATCGGGATTCTGATCGTCAATCTGCGCATTCCCCGGCCCCGGCGCGCTGGCACTGCGATCGCTCTTCGTCGGATACTGTTTCTGCTCCTGCGCCGCCGCCTCCGCCGAAAGCATTCCCGCCGCAGCCAGCGCCGCCGATCCCATCCCGAGAAACCCGCGCCGTGAAACCGAATCCTTCGCTTCGTCGCTCATCGTGCTCCCTCAAAAAATAAAAATATCCCGCAGTGTACACCCTTGCGAAATTCATGGCAGACAGCCCCGAAGCGGCGAAAGCAGCCTCACGGGAATAAAACCCGATGAAAATTGTCATTCTGGGTGAAGCGCGCTCGAATGAACGCGTGAGGCGAAGGACCCGTGCATGCTGGCGCTACTACGGGCTCGGCAGAAGTTTCTACCGCAACTCACACCCGCGCTTCCACTCTCTTCACATCCGGAACCTCAACTCCCTCGGCATGCCACTTCCGCGCCAATCCCTCCAACTGCGCCAGCACCTTCTCAATGTCTTTCATCTTCTCGGTAATCCCGTACGTCACCGCCGGAGGAATGCTGGTCTCGTAATGCCGGAAGACAAATCCCTTGCTCTCCAGGGTGCGCAACCGCTCCGTCAGTACGCGCGCGGAAATCCCGTCCACATTCTTGCGCAACACGCCAAAGCGCATCGGACCATTCGCGCTCAGCGCCCACAGAACGTGCATCGTCCACGGCCGCGTCAGCAATTCCAGCAGCCCACTGATCGCGCACGGATTTGGACTCTGCTTTGATCGCCTCATCGTCTCCCCGCCCCCACTACGCTGAACCCGTCCACAACCGTGGAAGAGCGGCGCTTCGGCGCCGCGTCAGCTCATATCAGTTAGATGGGCTTCAGCCCCGGTGAGTCTCACAATAGTTATCAAATCGATCATAGGTTACTCCATAGTCACCGATATGACAAAGTTCCATAGTTATTATTTGTAACCAATACTAAACCTAGACCATCGAATTCTTCGAAAGGCAACACGAAAGGAGACTTCATGTCCACCAACTCTCAACCCATCGGCCCCATCGTCCTGCTCGGCCGGATATTTTTCGGTCTCATCTTCCTGATGGCTAGCATCCATCACTTCCAGAGCCAGACCATCGCCTACGCCGCGTCGCAAGGCGCGCCGCTCGCCTCCATCTCCGTTCCATTTTCCGGCGTGCTGGCCCTCCTCGGGTCGCTCTCGATCATTCTCGGCTATCGCGCAAAACTCGGCGCGTGGCTCATCGTTCTCTTCCTGCTCGGCATCACCCCGATCATGCATAACTTCTGGGCCGTCACCGATCCCATGGCGCGCCAGATGGAGATGATCATGTTCATGAAAAATCTCTCGATGCTGGGCGGCGCCCTGCTAATCACCCAATTCGGCAGCGGCCCGCTAAGCCTGAACAACAATTAGCTTGTGTGCCAGTGTGGGCGCGGGCGACTCGCCCGCGCAGCGCTCCTGCAGGGACTAGAAACTGGAAACTAGCCCCTACTTCTTCTCCAACAACCGAATCCTCGACGTAAACGCCCGCCCTTCGCACGCGCTGAACGTCGGCGATGGATGCTCGGCATCGATCACGCTGTCGACGACAAACGGATTGCATCGCCCGGTAATGTTGTTGAACCCGCCGCGCACCGCCAGATAGTATCCGAGAAAATGAAATCGCTTTTCCAACTGCACATTCGCCGATAGATATCGCGGATACCGGTACGCATCGGCCGCGCCCAGAATCTGCTGCTGATCGCTCAACTCGCTGAAGGCAAATCCCGTGCGCGCCTCCATGGAATATGCAATCTCGGTTTGCTTCAGCAGCGGCAGTTTGAAAAACGGCAGATATCCCCAGGACAAAAACCGGTTCGGCGTGTCCCACGGATAAACTCCCGACTGCTGCGCGCTCAAAATCGGACTATCCACGTTGAAATCCAGCACCTCGTTCGACCGCGTCCGCGAGCGCGTATACGCGCCCATAATCGAAAAGTTTTCCCGAAAGTTGTGCCGCAGCGCAATCTGCAGCGCGTCGTAGCGGTCGTCGCGCGTATTCTGCAAAACGAATGCGCCCGTATCCAACAGATCAGCCTCGTCGTAGACAAACCCGTGCGCGCCGCGCTTCTCCATGAATTCGGCCTTGAGGTAAATCGCCTCCGGAAGTTTTTTCTCCAGGCCTACGCTCCAGTTCAAGTATCGTGGGGCTTTCAGCGCCGATCGATTCGCCGCGAACGTGGTCAGCACCGAGCTCGTCAAATCTCCGCTGTCATCGAAAAAATAATCCGTTCGCTCGCCCGCATAAGGGCGCGCCACCAGAAAAATCGGCGTCGCTTCATACACGAACCCAATCCCGGCGGAAATCTTCGTCGAATTGTCCAGCACATACGTTCCCGCCAGCCGTGGCGCAACCTTCGCACCGCGCACGATCTCATCCCAATCGAGCCGCACACCGGGCTCAATCAGCAATCGATTGGTCACGCTCCAGCGATCTTCCGCGTAGGCGCTCATCTCAAAGTTGTAGATTGTCGAAAGCGCTCCGCCGCTGAAGGTCGAATACCGCGCGCACGTCGGATTGGGATCGGCCGGAAGCCCAGCCGCATCCACCGGACACGGCGCAATCGTGCCTCCGCTCTGCAGCGGCTGCAGAAATGAAATCGGCTGCCGCGAAAACTCCGCGTCATAGCCGATCCGGTCCAGATCGACGCCCACCTTGAAATCATGCCGCCCCAGCCACGGATGGTCCGCAAAATGCCGCGTCGGCAAAAACAAATTCACAATCCCCTGCCAGCGCTTGGCATGCGTCGCATCCGTCAGGTAATAGTCGCCCTGCGCCTGGCTCTCCGTCAGCGATGCGCTCGCCGCCGGAATCACGTACGGCTCAACCCCATACGGCGTGATCGCCACGTTGTACTGATCGAATCCGAATCCTGTCTCCAGCAGTTCGCCGCCCTTGAAGTAATGCTGATCCTTCACGCTCGCCGCATACACCGTCTCCCGGTCCTTGGGACTCGCCAGCTGCGGATTCAGCGGCGAAAGATACGCATACTCATCGTGCAAATAATTTCCCAGAAAGCTGGTCGTCAGAATATTCCGGCTGGTCAGGTTCGTCTGCACCTTGAACAGATTTCCGATGCGCAGCGCATGATCGTTATCCTGCCCCACCGGCAGCTCGGTATAAATGATGTTGTCGTACTCGCCATCGAGCGCGTCATAAAACCAGACCCTCCCCTTATCGATCGGTCCGGAAAAAGTCGCGCGCGGCAGAAACTGATCGAACCGGATTCCGTGCTTGTCCTGCACCGACGGAATAAAATCCGTCGCCAGAAACCGGAAATGATCGTCGCCGATCCCGGTATTCAAACTCAGCACGCCGCCCGATTCCTTGCCATCCTCCGCCGGCTCGCGGGACGGCTCGATCTGAATCGAGCGAAACGCATCCGTGCTCACTCGCGCCACCAGTTGTCCACTCGACGGCTGCGTCACGTTGAAACCGTCGAGCAACGTCACCGTCTGGTACGTCTCAGCCCCGGCCACATGCGGCTGCCCGCCCTGATCCAGCACCACGCCCGGAATAAAATTGATCGCATTCCGGTAATCGTTCGTCGACGGATACACAATGTTGATCACATCCAACCCGCTGATCTCCTCCTTCGCCGCGATCTGTGCCGGATCGATGGCCGGCGGCGACTCCTTCACATCCACCACCTCGCGAAATTCTTTCTGATGCGCGATCGCGACCTCCACCGTCGCTCCCGGAGCCATCGCAACATTCGCCTGCGCCGCCGCATAGAATCCTTCCTTTTCCACGTGCAGCGAATACATCCCGACCGCAATCCCGGCGAGCGCGCACCGCCCGGCAAAATCTGTCTGGCAGTGCAATTCGCTTCCTGCCGATTCCGCCAGCACCCGCGCCCCACTCACCGCCACGCCATTTTCATCCGTGACCGCAATCGTCGCGGACGAAGGCGCACCTTGCCCCGCCGCGTGATTCGCAGCCACCACAATGAAAAAAGAAATTAGAGCGAAGGCAGGGAAGAACACGCGACAAAAGTTCACAGCACGCATGCGTTCGCAGAAAACAGAATGGCTCAAGATGGAGTGCAGAATAATTCTACGGTGGGATGCCAATCGAAAGTCAGCGGTTAACTCGATTCTTTATTAGCCTTTGCCAAATACAGCCGCGAAGCGGCGCAAGCCGCAGGTATACGAATGAAAAACTAGCAGAGCCCCGAAGGGGCGAAAGATGATTTCCTACTGCCGGCTCGCCAGATACTCGCAAACTCTCATCATCGCATCCCGCTGCGATTCATTCATCGTCAAAAATTCAAATCCATAGCGCAATCCCTGGCAAAACCGCACAATCGCCCGCACTTTAATCGGATACGTCGTCAGCGGCAGCGGAATCTCCAGCGTCACAATTTCGCCCGTCGTCAACGACCCGGTCAGCGTCGCCCCGATTCCATCCTGGCCGATTTCCGTCGACCGTCCCCAGCACGTCCGGAACTCGCCTTCCTGAAACATCTTCACTTGCAGCCGCACATCCAGCATGTATCGCGGATACTTTCTCCGTACCGCCCATTTGTCCGCGTTCTTATCCGTGGCGTTTTTCGTCCCCGTGCTCTTCACCGTGCTCGTGCTCCTGCCCGCGCCCGCCACCGCTGCCCGCGCTTTCTTGTCTTTACTCATAAGGATTTACTTCGGCGCGATCCGCCCCGCGCTGTAAATATTTCTTTGCGCCTTGTTCAACTTTGGATTCGTTTGGCCTTAGATTTGTCTAACCTTGGATTGTTCTCAGCGTTCTCTGCGGCTCAAGCATGGATCGCAAGCGTCGCCCGCAAGCGTCTTAATTTCCGTGCAGCGCATATCCCGGTTCCAGAGGCAGTTTCCCCGCCAGCTTCATCACAGCCACGCTGCTGTTGATGGCATAGACATCCACCACGCCCACCGCGCCGGGTATCGAGGCCACTTTATTCACCAGGTCCTCATCCGAATCCACCACCAGAATCGCCGGATGGTTCGTCCGCCCATGGTTCGCCGTGGCAATCAGCTCGACCACCTGCTCCTCAGGCATCTCATAAACTTTTTCCAGCAGCACTTTCATCGATCCCGTTGAGGGAGCCCGCATAATGAACGTCGACGGCCTGCCGTCCGGCCACCGTCCCGTCTGCCCTTTGCTCAACTTCACCAGTTCCGCCACGGTCAGCGTCGTCACCGAGTTCGTCTTGTTCGAGATCACCGCCAGATCGCGAGCCGCCGCCAGCGACACGCACGCCGCCAGAAAGACACACACGCTTATCACTCGCCGTAGAAGCACACGCTCTCCCGTGGGGCAACACGCCCCTAAGCAGATTTTCATCGATTTCAGTCACACCATAAAGGTTACCGAGGTCATGGAAAAATGTAGGGAATGGCTTTGGACCCGAAACGGGAAACCAGAAACTTTCTTTCCACACCCTTCCACAGAAATCCTCACTTTCGCACAGCCCATCAACCGTTCCTGCCCGGATTCCTCTTGCCTCCCAGCCTTCCCCACTCCAAACTCGATTGGAACCCTTCGCTCAATCGTGCTCGTCGGCAAACCCGGTGTGGAAAAAACGTCCAGACCGCACCTTGAACTCCGCATCCAGCCCGTCATTATTGGAGATACAACCTGTAGTGTTTCTCTCTTGACACGCACAACCAGCGGGAGTAACTTTGCAATCCCAAGGCATTGAAATTCGTTCCACGGGAATGGGGCGAATCTCGGCCAGGGAAGAGCAGTACCGATAGAAAAATAAAGCGGCTGACTCTAAGCCAGAGGTGACTTCGAGCCTGCCGCAGGCAACCTAAGGCGCTTGGTTTTTTCGGGACGATCCTCGGGAATCCAGAAAGCCCGGCGCCAGCAGCCTCGGTGAGAGCCAGCAGGGTCTCAAAAGTGGCTTTCCCGTTTTGGCGGATCAGCGTTATCGGCAAACTGCCGCAGCGCGGCCAGCCCGAACGAAGAGGCAGGAACTGAAAGAAGTGCGGTGGCCGTGCCCCGACCCTCCACGGGGCGCGACAACACATAAAGTGCTGTTGTGAACCCACTGCCCGCAAGGGCAGTCCGGCAGCGTTGTCAGCGATTTGCAGGAGCCCAAATGGAAGCTTTAACCCGTCTCGTCACCGAATCGCTCGTCCGCCACGGATTCGACCGTCCTCTCGATTTCCGCCGCCTCCACTGGTCCCGCTGGTTCCGCTGCGAATCCCATCACAGCCTCCTGTCCGTCCCCAGCAAGCCCGGCGTCTTCGCCGTCGCCGAAGAAATTATGCCGCTTCGCGGGGCGTCTGAGCCCCACGGGCGCCATCCTGAACAAAACGAAGGATCTCCTGAAGCTCGCCGCATGCTGGCCGTAACCCAATTCTTCGAATCCGAAGACATGGCGTTCTCCCTCGACCGCATGCTGGTCCAGGCCAATCCCATGCGCACCCGTCTGAACTCCGGACGCTACTTCATCCGCTACGTCGCCATCGCCGACGAATCCCAACGCCGCTCCATCGCCACCGCCCTCAATCAATGGATTGTCAACGCCGGCGAAAAGTCCGGCATCGGCTCCCATTTCGCAAGTTCGCTGGAACTAACCGAATCCCATGTAGGAACAGATTCTGTGGGGACGGGCACTCCTGCCCGTCCGGCGGAGCGCAGCTCCGCAGCCCCTCATCTCGACTCTGGATCTGCCACCAATATTCACTGTCCATCCCCCCTCCCTTCGGGCTTTTAGCCCGTTGGGACGCCGAATCGCGCAAGCGCAGCACCGAATCTAATAATGGAGAGACTTCCCTCATGCCTGAATTGAAAACCGCAGCGTCCGAAACCACCACCGCCTCGTCGATCCCCGCTCCGTCGACCGCGAAAACCACGAAAAAGGCCCCCGGCCTGCAAATGCGCCGCCTCTTTACCAAGCCCGGCGTCTCTCCTTACGACGAAGTCGAATGGGAACTGCGCACCGCCGCCATCACCGACGCTCAAGGTGGGATTATCTTCGAGCAAAAAGACGTCGAAGTCCCGAAAGACTGGTCGATGACCGCCACCAACATCGTCGCCAGCAAATATCTGCACGGCAAGATCGACACGCCCGAGCGTGAAACCGGAGTTCGCCAGCTCGTCGGCCGCGTTGCCGAAACCATCCGCGACTGGGGATTGGCTCAGGGCTACTTCCGCACCCCCGAAGACGGTGCGACCTTCCACGACGAGCTCGTTCACATCCTGGTTCGCCAGTACGCCGCCTTCAACTCGCCCGTCTGGTTCAACGTGGGCTGCGACCGCATCGAGCCCAACTCCGACGGCCGGAACTGGCACTGGAACGCGCAAAAGCAGCAAGTCGAATTCGGCGTCACCGGCTACACGAAGCCGCAGTGCTCCGCCTGCTTCATCAACTCGGTAAAGGATTCGCTCGACTCCATCCTGACTTTGGCCAAGACCGAAGGCATGCTCTTCAAGTGGGGATCAGGCACAGGCACCAACCTGTCGACTCTGCGCGGATCGAGCGAGACTCTCTCTGGCGGCGGCACTGCCAGCGGCCCGCTCAGCTTCATGAAAGGCTTCGACGCCTTCGCCGGCGTCATCAAGTCAGGCGGCAAGACGCGCCGCGCCGCCAAGATGGTCATTCTGAACGTCGACCATCCCGACATCATCGAGTTCATCGAGTGCAAGCAGAAAGAAGAAGCCAAGGCCCATGCGCTGGTTTCCATGGGATACGACGGGTCTTCTCCCGATGCGGAGGCCTACTCTTCCATCTTCTTCCAGAACGCGAACAACTCCGTGCGCGTCACCGACGACTTCATGTACGCCGTGGTCCGCGACACCGATTTCTCCACGCGCACCATCACTGACGGCTCGCCGGTCAAGACGTACAAAGCGAAAGACCTGCTGCACAAGATTTCCGAAGCCACCTGGCACTGCGGCGATCCCGGCATGCAGTACGACACCACGGTCAACCGCTGGCATACCTCGAAGAACACGGCTCGCATCAACGCGTCGAATCCTTGCAGCGAATACATGTTCCTCGATGACTCGGCCTGCAATCTGGCCAGCCTCAATCTGCTGAAGTTCGCGCCCAACGGCACCTTCGAGGTCGAGAGCTACCGTCACGCCGTCGATATCCTGATCACCGCGCAGGAAATCATCATCGACAACGCGGGATATCCCACGCAGCAGATCATGTCGAACTCGCACGACTACCGTCCGCTCGGCTTGGGCTACGCGAATCTCGGCGCGCTGCTGATGGCCTCAGGCCATCCCTATGACAGCGACTCCGGCCGTGACTACGCCGCCTGCGTCACTGCCATCATGTGCGGTGAAGCTTATTTGCAGTCGAGCCGCATCGCCGAGCAATGCGAACCGCTCGCTCCCGCCACTGAACCGACGAAAAAGAATCTCGCCGAAACCAATCTCGGTGCGAACCTCATGCCCGGCGGCGCTTGCCCCGGCTGGTACATCAACCGCGAGCCGTTTCTCGATGTCATCCGCATGCACCGCGCCAGCGTGAATGGCATCAACAAGGCAAACGTCCCCACTGCAATCTACGAAGCCAGCAAACAATGCTGGGACGAAGCCCTCGCCCACGGCGAGAAGTTCGGCTATCGCAACTCGCAGGTCACGGTACTCGCGCCCACAGGAACCATCGGCTTCATGATGGATTGCGACACGACGGGAGTTGAACCCGATCTGGCGCTGGTGAAATATAAAAAGCTGGTGGGCGGCGGCATGATCAAGATCGTGAACAACACCGTGCCGACGGCGCTGTTCAAGCTGGGATACACGCACGAGCAGGCCGACGCGATCGTCAGCTACATCGATGCGACGGGAACGATCGAAGGCGCGCCGCACATCAAAGACAATCATCTCGCTGTCTTCGACTGCTCCTTCAAGCCGTCGAAGGGTACGCGCTCGATCGCCTACATGGGCCACCTTCGCATGATGGCGGCGGCGCAGCCGTTCATCTCCGGGGCGATCTCGAAGACGGTGAACCTGCCGAATAACGCCAGCATTGAAGACATCATGGAGACGTATATCCAGGCCTGGAAGCTCGGCATCAAAGCGGTTGCCGTCTACCGCGACGGATGCAAGCAGTCGCAACCGCTCAGCGCAGCGGGCACGAAGACTGCGTCGTCCGAGAAATCGTCGGCAGCCGTAATCGTTGAGGAAGAAAATCTCAACGCGCCGCCGCGTTCCGTCCGGCACAAGCTGCAGGAAGAGCGCGCTTCGATCACGCACAAATTCAAAGTGGGAGATCACGAGGGCTACATCACCGTCGGACTTTACCCCAACGGCGATCCGGGCGAACTCTTCGTCAAGATGGCGAAGGAAGGCTCGACGGTCTCCGGACTGATGGACAGCTTCGCACTGGCCGTTTCGCTGGCGCTGCAGTATGGCGTTCCGCTGAAGACGTTCTGCGAGAAGTTCGCCCACACGCGCTTCGAACCGAGCGGCTGGAGCGGCAACTCGGAGATCGGCTATGCCAAATCGATCATGGACTACATCTTCCGCTGGCTGCAGATGCGCTTCCTGACGGGCCAGCAGCAGATGCTGTTCGAGAATTTCCGTCCAAAGTCGCTGGCCGCCGGTTCTGCGATCGCAGAGGTCAGCGATCTGCATGAAGCGCCCGCGCCGCGCCGTCCCGAAACCGGGACGCGCGAACCAGGCGCCGGATCGATCCACGTAGCCGACGCGCTCTCAAGCATCGTCGACCTC
>Ga0209006_10000502_pt1 | contig 36946 bp, 26 predicted proteins | sample JacPin_JW_Ref_O2_FD_188567 | JGI IMG/M metagenome (GOLD analysis project Ga0209006, IMG submission 188567) | Forest soil microbial communities from Algoma, Ontario, Canada - Jack Pine, Ontario site 1_JW_Ref_O2 (SPAdes) (version 2) | ecosystem: Environmental > Terrestrial > Soil > Boreal... | reverse complement strand
AATTACCGGCCGGTCGCTAGTGGTCGCGTTCATGTCCGCCAAGCATACCGGAGTTTTCGAGCGCACCCAACTGATACACAGCTGCGACGCAACGTTATTTCTAATACTCGACTCGAAATCCGATGAAGCGCGTCGCAGGGACCGCCGCGGGGTTATCCAAAGAGCCAATAGACGCCTCGACAACACACGGATACGATTTTAAAAGCCATGATTTCGCGAAATTGTCCCGGGGTATGAGTGTGTCCGCTGTGCGCAATTTGTTGTGCTGGATGATGTGCGCGCTCTTCCCGCTGTCGCTCTTCGCCGCCGATTCCGGTTCCGCGATGCTGCGCAGCAAGGGCGGAGTGTGGGTCAATGGCAAGGAAAACCCCGATTCCACCGCCATTTTTTCCGGAGATTTGATCGAGACCAACCCCGGTTCAATCGCAAATTTGGATTCTCAGGGTTCGTCTGTTCTCATCCAGTCCGAGTCGGTCGTGGAGTGGGGAGACAATGTTATAACCCTCGATCATGGCAGCGTTACGGTCGGAACTTCGACAGAGTTGCGAGTCAAGGTCAATTGTCTTACAGTCGAACCGGTCGCCAATCAATGGACGCAATACGACGTTACCAACGTGGATGGAACGGTTCATGTTACGGCGCACAAACTTGACGTTAAGATCACGCAAGGCGTCGCCGGACGGAAACCTTCGGACGAGAACGAGTCTGGCTCCACCATCGTGCATGAAGCACAAGAAAAGACGCGAGACGTATCCGTAGCCTGCGGCGCAGCAAAACCGCCCGACAGCGCGGGAGGACATCCGATGAGCACCACGCGGTGGATCGAAATCGGCAGCGGCGCGGGGGGAGTAGCGCTTTTATGTGTGCTGTTGTGCCGTGGGTCAAGCCCCACAAGCGTCAGTACGTCAAATCCCTAAAAGCCTGGAAGCTGTAACCGACAGCGTCTACAGAATTCTTTCATGCGCATATCCCGCCGCTAGTAACGCGCTAAGCAACTCCGCAATATGAGCGGGACCTCTGGTTTCCATCGTAATATCGATGGCAGTATCGCCGAGGTTAACTCCGTGGTAGGCGCGGTCGTAAGCCGTCTCGACAATATTGGCGCGAAGATCCGCCAGAATTCCCGTGAGCCGGTGCAGCGCTCCGGGATAGTCCGGCAGATGAACTCGGAGACGTACCAACCGCCCATCCTTCACCAAGCCGCGCTCAATGATCCGCGAAAGCAGCGTCACATCGATATTGCCGCCGCACACCAGCACCGCAACTTTTTTTCCTTCGAGCGGCAGTTTGCGATTGAGCACGGCCGCAATGGACGCGGCGCCCGCGCCCTCGGCCAGCGTCTTTTCGCGCTCCAGCAGCAGCAGAATCGCGTTGGCAATCTCTTCCTCTCTTACCGTGACAATGTCATCCACATATTTTTGCACCATTGGAAAAGTGCGTTCGCCGGCTCGCCGCACGGCAATTCCATCGGCGATGGTTGTCGCCGAGTTCAGCGTCACCGGCTTTCCCTGCGCGATGGCTTCCTTCATCGAAGGCAATTTCTCGGGCTGCACTCCATACACACGGATGGCCGAATTTGTCTCTTTGATGGCGCAGGCAATTCCGCCGATCAGCCCGCCTCCGCCAATGGGCACAACGACGGCTTCGATCTCCGGCTGCTGCTCCAGGATTTCCAGCCCCAGCGTTCCCTGCCCTGCGATCACCGCATCATCGTCGAAGGCATGAATCAGCGTAAGATGTTGCTCCCGGCTTTGCTCGACGGCTTTCTCGTAGGCCGCGTCATAGTTGGCGCCGTGCAGCACGACCTCCGCGCCGTAAGCACGCGTCGATGAAACTTTGGTCAGCGGCGTGGGCAGCGGCATATAAATGCTGGCCCGAATTCCCTGCCGTCCTGCGTGATAAGCCACACCCTGCGCATGATTTCCGGCGGAAGCGGCGATAACCCCCTGGGCCCGCTCGGCAGTCGTCAGCGTGAGCAACTTGTTCAGCGCGCCGCGCTCTTTAAACGCGCCGGTGCGCTGCTGGTTGTCCAGCTTGAGAAAGATTTCGTTGTCGCTGAGGGCTGAAAACGTCTCCGAATGCGTGCAAGGAGAAACGCGAATGGCTTCGCGTATTCTGCCCATCGCGGTTTGAATATCCCGGATCCCGATCATCGCGCTCGCGCAGTCATCTTACACTCGGGACCCTTCATCGCCGCTCACAAAGCAATTTGTTGTGCTGCGGATACTGTGGGCACAGGACGAACGGCGGGCGTACGAAGATACACATCGACCCCAGCCGCGGCTTTGCGGCCTTCCGAGATCGCCCACACCACCAGCGATTGCCCGCGCCTCATATCGCCCGCCGCGAAAACGCCGGGCACAGATGACATGTAATTTTCATCTGTCGCGACGTTCCCACGCGGATCGAGCACCACTCCCAGTTGCTCGATCATTCCATTCCGCACCGGCCCGACGAAGCCCATCGCGATGAGCACCAGATCCGCATCCATTGCGAACTCCGTGCCGGGCAAAGCTTCGAACTTCGGTGGAGGCCCGACGCGAACCGCATGCAATTGCTTGACGACTCCCGCCTCGCCGGTAAACTTTGTCGTCGCAAGGCTCCAGTCACGAATTCCGCCTTCTTCGTGTGCCGCTTCGGTTCGCAGTTGCATCGGCCACAGCGGCCATGGCGTTTGCGGCGAGCGCTCATCCGGCGGTTTCGGCATGATCTCAAATTGATGGACCGACAGCGGCTTCTGCCGATGAGTCGTTCCCAGGCAATCGGCGCCGGTATCGCCGCCTCCGATAATCACCACCCGCTTGCCAGACGCCAGAATTTCGATTTCCGAGGCAATCGTGTCGCCCAGGCAGCGCTTATTCTGCTGCGGCAAATATTCCATCGCGAAATGAATTCCCTTCAGTTCGCGCCCCGGAATGTTGAGATCGCGCGGATGCTCTGAGCCACCCGCAAGAACGATGGCATCGAATTCGGCTCGAAGATCTTCGACGGAAATATCTTTTCCGACTTCCGCGTTCGTAACAAAGTTCACGCCCTCGGCCGACATCTGCTCTAGGCGCCGATCGATGATGTGTTTCTCCAGCTTAAACTGCGGAATGCCGTAACGCAGCAATCCGCCAATGCGATCCGCCTTCTCATAAACAGTCACCGCATGCCCGGCGCGGCACAGTTGCTGCGACGCCGCGAGGCCCGCAGGGCCGGAACCTACAACCGCAACCTTCTTCCCCGTGCGAACCTTGGGCGGCTCCGGCCTGATCCAGCCTTCGCGAAATCCACGTTCGACAATGCTCTTTTCGTTTTGCTTGATCGTCACCGCCGGCTGATTGATGCCCAACACGCACGACGCTTCGCACGGCGCCGGGCAAATGCGGCCGGTAAACTCGGGGAAATTATTCGTGGCGTGAAGCTGACGAACCGCCTCTCTCCAGCGCCCACGGTAAACTAGATCGTTCCAGTCGGGAATCAGATTGTTGACCGGGCAGCCCGTCTGGCAAAAAGGCACGCCGCAATCCATGCAGCGCGCCCCCTGGCTGCGCAGCTTTTCTTCAGGCAAATCCAAATAAATTTCGAACCAGTCATTCACCCGCTGGGTCACGGGACGGCGGGGCGCCAACTCCCGCTGGTGTTCCAGAAAACCAGTGGCCTTACCCATACTGCACCTGCTCGGCGTGAACAACCGCGGGCTGACTCGGAATGTAAGGCTGAGGAATCCGGCTCACACCTAGAGTCCGTTTAAACTCGTGCGGAAATACCTTGATGAATCTCGATACTGACTCGGGCCACGTCTCCAGAATCAACTGAGCGCGCGGGCTGCCGGTCAAGGACAAATGCCGATTGACCAGTTCCTTGACGATGCGCGCATCCTGTTCTTCTGTGACCGGCTCCAGATCGACCGAATCCAGATTGCAACGCTTCTCCGTGAAATCGGATCGCTGATCGAAAACGTACGCCACGCCGCCGCTCATGCCCGCGGCAAAATTTCTGCCGCACGCGCCGAGCACGACCACCAAACCCTTGGTCATGTACTCGCAACCATGATCGCCAACTCCTTCGACCACCGCGGTCGCTCCGGAATTGCGTACCGCAAAACGCTCTCCCGCGACGCCGTTAAAGAAAGCCTCGCCGCTGGTCGCGCCGTAAAGGGCCACGTTTCCGATGAGAATATTTTCCTCGGGAGCGAATACAGATTTCCGCGGCGGATAAACAATCAAGCGCCCGCCGGACAATCCCTTACCCACGTAGTCGTTCGCTTCACCTTCCAGCGTCAGCGTGACACCTTGCGCCAGGAAAGCACCGAAACTCTGCCCCGCCGATCCCGTGAGCTGAAGCCGAATCGTATCGTCGGGCAAACCCGCCGACCCACGCCGCCGCGCGATCTCTCCGCTCAACATGGTGCCGACAGAGCGGTTGACGTTCCGCACAGGAAGACTAATCTCCACCGGCACCAGTGTTTCCAGCGAAGCTTCGGTCTGCTTCAAAATCTCATAATCAAGCGCCTGCTCTAAACCGTGATCCTGCAACTGGGTGCAACGGCGTGCCACCCGCGATGGCACCGCCGGGTTGTAAAGAATCGCCGACAAATCCACACCTTTGGCTTTCCAATGATCGACAGCCGGGGCGGCGTCCAGTCGATCGACGCGACCCACCATCTCATCCACGCGACGGAAACCCAATTCCGCCATGTACTGGCGAACCTGTTCGGCGATGAAAAAGAAAAAATTGATGACATGTTCCGGCTGCCCTTGAAAACGCTGGCGTAGCACCGGATCCTGCGTGGCGATGCCCACGGAGCAAGTATTCAGATGGCATTTGCGCATCATCACGCATCCCATGGCTACCAGCGGCGCGGTGGCGAACCCGAACTCCTCGGCCCCCAGCAACGCCGCAATCACTACGTCGCGGCCAGTCTGCAATTTGCCGTCCGTCTGCACCCGAATGCGGCTGCGCAGATCGTTCAGCAACAACACCTGCTGCGTCTCGGCCAAGCCCAGCTCCCATGGAATTCCCGCATGCTTGATCGAACTGAGCGGCGAAGCGCCCGTACCACCGCTGTCTCCGCTGATCAGCACCACGTCGGCGTGAGCCTTCGCCACGCCGGCAGCCACCGTACCAACTCCCGCTTCGGCCACCAGTTTCACCGCGATGCGGGCCTGCGGGTTGACATTTTTCAGGTCGTAGATCAGTTGCGCGAGATCTTCAATCGAATAAATGTCATGATGCGGCGGCGGAGAAATCAATCCCACTCCCGGAATCGAATGCCGTATGCGCGCAATCACTTCGTCCACTTTGTGGCCGGGAAGCTGTCCACCCTCGCCGGGCTTTGCGCCCTGCGCCATTTTGATCTGCAATTCGTCGGCATTTACCAGATAATTTGCTGTCACGCCAAAACGGGCCGATGCAACCTGTTTCACCGCACTGCGCCGTAGATCTCCACTGGCATCGGGTTTGAATCGCGCTTCATCCTCACCGCCTTCACCTGTGTTCGACTTGCCCCCAATGCGGTTCATGGCGATGGCCAAGGTCTCGTGCGCCTCTTTGCTGATCGAACCAAACGACATGGCCCCGGTGGTAAAACGCTTGACGATTTCCTTCGCCGGCTCCACTTCTTCAATAGAAACGGGCGTATCGCTCTTCACCAGCTTCATGAGCCCGCGCAGCGTACACAGCTTCGCGCTTTGGTCATCCAGGTGCCGGGAATATTCTTCGAAGCTTTTGAAATTATTCTCCCGCACGGCAGTTTGCAGATTGCCAATGGTCAGCGGATTCCACAGGTGATATTCGCCATCGGTGCGCTGGTGATAACGGCCCTCCGCTGGAAGCTCGGTTTCAAACTCGGTCAGCGGGCGGAAGGCGCGCTCGTGCTTCATTTGCGCTTCGCAAGCTAATACGTCCAGGCCGACACCTTCCAGTCGTGACGTCGTTCCAGCAAAATAGGCCTCTACCAATTCTTTGTTCAGGCCGACTGCTTCAAAAACCTGCGCGCCCTGATAACTCTGCAACGTCGAAATACCCATCTTGCTGAAGGTCTTCAGCAAACCTTTGTTGATCGCCTTGATGAACCTCTTTGTCGCCAGCTCGGGAGTGATTCCAGCGGGAAGGTCGCAGCGCCACACCAGATCTTCCACGGTCTCCAGCGCCAGATAAGGATTGATCGCGCTCGCTCCATATCCGCTCAGCAATGCGAAGTGCATGACCTCGCGCGGCTCGCCGGATTCGGTGATCAGCGCGACTTGGGTCCTCGTCTCTTCTTTCACAAGCAAGTTGTGCACTGCGGCCAGCGCCAGCAGACAAGGGATTGGAGCGTAGTCCTTGTCCACGCCGCGGTCGGAGAGAATCAAGAGCGTGTATCCCGCCTTCACCGATAACGACGCCCGTTGCGACAACTCATCCAACGCGCGCTTGAGCCCCGCTTCGCCTTCGCTGGCGCGAAACAGGGCGGGCAACGTGGCGGCCAGTAACTCGCCGGTCGAGACGCGCCTCAGCCTTTCGAGTTCGCGATTGGTCAAAATTGGATGCGCCAGCTTGAGCATGTGGCAGTTCTGCGGTGCTTCTTCCAAAATGTTGCGTTCCGCGCCGATGTAACTGGTCAGCGACATCACCATCTCTTCGCGAATTGGATCGATCGGCGGGTTCGTAACCTGCGCAAACAATTGTTTGAAGTAATTGAACAGCGGCTGTGGGCGATCCGACAAGCACGCCAGCGGGGTATCCGTTCCCATCGATCCAACCGCTTCTTCCCCCGCTGCGGCCATGGGCGCGAGGATCATCTTCAAATCTTCATCCGTATAGCCGAACGCCCGCTGCCGCCGTAGCAGCGTCTCCGGATCGGGAGGATGCGTCCGCGAAGGCTGCGGCAACTGATCCATCGTGATCTGATTCTCTTTCAGCCACTGCGCGTAAGGCTGCCGCGAAGCAAGCCGTTCTTTGATCTCGCGGTCGGAAACGATGCGGCCTTCAACTGTATCCACCAAAAACATCTTCCCCGGTTGCAGTCTTCCCTTCCTCTTGATCTGCTCCGGCGGCACTTCAAGAACGCCCGCTTCCGACGCCATAACCACCACATCGTCCTGGGTGACCACATATCTTCCCGGCCGCAATCCGTTGCGATCAAGAGTCGCGCCAATCACGCGGCCATCGGTAAAGGCGACCGCTGCCGGCCCGTCCCACGGTTCCATCAAGCACGCGTGATATTCGTAAAACGCCCGCTTTTCCGGCCTCATGTGCGGGTTGCCCGCCCACGCTTCCGGAATCAACATCGCCATGGCATGCGGAATGCTTCGTCCCGCTTGCACCAGAAGTTCGACTGCATTGTCGAAGTTTGCCGAATCGCTTCCGTCCGGCTCGATGATAGGAAATAATTTCTTCACGTCATCGCCCAGCAACGGCGACGCCAGCAACGACTGCCGCGCATGCATCCAGTTCACGTTGCCGCGCAGCGTATTGATCTCGCCGTTGTGCGCGATGTAACGGTAGGGATGCGCGCGCTCCCAACTCGGAAAGGTGTTCGTCGAAAAGCGCTGATGCACCAAACAGAGAGCGCTGGTCACATCGGGATCGGAAAGCTCACGATAAAAACTGGCTAGCTGCGTAGCCTGCAACAGTCCTTTGTAGATGACAGTTCGGCAGGAGAGCGAAGGAATATAAAACGTCCCCGCGTCTTCAATTCCCGAATTCCGCGCCTCGGTTTCCGCACGCTTGCGCACCACATAGAGCTTGCGCTCGAAAGCGTCTTCATCCAGACCCGGCGCACGCCCAATGAACAACTGCTGGATATACGGCTGCGACGCCCGCGCCACGCGCCCAATCGCCGACGCGTAAGTAGGCATATCTCTCCAGCCCAGAACCGTCAGTCCCTCTTCGCGGACGATGCGCTCGAAGATTCCCTCGCACTGCAAGCGGGGATGCTTTTCGACCGGAAGGAAAGTCATCCCCACGCCATACGATCCGGGCAGCGGCAACTCGAATCCCAGCTTCGCGCATTCGCGCGCATAGAACTTGTGCGGAATTTGAATCAGAACGCCGGCACCGTCGCCGGTCTCGGGATCGCAGCCACAGGCGCCGCGATGCGCCAGATTCAGCAGCACCTGAATTCCCTTCAGAATGATGTCGTGACTCTTTTCGCCGCGTACGCTGGCCACAAAACCGATTCCGCAAGCATCGTGCTCCTGCGCAGGGTCGTATAAACCTTGCGCAGGCGGGATACCATTTTGCTGACTTACGCGGGACATTACTTAGTGTCTCCCTGAGGCGCACTTGGCCTCCAATGAACCGGTTGTTTCTGGGCTTAAATTGAGGCCATCGGGCCTTCGGACAGTTCATCCGTGGCTAGTTCGTCAATTCTTTGATAAGCCCTGCGGGTCGGCAAGTACAACTCAGAATTTCGATGCCAGGCATGCAAATTTCAAGATTCCAAACCGTTAACGTGTTGCGGCTGAGTAATCCCGGCAGAGTGCTCAGGACTTCGCTATAATTCCGCAACAACAATCATGGACTTCGATCAGCTCATTACGTTTCTGGAAGTCGCGCGCCAGGGCAGTTTCTCCCGCGCCGGGGAAAAGGTCTTTCGCTCGCAATCGGCGGTCAGCGCCCAGATCCGCCAACTGGAGCAGGAATATGGAGACCGGCTGCTCGATCGTTCGGGCAAAAGCGTCAAGCTGACCCCGGCGGGGCAGGTCTTTTACGAGTACGCAGAGCGTCTGAAGAATCTGCGCGACGAATCGCTCACAGCCGTCGCCGACCACAGCCGCACGCCTCGGGGAACCTTGCGCGTCGGTGCCAACGAGGCCACCTGCCTCTACGTGCTGCCCGAGGTCTTTGCCGAATACTGCCGCCGCTATCCGCCTGTGCAGATCAGCATCTATCGCAATTTCAGCTACAAGATCGTCGAGAAACTTGAGAATGGATCGGTCGAAGTCGGCATTCTCACGTTGCCCATTCAATCCCCAAGCCTGAAGATTCAGCCCATATTCCGCGACAAACTCATGGTGATGGTCAGTCCGAAAAATCCTCTGGCCAAACAAAAAACGGTCTCGGTCGCCGAACTGGTCAAGCATCCGCTTCTCTTCCCGAAAACCGGACACACGCGCCGGCTCCTCGACAAATTATTTCGTCCGCACGGGCATGACGTCCAAGTGCGCATGGAACTTCCCAGCATTGGCATGATAAAGAGCTTCGTCGCCGCAGACCTGGGCGTCTCTCTCATCAGCGCAGCCTTTGCTCGCGACGAAGTAGAAGCCGGGCGAGTGAAGCTGATTGACCTGGAAGATGTGGAGCTGTATCGCGAACTCGGACTGGCTTATCGCCGCGACCGAACACTTTCCGTCGCGACCACGGCTTTCATAAGCCTGTTACGCCAATCGACGATGGGCGCGCGGAAAGACACCGCAATCCGCGCCTGAACTGGGCCGTTCAGCTAGGCGTCCGCGGCTTGCGCGCGTACAGGTTCGTCTCCCGGCGGTTCTTCGATGATGTGCAGGCCGCATTCGGTCTTGGCCAAACCCGGCCAGCGGCCGGTTCGCGCATCCTCCCCCGCTAAAACGGCGCGCGTGCAATGCGTGCAGCCGATGCTGGGATAACCGCGATCGTGCAGAACGTTATAAGGCACCGCGTAGTCGTGAATGTACCGCCAGACCTGCTTTTCCGTCCAATCCGCAATCGGATTCAGCTTCACCAGTCCGAACTTTTCATCCCACTCGATTTTCCCCGCGCTCGCGCGCGAAGTTGTCTGATCGCGGCGGATGGCGGTAATCCAGGCTCGCAGTTCCGCCAACTTCCGGCGCAGCGGTTCCACTTTGCGCAGATTGCAGCACATATCTGGATCGCGTCGCCACAACTCAGCCCCGTGAGTTCTCGCTTGCTCTTCCGGCGAGAGCACCGAATACACGCGCTCAATCGTCACTCCATATTTGCGCTCGATAGTTTCCATCAGGTCGTAAGTCTCCGGAAAAAAGAATTCCGTATCCATGGTGAAAATGCGGAAATCCCTGCGGATTCGCGAAGCCATATCGATTATCGCCATGCCCTCCACTCCGAATGCGGAAGAGATAGCCACCGCGCTGCCGAAAGTCTCGAACGCCCATGCGAGAATCCGCTCCGGCTCCCATGTTTCGGCTGTCAGTTTGATGGGATCGATTTGAATTTTCGTCGGCTGCAAGTTCGTCATCCTCTTTCCTCTTCGATCATCTGAGCATTGAGTTCTGGCGCCGACGGCAGAAGCTTCCCCAGCCATTCGCCGGCAGAAAAATCACACGCCAACAATGCGTCATCGGCCAGCGCAACCACACCACCGACAATCAGCAGCGATGGCGTTTCCAGGTGTGGAACATCCGCTAAATCGACGATCGTCGAACGGTACATTTGCTGCCGCGCCGTGCCTACCTGCGAAAGAACGGCGCAAGGCGTCTCCTCTGCCAGACCGGCAGATCGCAGCTTGCGCGAAAGCTCGGCATAGTCTCGCCCCGGCATATAAATCACCAGCGTAGATTCGCTGCCCACGAATTTTTTCCAATCCGCTACTTTGCTTGCCGAAGACTGATGGGCAGTGAGGAAGATAACCGCGGAAGAAATCCGTCGATGTGTCAGCGGAATCGCCGTCGCAGCGGCCCCCGCCAGAGCAGACGTCACCCCGGGCACGATCTCGTACGGCACCTCGGCCTCGCGCAAGGCCTCGATTTCCTCGCCCGCCCGGCCAAAAATCAGCGGATCGCCACTCTTCAACCGCACCACGCGAAGCCCTGCCGTCGCCAACGCAACCATCAGGAAATTGATCTCTTCCTGCCGAATCTTCTTTTTGCCACAACGTTTCCCCACGTTGTGCAGCCGCGCCGTTGGCGGCACCAGTTGCAGGATTTCCGGCGTGACCAGGTCGTCATAAAGAACGGCTTCTGCAGTTTGCAGCAACCGCGAAGCCTTCACCGTCAGCAAATCGGGATCGCCCGGCCCCGCTCCCACCAGATAGACCATCCCCTTCATGCTCGTTTTTCCTCGTGATCGGGAACGGAGATACGAATGTCCGCCGAAATCTCAACCGAAGCTCGTTGCTCCTCCAACGCCGCCTCCACCGCTTCCCTGCTGGCCAACGAATGCAGCAGTTCGCTTTTCTTTTCGCTACTCAAATTGCTGGCTCGAATTATTTTTCTCGTCTCGCCCAGTTCTTCCAGCCACGCCGCGTATCCCGGCCCAAACTGGCGCTCCAGTTGTTGCCGCAACTTCTGCGCCAGTGCCGGACTCTGCCCCGCCGTCGAAATAGCAATTTGCAGATCGCCGCGCTGCACCACCGCGGGGTAATAAAAATCGCAAATCTGCGGCACATCCACCACGTTGCAGAGAACACCACGCTTCTGCGCCTCGCCATAGACAAATTTGTTCAACACCGGCGAAGCCGTAGCCACCACCGCAAGAAAAACGCCGTCCAGATCGCCCGGCAAGAACTCTCTTAGTTCCAAGTCGATATTTCCTTCGGCCGCCCACCGCCGGACCTGATCACTCGCCTCAAGAGCCACTACCCGAATCTGCGCGCCGGTGTTTAGCAGCCCCGCGATCTTCGGCTCGCCGACCCTGCCAGATCCAATAACCAGGCAGCGCTTGCCCTCCATCTTCACGAACATGGGAAAGAGGCTAGTCACCGACTCCTCCCACCGCACGGGCCGCATCGCCCGTTGCACCCTGAATTGGCAGATCTCGAGGAACCGCATCCACCACTCCGCCGTTAAGAAATCCGCGAAGCTCCCCATCGGAATGCCGGGCAAAAAACTGCCGCAAATTCTCGCCTTCCACGCGATCCGACAAATATCTACCCAGCAACCGCTCAATCGCCTCCGGAACCTCCGTCGCCGTGCATCGATACCCAATCGGCCGCGCCGTCGCCTGATGCAGGCCTAACGCCCCGCCCAGGCAGAAGTAGTAAGCGTCCTCGAAACGAGCGTTGACCTTGATTTTCTTGCCTTCAATTCCAATGTCCGCAATCCAATGCTGCCCGCAACTGTTCGGGCACCCGGTAATGTGCAACTTCAAATCCTGGTCGAAGCCAGGCAAGCGCTCCTCCAGTTCTTCCACCAGCCATCGGGAAAAAGCTTTCGTCTCCGTGATTGCTAGCTTGCAAAATTCCGTCCCCGAGCACGCAACCGTACCTCGCCAGAACGGCGACGCCCCCACCCGCAATCCAATCGCGTCAAATTCCTTCGCCAACGCCGGCGCATTCGCCTTAGGAACATTGACCACAACCAGATTCTGCATATTGGTCGCCCGCAATTCCCCGCCGGCAAAACGCTCCGCCAATTCCGCCGAAGCGCGCATCTGCTCTCCCGTGATCCGCCCGCGCAGCACCGTTGCCCCCACATAGCAAAGTCCCGGCTGCTTTTGCGGATAAATTCCTACGTGATCGCGATACACATCGTCGGGAGGCTGCTCATCGACCGCGGGATCAAGCCGAAATCCAATTCGCCGATGCAATTCTTCCAGGAATCGTTCGGCGGTCCATCCATGTTTGAGAAATAAAAACTTCAGCCGCGCCCGCTCCCGGTGTTCTCGCAGCACCTCGGAATCGCGAAATAATTCCGCAACTCCCTTGATCACCGGCAACACTTGATTCCACTTCACAAACGCATTGAGCCGCGCACCCAGATAAGGGTCGGTTGAAAGTCCTCCCGCAACGCGCAACGAGAAACCTGTTTCCGGCACGCCTCGCACAACGCGTTTAATTGCGGTGAGGCCAATGTCGTTGATCTCGGGATACGGGCACCATACGCGGCAGCCGGTAATCGAAATCTTGAATTTTCGCGGCAGATTGTAGAACTCCGAATTCCCGGCAAGGAGGTGCGACGCCTCGATTACCAAAGGCGAGGCGTCGCATACTTCATCTGCGTCCACTCCAGCTACAGGACATCCCGTGACATTCCTCACAACGTCGCCACAAGCTCCCGTAGTGTTCAATCCAACTTTTCCCAAACCTTCCAGCAACTCCGGCAGCGACTCGATCGTGACCCAATGCAGTTGAATGTTCTGCCGCACCGTGAGATCGGCAATTCCGTTGGCGTATCGATCAGTCAGATCGGCCACCGTTCGCAGTTGCTGCGAAGTCAGAAATCCATTCGGAATCCTGATGCGCACCATGAACCGCTGCAAGGCGCGCCCTTCGCCATTTTTGCCGCCCATGACTCCCGCGCCGTCACCCTGGGTATAAACTCCCCACCAGCGCAAGTAAGTTCCGATCCATTCCGGCGCAATCGAGTCGAAGCCTCCGCGGGCGAAGCGGCGAATCTCTTCCAACCCTTCCCAGGGATTTTGCGCGCGCTTCAACCGCTCAACCCGCTGTGCCTTCGTTTCTTTTGCTGTTGTTGTCATAAAAAATGCCGGTAAAACAAAAACCCACCGCCAGATAATCTGGCGGTGGGTTGATTTAGGCCGATGTATTAAGAGATTTCTAGTTCAGCAGCCTCCCCGCGCCAGAGCACACTGGTGCACAACAACAACAGCAAGTGCCCATGCACATCGCGCGAAAATTGAGGCCATAACTCATGCAGTGTCGATTCTAGGTGGAACGGTTCTCTCTGGTCAATCGAATACTCACATCCTGAGATGAAAATTTCCATCGGACGCATCACATTTTTTTCTGCATCAAGAACTCTCTAAATCCCGCACCAGCCGCCGATCGCCGGCTGCATATCCCGGCCATAGGCTCGGACGAATTGTTTTCAAACGCTCTAGGGTGAATTTGTTGGTCAAAGATCCCGCCAACTGCAGGAGTGTATGCAATCCCCTGCAAGGTTCCATCGTTTTAGGTAATATCCTCCAGAACGTTTTCGCTCAGACTTTCTGCCCGGAATCGCAAGCAAGGTGATCCCACGATGAAGCGTTTCGTCCGCGTATCCTTATTCGCTACCTTATTCTGCTCATTCTTCAGTTTCTGCCAGGACGCTGCTTCCAAGCCGGAAGCCAACGATCCATATAAGCCTACGCTGGATCGCCTCCAATCCCTCACGCGCCAACCAGAATCCGGTTGGCGCGTCCACTCTGATGTCCCCCATCCAGAAGACCCCGCACTCGATGACGCCGGCTGGGAATCGACCGTCGTCAAGAACGTCTCGGGTCCCGGCGGCAAACATCCCGACGAACCGCATTGGACCGGAACGCACGTCTTCCGCCGCTGGATTGAGATTCCCGAGTCCATCAACGGCTACTCCACGAAGGGCTCCGAAGTAAAGCTCGACCTTCGCTTCGGCAGTCCGGGAAGCCTGATGATCACAGTCTTCTCCAGCGGCGCTATCGTCTACCGCGGCAGTGACGACGATATCGAACCCGTTCTGCTCACCAAAAACGCCCAGCCTGGGCAAAAACTTCTGGTCGCCGCCCGCGTGGTCGCCGGAGACGACGTTCAATTCGAATTCCCCCACAGCGAACTCGTCATCGATCCGCCGCAGGATCGTCCCAATCCCACTCTCCTGCGCCTGGAGATTCTCGCCGCGCGTCCCGTCATCGCTGCCTACGAAGAAGGAAAAGCCGAACGCCAGCAACAACTCGACGCGGCGCTCAATGCCATCGACTTCTCTCCTCTCGCGAAAGGGGATCAAGCCGGCTTCGACGCCTCGCTGAAAAATTCCCACGCCAAGTTGGAAATGCTCAAGCCATGGCTCCAGCAATTCACAATTCGCGCCGTCGGCAACGCGCACATCGACATGGCATGGCTCTGGCCCTGGACGGAAACAGTCGAAGTTGTCCGCAACACTTTCCAAAGCGTGCTCGACCTGATGCGCGAATACCCGGATTTCAAATTCACCATGTCGTCGGCGCGCGCCTATGAATGGATGCAGGAAAAATATCCCGACTTGTTCGCGCAAATTCAACAGCGCGTGAAAGAAGGCCGCTGGGAAGTCGTCGGCGGAATGTGGGTCGAGCCTGATCTGAACATGCCCGCGGGAGAATCCCTGGTCCGCCAGATTCTCGTGGGCAAGCGTTACTTCCAAAAGAACTTCGGCGTCGACGTAAAAATCGGCTGGAATCCCGATTCCTTCGGCTACAACTGGCAGCTTCCGCAAATCTACAAGAAATCCGGCATGGATTATTTCGTCACCCAGAAGCTGCTCTGGGCCCACGAATTCACCACATTCCCTTACAAGCTCTTTTGGTGGCAAGCTCCCGATGGCAGCCGCTTACTCACGTACTTTCCTCACGATTACGCGGGAGGCATCGATGCTGAAAGCCTGGGCAGCGATCTCTCCATCTGGATGCCCTCGATCTATGGCAAAAAGCTGACCGACACTCCGGAGATGATGCATCTTTACGGCGTCGGCGATCACGGCGGCGGGCCCACGCGCGTCATGCTCGACCATGCTCTCGATCTCACTTCGCCCGATGCCGTGTTTCCGAAACTGCAATTCAGTTTTGCCAGTAACTTCTTCAGCGATCTTGTGAAAAAGCTTCCCACGATGAACGTTCCCACCTGGAACGGCGAACTCTATTTCCAATACCACCGCGGAGTGTTCACCACGCAGGCAGAAACCAAGCGCCGAATCCGCCGCGCCGAAGAGAACATGCTGAACGCCGAACAGTTCGCGTCTATCGCCACTCTCTACGGCCGCGCGTACCCGCAAGACGAAATGGAACTCGCGTGGAAAAATCTCCTCTTTGATCACTTCCACGACATTATGCCCGGCTCCGGAATCGCAGTAAATTACCTCGATGCAAAACGCAATTTAGAAGACGTGGATCGCGCCGCGAGCGAAGTGACGCATAACGCATTGCGCGAAATTACAGCGCACGTCAATACGCAGGCCGACGGCGTGCCGGTGATAGTTTTCAACTCTCTTTCCTGGCCACGCACGGAAGTCATCGAAGCTGAAGCGCAACTTCCCGCTCCCGCGGCTCAAATAGAAGTCCGCGACGCCGGTGGCAAAATAGCGGAATCGCAACTTCTCTCCATCGATCCTGCAACTCACCGCGCGCATTTCCTCCTACTGGCTCACACTCCCGCAGTCGGCTATGAGACCTACTTCGTGCGCGCCGCAGCGAAAGCGCCGGCCGGTCACCTTATGCTGAAGGCCTCCACGGACGCGCTGGAGAACGAATTCATACGCGTAAAGATCGATCCGCGAACCGGTTGCATGACCAGCCTGTTCGACAAGCGCGGCAATACCGAAGCTCTCGCCCCTGCCGAAACCGATACTGGAGGGCCGAAGAATTCCACCTGCGGCAATCTTCTGCAAACCTTCGTCGATAAGCCGGAGAAGTGGGATGCCTGGAACATCGACGCCGATTTCGAGAAGCAACACTGGGACCTCGACCATGCCGATGAAGTAAAGCTAATCGAGAGCGGCCCCATGCGCGCCGTAATCCGCGTCACGAATCATTTTCAACAATCTTCTTTCGTTCGCGACATCACGCTCTATGCAGGCATTTCTCGCGTCGATGTGAAAATGCAAACGGAATGGCACGAAAAGCATATTCTGCTGAAAGTTGCATTCCCTCTCAGCGCACATAGCGATCACTCGACGTACGAAATTCCTTACGGTTCCGTCGAACGTCCGACAACTCGCAACACGCCCGCGGAGCAGGCGCAGTTCGAAGTGCCCGCGCAGCGTTGGGCCGACATCTCCGATGCCCAGCATGGATTCAGCCTCCTCAACGACTGCAAGTACGGGTACGATGCGAAAGGCAACGTGCTGCGACTGTCGCTGCTGCGCTCGCCCGAGTGGCCCGATCCGCACGCCGATGAAGGCCATCATGAATTCACTTATTCGCTTTATCCGCATGGTGGAAGCTGGCGCGATGCATTGACGATTCGCCAGGGTTACGAACTGAATTACAAACTGATTGCCATGCAAACAGGAAAACACGATGGGTCGTTGCCACCGAATCGCTCCTTCCTCCAGGTTGACGGTGACAATATCGTCGTAACGGCGCTGAAGAAAGCGGAGGACGGTAACAATCTTATTCTCCGTTTCTACGAGTGGGCCGGCCAGGAACAAGATGTGCATCTGCGGTTTTTTTCTCAACCCATGCACGCGGCGGAAACGAACTTGATGGAGAAACCCATCGCCGATCTGCCCTTAGAGGATGGAACGGTCGTCGTCCATACTAAGCCTTTCGAGATCAAGACCGTCAGCGTGGAGTTTACATCTACATCGACCGCCGACGGAATTATCCAGGATGCAACCGCGAAATGACGCTTTCATCGCCTGTCATAGGGGTTGATATCGGCGGAACGAAAGTTGCTGTCGGAATCGTCGATGGCGAAGGGAAGATCCTGACGCAGTTGCGTCATCCCATGATGGCCAACTCCACTTCTGAAGCCGCGCTGCAATCCGTGATCGCGGCCATCGATTCGATACGATCCGTTTCGATATCAAGCACCATCAGTGCGATCGGCCTCTGTGCTCCGGGTCCGCTCGATCCCATTTCTGGTATCGTCGTCAATCCGCCGAATCTTCCCGCGTGGCGCGATTTTCCTCTGGCCGCGAAAATCGCCGAAGTCTACAAGCTTCCGGTGAAGCTCGATAACGACGCCAACGCGGCTGCGCTCGCGGAAACCCGCTGGGGCGCTGCTCGCGGCTTCCGCTACGTTTTTTACGCGACCATCGGAACCGGAATCGGAACCGGAATTGTTTTCGACAATCGCATCTATCACGGACGAACCGGCGCGGCCGGCGAAGGCGGTCATGTGAGCATCGATTATCGCGGACCTGTGTGCCACTGCGGCAAACGCGGGTGCATTGAAATTCTCGCTGCGGGCCCCGCGATTGCAAGGCGCGCGCGGGAGAAGCTCTGGGCGGGGAATGTTCATTCGTCCCTTCTCGATCTCGCCCAAGGCCAACTCGATAACGTTAGCAGCGAGCTTGTCGGCAAAGCATACCTCGCGGGCGATGTCGTGGCTCGCGAGATTCTGGAACAGACTTCCGAGCTGCTGACGATTTGGCTAGGGAACATCGTCGACTTGCTTGATCCTGACGTCATTGTTATGGGAGGTGGAGTTGCTGCCATGCTTCAACCTTTCTTTGCCGACATCAAGCGCTTGCTTCCTCGTTGGTGCGTGAATCCGCGTGCTTCGGAAATCCCTTTGCTGATGGCTCATTATGGGCCAGACGCGGGAATTGCCGGCGGAGCGGCGCTGGTGGTCAGCACTTAGCATTCAGCAATCAGCATTCAGCCAAGGCTTCTTTTTCTCTCTTCCAACAAATCTTCCATCTGCACTGATTGCCGAGTGCTTCTTCAAACGCTTCTTCCTACTTCCGGCACGAATCCAGAAGGGCTGAACGCTGGGTGCTGATTGCTGAATGCTCCCCTCCTAACTGGTTGATTTCAAGCGGTATGGCTGAAATCAGCCACCCCGATTCCCGCAACTTTTTCTGGGCTATCGCGTTCAAATGTGTAGGCGCTTCGAGAGAAAGAGAAAGCAGCGAAGGCCTTCAGATTCGGCTTAAGAGCTCTCGGGAATGAGGGTGGCTGGGTCTCGAGAAAAAGGGGGAACTACAATGCGCTACCTTAAATATTTTCTGTTGCTGGGTGTGTTGATGGCGTTTCCGTTGGTCCAGTCTCAGGCACAGGTCAGAGTGGGCGTGGGCGTAGGATTTGGCCCCGGATACGTCGGCGGGCCGCCTGCATGTGCGTATGGCTACTATGATTACGCGCCTTACGCTTGCGCTCCTTACGGATACTATGGGCCGAACTGGTTCGCGAATGGCATCTTCATCGGCGCCGGTCCCTGGTATCACGGATATGGTTGGGGACGCGGCTATTACGGACGCGGCTTCTACGGACGAACAGGTTGGGGCTACGGCCACGGCTACTATGGTGGACGCGGCTTCTATCGTGGCGCTCCGGCAGTGCATGGAGCGGTGGGTGGAGGGTTCCACGGCGCCGCGGTTCGTGGCGGAGGCGGCTTCCACGGTGGCGGCGGGTCTCACGGCGGCGGCGGACGCAGATAAGTACGCTCTTGCGGGTTGAGGGACGAACGGCTGGCAGCCAATGCCAGCCGTTTTTATTTTTGTCTGCGGGCTGGTTGGCTGTTCCATGTCGAAACGGAGTTCACTAGTTGATACTGGGGTACTCCCCTATCCCCCTCCCGTGTGGAATCATCACGTTAGCAGGAATTTCCCGGCAAAATACGTGATGCAAAGGACTTAGAGGCCAAAATACGTCGAACAAAGGAGTTGCGGCGGATTTCTGGCCGGAACTGATGCCTCCCTTTGATGTGGACTCGCAGCCTTTGCTTGGGCAATCTTCCGACAAAGTTGGAGTGCGGCGCAAGGTCAGATGTCACAGGTGGGCTGTGGATTTCTCGGGCTTCTTTATTTCCGTGAACGGCTGCCCAGGAAACGCGTTGGCCTATTGCACCACGTTGAAATTCACGTTACTGGTGAGGGTCGCGGTTGGGGTGGTGACGACCACCGGTCCGCTGGTTGCGCCTGCGGGGACCGTAGCCAGCAGAAACGTCGGGCTGCTGACGGTGAAGCCAGCTGCCGGGACGCCGTTGAAGGTGACGCTGGTTGCGCCGGTAAGCTGCTGGCCGAGGATTTGCATCGTCTGCCCTGCCGATCCCATCCGCTGAACAAAGGTGATAAAGGGCGCAAGGCCGAGATTGACCTGGTAGACCGTTCCTAGCTTGTTTGTGCCGCCCACCGAAGCGGTTCCATAGAGCATCCCATTCGTGTGCTGCATTAGCGTGCCCTGCGGTATTGCTCCGGCCGTGCCGTTGAAGCTATAGAGCAAGTTGTACGCGCCGCCGGTCGAAATCTGGAAAAGCGTACCCGCGCCCGTGGCACCGCCTTTATATGTCGTTCCGTACAAATTCCCGTCTGGCGCTTGGATAAGCCCGCCCGTAGGAAGAGCCCCATCGACGCTGCTTTTGGTGTGTCCTTGGAAGGTATACAAAATGGAAACTTGGAAGTCCGGCGTCATCCTGAAAATTGTCCCTTGATTTTGCATCCCCCCCTCGGAGGTTGTTCCGTAAAAATTGCCATCCGATGCCTGTAAAAGTGCAGAGTTACTAGGGAAAGCCCCCCCGCTTTGCAGGGGAAGGGGTATGACCGAAGCAGGGCGCCAGCGGTGGACATCTTGAAGATTGTGCCGCACTGCGCCCATCCACCATTGGCCGTTGTGCCATAAAGAAATCCATCCGAAGCCTGTATCAAAGGAGCGCCAACGTAGGCGCCGCTGAATTGGTATATCGTGCTGAAGCTCCCTGAGATCGTGTACTTGTAAACCGTTGCCCCAGAAACGCCGTTCCCCGTTGTGCCGTAAAGGTTTCCATCGGAGGCTTGGATTGGAGGCGCGAAGGGATTTGCACCGTCAGAACTTCCGGTAAAATAGTGAAGGGCGGTGAAATCTCCGTTTGGGGCTATCTTGAAGAGCAAACCATTTCCCTCATTTCCCCCATCGGGCGCAACGCCATAAAAATTTCCATCGCTAGCCAAGGTCATTCCCTCACCCGGACAACACGCATTGGAAGTACTAAACGAATAAAGTTCTTTAAAAACTCTCGAGACGCTCACCTTGAAGATGGAACCAGAAAAGTCGTTGTCATTGCCGAGCGACGTGCCGTAAAGCTCTCCGTCGCGGCCCTGCACCAACGCAACCTCCTGAGGAGATCCTGAATTGGTCTGATTACTGAAGCTGTAAAGAGGGGTAATCGTCTGTGAATGGGTTGGCACAACGAACAACGCTGACATCATGAGAAAAGCGATCAGCGTTGCACGAGTCGACTTCCTAATTCTTGCCGCGCGCATGGTTTCACCTCAGAAGGCATTTTCCGGCGGCCCTAGGGGAGGGGTGCGAGGGCGGAGGGAGTGTACCTCATCCAGAGACTTATTACAAGCCAGCTTCCGGCTTCGGTGATATCCGTGGATTGAGTTGATCATGTCCTTATAGCAGGCTCCGGTACAAGTGGTGCAGCCTGTACTCCCCGAGCTAGCATTCTGCCCGACACTGCATTTTGGGAAGATTTCGGGCGCCGTGGATAATCCGGATCACTTGCAGAGGACTCGTTCCTGGGTCGTAGACAATGAGGTAATTCGAATAGGGCTGCACTACCCAAAAGCGAAGGGGCAATGAAGTTAAGTCCTTTCGGATTTGTCCGGCCAGCGGAGCATCGGCGAGCAGATCGCAGGCTCGAAAGATTGCGGCTTCGACGCGGTCGGCAGCCGCGGGATTGTCGCGCGCGATGAAACTCCAGATGTCGCCTAAGTCGTCCGATACTTGGGGAGTGAACTGGTAACGACTCATTGCCGCTGTTGTTGGGAGGGACGCGCGCTCTTCAGCTTGCTGAGTTTGGAGCGGACTTCGTCGGCGCGGAGCAATTCTCCGCGCTGGGCGGCGGCGTAGCCTTCGTCGATCTGGGCCGCAATTTCGGCGCGGTGTGCGGCCAGCCAGGATTCCTGTTCGTGGAGCATGGACACGGCGTGCTCTACGAATTCATCAACTGTCTGGTAAGGGCCACGCTGAATGTCCTGACGAATCAGAGCTTCGAGTTCAGGGCGCAGGCGGATTTCCATATGGACATTCTACCTGCTTGATCCATGGGAAGGGCCGGTGAATTTATTATCTCGGGATGGGAAGTCAAAATCCCCACCCTCTCCACACAATCGGAATCAACAACAGCACCAACGTCAACGGCTTTCACTGCATTCGGCGCTGCCTCCCACTTTTCGCAAAGGACGCGAAAAATGGGGCACCCTTTGTTTGCCGGTGTCGGGCTGTCTAAGTCAAAATCCCACGGGCGGGAGCGCCCGCTCCACACAATCAGAATCAACAACAACACCAATCAACGGCTTTCACTGCATGCGGCGTTGCCTCCCACTTTTCGCAAAGGACGCGAAAAATGGGGCACCCTTTGTTTGCCGGTGTCGGGCTGTCAAAGTCAAAATCCCCACCCTCTCCACACAATCAGAATCAACAACAACACCAACGTCAACGGCTTTCACTGCATGTGGCGTTGCCTCCCACTTTTCGCAAAGGACGCGAAAAATGGGGCACCCTTTGTTTGCCGGTACCGAGGCTGTCTAAGTCAAAATCCCCAACGCCAGCACCAACGGCAACGGCTTTCACTGCATGCGGCGTTGCCTCCCACCCTTCGGCTCCGCTCAGGGCAGGCTTTTTCGCAAAGGACACGAAAAATGGGGCACCCTTTGTTTGCCGGTATCGGGCTGTCTAAGTCGAAATCCCCACCCTCTCGCACAGGACGCGAAAAGGGGCTGGGGAACCCGCCTGGTGCACACCCCGCCGCGCGCTTAGCCGCCATGCGCGCGAGATCCCTCGACCCGCTGGTGAAAACGCGGGTCTTCGGGATGACTCCTCTTAATGGCATTGCAAACCCTTACGGCAACAGCGTGGCGGCCAGGACTACTACGCTTGCGTTGTTTGGGAGCGTGATGCTTTCTACTGTTTTCGTTTTGTTTAGGACGAAGCGGTATTCGTAGAGGTTGAAGGTGCGATTGTCTTTGGCGCCGTTGGCGGAGTTGCGGTAGGCCATGATTACACCTTCGGATTCGTGGGGATATTTTTGTGGCGTGAACCAGTCGCTGAGGCTTTGGGTGAATTTGGAAGTCGTGCCATCGGTATAGGTGACGGTGAAGGTTTGGGCGGCTTGATTGCCGTTGATGGCGGTGGCCAGGAGTTCGAGGCCGGAGAATTCGCCCGAGGGAAGAACAATCTTCTGGCCTTTGCCGGCGACGGCGTCGGGCGCGTTGGCGGGGCCGAAGGTGAGCAGCGTGCCGGTGAAGACTCGCGACGCGGTGAGCAGGTTGGAGGAGTAGGAGTAGCCTTGGCCGTCGAGGCCTCCGGTGGTGTAGGTGGAACCGTCGGTGTAGATTCCGTTGAGGTTGAAATCCGAAGCGAGATCGACCTGCGTGCCTGCGCCGGTTGTGCCGGTGGCTGCGCTGACGGCGAGAGTGAAGGTGGCGGTTTCCGTGATGGTGCCGGAGGTGCCGGTGACGGTGATGGGGGCGTATCCAGTGGCGGCGGATGAGATTGCAGTGAGCGCGACTTTGCGCGTGTTTCCCTGCCCCGCGACGGTGGCGCGGACGCCTTTTGGTAGACCTGATACGGCCAGAGTCACCTTGCCGGTGAATCCGCCGATATCTTTGATCGTGATTGCGGCGCTAGCCGTGGAACTTTGGTTCAGGAAGACGCTGGTGGGCGCGGTCAGCGTGAAGCCGGTGCTGGTGACAGCGTTGTTGATGGCGGCGGCGTATTGCGCGGCGAGGCCGTTGCCGACGAAATCGTCGTAGAGCCACATGAAGCCGCCGACGATGCCGCACTGGTCGTGCCAGCCGGTCATGATGGTCTGGACCTGGCTGGGCGTGTCGTCCTGATCCCAGAGGCCGGGGAAGACGGGGACGCTGCCGAAGTTCCATCCCTGGCAGGGGTTGTTGCCGCTGCCGCCGGCATAGGCCTGGAGGTGGACGCCATCGACGGTGCCGGGAAGTTGCGTGTTGATTTGCGTGACCACGTTGGTCCAGTAGCTGGCGTCGTCGAAAGCGTCGGGCATGACGTGGTAGCCGAGTTGGCCGAGCATGACTCCGAACTGGATGGTGGTGGGAGAGTTGAAGCTGTTTTCGTCGTCGAAGTCGAGGGCGTCGAGCGCGGGGATGGCGGTTTTGAGAGCCTGGAAATCTTTATAAAGGATGCTGGTGGGGCCGACGCCTTGCGCTTTGACCAGGGCGGTGATGTCCTGCCAGTCGCCGACGTTGGAGGAGCCGATGCTGAAGGTGACGCGCTTGACGGTGCCTTGCTTGAGCAGCGCCATGTCGGAGGCGAAGTTGGGATAGGACTGGTTGCCGACGTAGACGCCGCCGGAGGTGAGAGGGAATTCGCCGTTGAAATTCAGGTCGCCGACGCTGTTGACCTCGACGCTCCAGACGATGGCTTCGGTGAAGCCGGAGTTTTCGATTTCGGTGATGTTGGCGGCGGCGTTTTTATAGAACGGTCCACCGCCGAAAATTCCGGTGTAGCCGGTTTGGGCGGAGGCAGGGGTTGAGAGCGCGGTGGCCAGAGAGATGAGAACGATTGCGAGGCTGCGGAAAAAAGTTGATTGGGCGGAAGGGCATTGTAACCGCATTTTGATTGAGTGATCCACGTCATCTCCTGGGTGATTAATTAGTGCGTGAAACCGCGACAACATGGTCGCCCTGAAAGTCCACGAATTATACACGGTGACGGCTCGAACCTGAGGATTGGCGCGGGTTGGGCTGCAATTGCGATGCGCGCGAGATCCCTCGCCCCGCTGGAGAGAACGCGGGGCTTCGGGATGACTCCTTTGGGGAGAGAGGTATCGTTTTCCGCAAACTGTAACACTACCCAGGTTTGGGCTGGGTGGAGTTAGGACCGACGCTCATGACAACAGAGCTGCCTGTGAATTGGGCGAATAGGTCGCTAACTTCTGGGGATCGGGCCGCGTCTTACCAGCACCGTCGTTTTACATCGTCAAGGAGGATGCTATGAAGCTTTCACGCCTGCTCCTGATTGCAGTCTTTAATTGTTCCTCTCGTCCTCGCCGCGACCGCTGCGCGCATTGCAACTTCTTCCGCGACAGCGACGGGTTCGTTGGCCCCCGGTGCCCTTATGCTGGAGCCGCGCTCCGGCCACTCGGCTACGCTCTTGCCCGACGGCAGAGTTCTCATCGCTGGCGGAATGCGGCGCAACCAGGATTTCTATAAGTCTGCGGAGCTCTATGATCCGGCGACGGGCAAGTTTGAGCGCACGGGCGAGATGAGCATTGGCCGCGTCGGACAGATCGCGGTCTTGTTGCGTTCGGGCAAAGTTTTAGTCGCCGGAGGATGGATTGGCCACGGAGCTACGGACTCGGCGGAGCTGTACGATCCGGCAAGTGGGAAGTTCACCGTGATCGGTGAGATGACCACACACCGCGGCAGGCCCAGCGCTACGCTGTTGGCTAACGGCGATGTGCTGATTGCGGGCGGGGAGTACGAAAACAACCAATCGCTGGCCTCGGCCGAGATATTCCACGCCGATACGCTTTCTTTTCGAACGACTGGTTCCATGCACGTCCCGCGGATTGCCCATACTGCAACTTTGCTCAAAGACGGCCGAGTTCTGGTTGCCGGCGGATATGCGGGCGGGGTCACTTCGAGCGCGGAACTCTACGATCCTAAAATCGGCGGCTTTACCGAAACTGGCAGCCTGAGTGTGGCCCGCAGCAAACATACGGCTGGGCTATTGCCGGATGGGCGCGTGCTGATTGCGGGCGGATCCGATTCGCGCGGGTGGAACGGGAACCTGAGCAGTGCGGAGATTTATGATCCGCATAGCGGAAAGTTCACCGCCACATCAGCGATGAACGACAGCCGCTTCAAACTTCCGGATGAAGCCGTGCAATTGCCGTCGGGAAGATTGCTGGTTGCGGGTGGGAGCAAAGAAGCGGAAATCTTCGATGTCGCGAGTGGGAAGTTTCTGCTGGTCTCCGGCGAGATGAACGATAAATGGCATTACCTCAGCGAAACTAAATTGCGTGACGGCAGTGTGCTGCTGGCGGGGGGATATCCCAATAGCGATCAGGCTACGGCGCAGACGTGGATTTATCGGCCGTGAGTGGACGCCCCAGCATTGGCGAGACATCGCTGCCAGAAGATGAAGCCTGAGTAATTCTCACATTCCGACGGTCGTCTTTTCTCAGCAGTGGAAATGACCTCCTGCGCGGCCACGGAGGCGCTGTACGCGCCGCTCCCATTCTTGCTAGAATGTGCGGTCGCAGTGACTGCCGTGGTAGTAAAATCAAGAGAAGGAAATTAGGGGAGCGAACTTTTATGACTTATGTGATTGCCGAACCGTGCGTTGGCACCAAAGATACCGCATGCGTGGATGCGTGCCCTGTGGATTGCATCCATCCCAAGAAGGACAATCCCGCCTACGCCACGGCGGAGTTATTGTACATCGATCCAGTGGAATGCATTGACTGCGGCGCTTGCGTGCCGGTGTGCCCGGTCTCGGCGATTTTCGCGCTTGACGATCTCCCGGAAAAGTGGAATGAGTTTACCGCTAAGAACGCGGCCTACTTCGGGCGATAGCCACTCGCATGCGCCGAGTCAATGGACTCAGTGCGCGCGGCTGGAAAGCGCGCTCACTGAATTTTACCCAAGGACTTTCGGAGCGAGCATTTCGCGCTGGGCTTTTCGCGCAAAGCTTTTTCGTAGCGAGTCTTTTCTTGGCAAATCACCCCTACGGAATTCGCGGTATTGTTCCTATCGCAGCCCGCCGTTATTCTGCACTTGTCAAACGCAAGTAGTTTCTGGACTTAAGGGCGATCATGGGTTAGCGTCGCGCCATAGGGCGACATTCAGACCCTCACGATCGCCCATGTATCTTGGGCGGCGGTCCCTAATTCTCTTTATTCTCTCTCCTACCGGACCGTCGCCAAACTTTTAAAACTGAATACCGCTCTCTGACGGCCTTCGCCCGCGCTGCTACCATTGCTGTGTGGCGTTGAAAGAATCGGAGGCGATCGTGTTGCGCACCTATCCGTTGCGGGAGGCCGACCTGCTGGTCACCTTATTTACTCGGACGGAAGGCAAGGTTCACGGAGTGGCGCGATCGGCGAAAAAATCGAAGCGGCGCTTTGGTGGAGCGCTCGAACCGCTGACTTATGTTCGCGCATTCTATGACGTGCGCGAGCGGCAGGAACTATCGCGTCTGGATGCTTGCGAAGTGTTGGAATCTCCGCTGGCCAACGAAGTTACCTACGCCCGCGCTGTCGCGCTGGCGCACGTTGCCGAATTACTCGATGAACTCTTGCCCGATCACGAGGCGAATGACGCCATCTTTCGGCTCGCATTGTCGGTGCTGCATGTCTTGACGAACTCGGACGTGTGGATGCCTATTACATATTTTGAGTTGTGGATGACGCGACTGGTGGGATTCTTGCCGGAGTTGACGGAGTGCGTCGTCTGCGGGCGCAATTTAAATGACAGCCGTGCCTACTTCCATGCGTTGGCCGACGGGTTGATGTGCGCGGATGACAAGCGGCTGGCATCGTCGGAGATTTCTGCGGAGTCGAGGTTGCAGGCGGCGAAGATGTTTAGAGCTCCAGTGGAAGTTTTTGCGGCGACGGCTTGGCCCAAATCGCAAGGCGCCGATCTGCGGAAGTTTCTGATTCAGATATTGCAGCGGCATATTGAGAAGAAGCTGGTGACGGCGGGGATGCTGGAGAAGGGCGGGTTCTAGGAACATGCAGTATACTTCTCGGGAAGTTTTTCGATCTGCTCCTGTCAATGCATCCAAGGAGAACCCCAATCCCGTTTCTAAGTGTCGCCCGGAAGTCATCGTTCTTTATGATCTTGCTTGCCGCCAGCGCCGCTCTTGGTCAGACGGAGTTCTCTGCTCAGATCTCGGAAGTACAACAGTCAGGTGCGACCGCGACTAACAAGATATACTTCGGTACCGACAGCACCCGTATCGAGCTTCACACCGGAAATGTGGTGATCGTGAACCTCGTAGCTCGAACCTCATCTATTTTGACGCCTGAGCAGCATAGTTTTTTTACCGGCTCGACAGAGAGAATCGGAGCCGGAACTGACCAGATATATGCCCTCCTCCGCCCTGACGACGTCGAGAACGCATGTGACGAATGGATGAAGATTAAATTCATGCATACGGAAAGCTGCAGGAAAGCGGGCAGCGAGGTGGTCGAAGGGCGGAGGACGGTCAAATATGAGGGTAAATGCTCCGGCGAAGTGTGCTACGTCTGGATAGATCGTGATTTGCGCGTGCCGGTCAGGTCGGAGCGAAAGTGGAGCAGCAGCGAGCTGCGGGACATCGTGCTAGGGGCCCTGCCTGCTGTCCTTTTCGAAATTCCCACGGGATATATCCAGAAATTTAGTCTGACCGGGACCATTTCCACGAAGCCGCAGTGACTCCAGGCTCAGTCTGCTACGAGTTTCGAGTTGCGCGGACGTGCAAGCCGTATCAACCCAAAATTATTTCTTGATTCAGCCGCAGCCATGAAGCTAGCTGACGGCTAGCGCCCGATTCCATTACAATCAGGCATTAACTTTCTCAGCTAGATCAAGCATTTGAACCCAGCCGCTTCCAATCCGCCGACTTTCCAGGAACTCATCCTGCGGCTGCAAACGTTTTGGGCGCAGCGGGGATGCGTTTTGCAACAGCCTTACGACGTAGAAGTGGGGGCGGGCACCATGGCGCCCGAAACATTCTTACGGGTGCTGGGGCCGAAGCCTTACAAGGTTGCGTATGTGCAGCCTTCGCGGCGTCCGGCCGATGGACGATACGGCGAGAATCCCAACCGGCTGTTCAAGCACATGCAGTTGCAGGTGATTCTGAAGCCTCCGCCGGAAAATGTGCAGGAGTTATACCTGGAATCGCTCGGCGCGATCGGCATTGATCTGCGCCAGCACGACATCAAGTTTGAAGAGGACAACTGGGAGGCTCCGACGTTGAGCGCATGGGGCGTGGGTTGGCAGGTGATGCTCGACGGCCTGGAGATTACGCAGTTCACTTATTTCCAGCAATGTGGCGGCATCGATCTGTTTCCGATTTCCGCCGAGTTGACTTATGGGCTCGAACGAATCGGTGCGTTCCTGCAGGATGTGGATTCGATTTACGACATCGTGTGGGCGCGCGATCCGGAGACTGGGCTTGAAGTGAAATACGGAGATGTGCGACTGGCCGATGAACTGCAATTTTCCGTTTACAACTTCGAGGCCGCGGATGTGGGAACAGCGTGGAAGCACTTCGATCTGTATGAGGCGGAGTGCAAAGCGCTCCTGGGCGGATACGCAGAATTGATCCAGCCTGGTCGCGATCCCGCGCAGAAAATAGAAGTGGATGACAGACGGGACGGGATAGAGGGGTACCCGGTTGCCGAGCGAAAGAAACGCTTCCCTGTTTTGGGCGCCTACGATTTGTGCTTGAAGTGCTCGCACCTGTTCAACATTCTCGATGCGCGCGGGGCGATTTCGGTAACCGAGCGCGTGGGAGTGATCGCGCGTGTACGCGCGCTGGCCGTGGGTATCGCGAAAGCCTGGGTTGATCAGCAAACTGATCGACGGGCTGATCAGCAAGCACCCGACGCTGCGGGAGACGCGAAAGACGAACCTGAACCTGTGCGCGGCAAGAGGCGGACAGCGGCAAAGGAAAGTCTATCTCCGGCGCTAACTTAGGAATTCTTCGGCGGGCAGGGCGGCTCCAGGTGACGCAATCACGTTGTGTCAGCGAGCAGATCGCGGCAACCAGAAACTTGCAAGAATAACGTTTTTCTCAAATGCCAGACTTCTTACTCGAGATCGGATGCGAAGAAATTCCGGCGCGCATGATCGAACCGGCGTCGCGGGAATTGCAGGAGCGGGTTCAAAAACTGTTCCAGCGCGAACACCTTGCAACCACTGAGACAGTTACGGGTTTTGATACACCGCGGCGTCTCGCGGTGCTCGCGCCCGGCATTGCCGCTAAACAAGAAGACATTACGGAGCAAGTCATCGGCCCGTCAGTGAGTGTCGCCTATAAAGATGGTCAGCCCAGCCCCGCTGCCCACGGTTTCGCGAAAAAGAATGGCGTTAATGTCTCGCAATTGGAGAAGATCTCAACGCCGAAGGGCGAGTGCGTCGCGGTGCAGATCACAAGAAAGGGCCGCCGCGCTGCCGAAATTCTGGCTAACAATCTGCCAAAAGAACTGGCGGCGATCTATTGGCCCAAGAACATGTATTGGCGAAAGCCCAACGAGCGCTTCGTGCGCCCGGTGCGCTGGATAGTTGCGATGCTCGACGGCGAAGCACTTCCCTTTGAGTTTGGAGGCGTGCGCGCGGGAACGGTTTCGCGCGGCCACCGGATTTTGGTTGATGCAGATGTAGCCATACCCGGCGCCGGTTCCGCGTACGTCGATTCGCTTCGCGCGGCAAAAGTTCTGGGGCGCGCCGAACGCGAACATCAAATTCGCAAAGCGCTGGATGCCGCGACGCGCACCATCTCCGGCGCGCGCTGGCGCGAAGACAAAGCTCTGCTGGATGCGGTGGTGAATCTCACCGAATTCCCTTCCGTCATTCTGGGCAGCTTTGATCCGCAATTTCTGGCGCTGCCGGAAGAAGTGCTGGTTACCGTGATGCGCGATCACCAAAAGTATTTCGCGCTCGAAGATTCCGCGGGAAAACTGCTTCCCCACTTTCTTGCTGTGCTCAACACCGACGGCGATGCGCAAGGCCTGATTCGCCACGGCAACGAGCGCGTGTTGCGCGCTCGCTTCAACGACGCGCGATTTTTCTGGCAGACGGATCAGAAGAAGTCGCTGCTCGAGCGGCTCGACCTGCTGCGCAATGTAACTTTCCAGAAGGATTTGGGCAGCTACTACGAGAAAACGCAGCGCGTGCAGCGGCTGTGCAGCTGGCTGAGCGAACTCATCAAGCAGGGCGGCATCGCGGTGCGCCCCGGTGTGATCCACAAAGCGGCGTGCCTGGCCAAAGGCGATCTCACCACTGAATTGGTAAAAGAGTTCACCGAGCTTCAGGGAATCGTTGGCGGACTGTACGCGCGGGCACAACAGCTCGATCCCACTCTGCCGGAGGCGACGCGGTTCGCCATTGCTGACGCGATCTACGATCAATACAGGCCTGAGTCGACCGATGACAGCGTGCCGCGATCGATCGAGGGAGCCGTGCTGTCTATCGCCGACAAGGCCGACACCATCGCGGGAATGTTCGCGCTGGGGCTGGTTCCCAGCGGGTCGAAAGATCCCTTCGCGCTGCGGCGGCAGGCGAACGGGATAGTGAAAATAATCGCGGAGAAGAATCTGCCGCTGCGCCTGATTGAGTTGCTAAGCGATGCGCGGGCTGGGTATCGAGGGTCGGAAGCGGAGAAAAAGTTCGTCGATGAGACAACTTTCACTAAGTCGGTGAAGACATTCTTTCGCGAACGGCTGGAGTTTTATTTGAAGGATGTACGCGGGTATGCCTATGACGTGATAAACGCCGTGCTATCGGCAGACGCGAATGACGTGGTGGATGCGCTGGCCCGGGCCGAGGCAGTGAAACAGGTCATGCACATGCCGGAGTTTCTGGCGATCGGGGCTGCATGCAAACGCATGCGGAATATTCTGCGGCAGGCAGAAGAAAAGAAGATAACCGCCGCGGAGAGCTTTGAGTATCTGCCCGATTCGTCGTATGAAGAAAACAATCTTGCCGCTTACATTGATGCCAACAGCGCCAGGGTCAACGCGCACGGTGAGAAAAAAGAGTATGGCGACGCCTTGTTGTTGCTTTCCACGGCGCGCGAGCCAGTGGATGCGTTCTTCGACAAGGTGATGGTGATGGTGGAAGACGAACGCGTGCGGGCCAATCGCCTGGCGCTGTTGCGGACCTTGTTAAAGGCATTCTCGACGATCGCCGATTTCTCCGAGATCGTGACGGAGAGCAAGAATTCAGGGGCTCAAATTTAGAATTGTAGAATCTCGAAGCAAAGGACTAATAATTATGGCGACAATGACCCTCCCCGAAACGACGGCGCAGGAAAAAAAGAACGGTTCCCCGAAAGGCGCGGCCACCAAGTACGTTTATTTCTTCGGCGGTGGCAAAGCCGACGGCCACGGCAAAATGAAGGACGATCTGGGCGGCAAGGGCGCAGGACTGGCCGAGATGACCAACGCCGGGCTTCCCGTGCCTCCGGGCTTCACGATTCAGACCGAGGCTTGCCGCGAATATATGCGCACCGGGACCACGTCTCGCGAAGTTGAGCGGCAGATGGATGAAGCGCTGGCCAAGCTCGAAGCGCTACAGGGGCAAAAGCTGGGCACGGGTGAGAATCCGCTGCTGGTAAGCGTACGCTCTGGTGCGAAGTTTTCCATGCCGGGGATGATGGATACGATTCTCAATCTCGGCTTGAACGATAAAAGCGTGGAAGCGCTGGCCAAGCGCAGCAACAATCCGCGCTTTGCGGCCGATTCCTACCGTCGGCTGATCCAGATGTTCGGCAACGTCGTCCTCGACATCGAGAAATCGGCGTTCGATGAAGTGTTTGACGCCAAGAAGAAACAGAAGAAGACCAAGCTCGATACCGATCTCGATGCCAAGGCGTTGCAGGAAGTCATTGTCGAATATAAGAAGGTCGTGAAAAAGCACGCCAAGCGTGACTTCCCGCAGGACCCGCGCGAACAACTTGTGATGGCGCGCGACGCGGTGTTCCGCTCCTGGCAGAACGACCGCGCCAAGCACTATCGCCGCATTAACAACATTGACGACCTGCTGGGAACCGCGGTCAATGTGCAGGCAATGGTCTACGGCAACCTCGGGGACACCAGCGGCACGGGCGTTGGGTTCACACGCAATCCCGCCATCGGCACCAAAGAATTTTACGGCGAGTTCCTGATGAACGCACAGGGCGAGGATGTTGTCTCCGGCGTGCGCACTCCGGTTCCGATTCTCGAACTGCAAAAGATCATGCCCGCGGTTTATGACCAGTTGCGCGACATCACCACGCGCCTGGAAAAACATTACAAAGATATGCAGGATTTCGAGTTCACCATCCAGGATGGCAAGCTCTACATGCTGCAAACGCGCAACGGTAAGCGCACCGGCCTGGCTGCGGTTCGCGTTGCCATCCAGATGGTGGAAGAGGGGCTGATCACGAAGGAAGAAGCGATCTTCCGCGTGGAGCCGAATCAGTTATATGACTTCCTCGTCCCGCGCCTCGATGAGAAGAGCACAAAAGTCGAAGTGCTGGCTACGGGGCTTCCGGCATCGCCGGGCGCGGCCGTGGGACAGATTGTTTTCACCGCCGACGCAGCGGTAGAAAAAGTCGGCCACGGAGGAAACACTCCTGTCATTCTTGTCCGCGCCGAGACGACTCCCGAAGACATTCACGGCATGGAAGTGGCCAAGGGCATTCTTACTTCGCGCGGAGGAATGACGAGTCACGCCGCCGTGGTTACGCGTGGCATGGGCAAGTGCTGCGTGGCCGGAGCAGGCGACATCGATGTAAACGAAAAGGCGCGCGAGATGCGGGTCAAAGGCCAGACGTTTAAAGAGGGCGACTGGATTTCTCTGGACGGCACAACGGGACGCGTGATCAAAGGCAAACTGAATACGCTCGATCCGTCGCCGGATGATCCTGAACTGCAAAAGTTCATGCAATGGGCCGATCCGTATCGCACGATGAAAGTGCGCGCCAATGCCGACATTCCGCGCGATGCCGTCCAGGCGCGCAGCTTCGGCGCGGAAGGCATTGGCCTGTGCCGCACCGAGCACATGTTCTTCGGCGCGGACAAAATTCCGCACATGCGCGCAATGATTCTCGCCGACAACGAAAAAGACCGTCGCATCGCACTCAAAAGGCTTCTGCCGCTACAGCGTAAGGACTTTGCCGGCGTGTTCAAGGCGATGGATGGCTTGCCGGTTACGATCCGCACGCTCGATCCGCCATTGCATGAGTTTCTTCCGCGGCGCGAGGAGTTGATGGTCGATATCGCCATGCTGCCGCACTCCGACAACAAGCGCAAGAAAGAATTGGTAAGAGCGTATCGCGACTACGGAGTGAAATCGGCCGGCGATCTGAAAAAAGTGTTGCCTTCCCTGCTGGCCCGCGTGGAGCAACTGCACGAGTTCAACCCCATGCTGGGTCATCGCGGCTGCCGTCTCGGGATCACGTATCCGGAAATAACGGAGATGCAGGCGCGCGCAATTTTCGAAGCCGCCGTTGAAGTTTCAAAGAAGGGCGTGAAAGTTCTCCCGGAAGTAATGATTCCGCTGGTGGCCACGGTCAAAGAGATGGCGAATCAGGCTGCCATCGTCCGGCGCGTTGCCGAAGATGTCTTCAAGGAAAAAGGTACGCGCGTCGAATACATGGTGGGAACGATGATTGAGTTGCCGCGCGCCGCGCTCGTGGCCGATGAAATCGCGAAGGAAGCCGAGTTCTTTTCTTTCGGTACCAACGATCTTACGCAGACCACCTTCGGATTCTCACGCGACGACGTCAACAAAGTTCTGCCGACATATCTTGCCGAAGGCATTCTCAAGCAGGACCCGTTCGCCGCACTCGATCGCGAAGGCGTCGGCCAACTCGTCAAAATGGCGACCGAACGGGGACGCAAAACACGTTCCAATCTGAAAGTTGGAATCTGCGGCGAGCACGGCGGCGAACCGTCTTCGGTCGAGTTCTGCCACCAGGTAGGTTTGAACTACGTTTCCTGTTCGCCGTTCCGCGTGCTCACTGCTCGCCTGGCAGCAGCGCAGGCCGCGGCTGCGGAAACCCTGAAGGTTGAGGGCGGACGAACCAAGTAAATACAGAAATGGCTCGGAGCAGTCCCTGCTCCGAGCCATTGTTCTTTCCTCGAAAAATACGCTGGAAAAATGTTTACTGCACACGTTGCAGCCGAGCCACCAATTTTTGCGCTAAATTCTCCTGCGATTCCGACCACAGCAGTCGCGAATTGGCTCTGGTGTTTTTCTCGGCCTTCACTCCAAATTCGACCAATTTGGCCACGTTATCCCGCACGCGCGCCTGCGTATCTTCGGTCAGAGCAACGTTCTCCTGAAGGAAGGGCGAATCCAACCCGAAATCAACTTCGATGTGACCGCTCTGTCGAAAGGCGCCATCATCGAACTCTTCTCCCCGCGCAATGAACTTGACGCGGGACGGCGCAAGCCGCCACTGCTCATTTGCATTCGTACTGGCGTCGGCATTGGCGGGCATCCACAAATCCCAATGTGCGTCGAAGATGTAAGCGTAGTCGTCGTGCACCATATCGGCCGCAACGATCAACGCCTCCTCGGGAGCAACACCGGGCACAAATCTCCGCTCCAGGATGGAAGCCTCGTTCCAGGACACCGGCTGCACCGAAATATAAGTAATGCCGGGGATCGATTCCGAAAAAGGAAATTGCTGCAACACAGAAAGAATATGCGGCAGAATAACCGGTCCCTCGACATCGGGGAACCACAGACTCAAATAAAGAGAATCAGGCATAAAATTTCGCGCGGGCAATTCGCGCTTCGCTCCCACACCTATTGTAGAGCGCGCATAACTCCCGCGCCCACGCAACTGCAAACCGGTGTCGCAGAGGCGACGCTTCGGGAAAGTAATAAATCTGCACAGACGCTCAGTTCTTTGACACTACCAATTACCGCTGCTACTATCAATCTTCGCTCTGAAAACTGCGCTGAGATGCCAGTCCCACACGTCCCCGTCGTCTAGCCCGGCCTAGGACATCGCCCTTTCACGGCGGTAACACGGGTTCAAATCCCGTCGGGGACGCCAACCTAAATCAACCATTTGCAAATCCCCTCCAGAATTTTGTACGTCCGTTACAGTCCGATAAGCCTGGGTACAACCTGCGGGAGGGAAAATGTATCGAAAATATTTTCGAACGCGGTCGAACGATTTCTTGGGAGCCTGGGACCAGACCCAGCAGTAGCTCCGAACCGCCTGCAACCATATAATTCAGCAGCCTGTGCGGGGTATCGGATCGTGAGCAAGGTCGGACACCACCGGGTATCCTTGGAGAGCACGAAACTGGTGTTGGGTAAAGCCGCGCACACGTACGCCGACTATTTTGAGACGTGTCGACGGAAGCGAAATACTATCGACTAATTTTTTTGTTTTTCGATCTGGATCAACCCTGGAAGAAACAAGCACGCAGACACGTTATTGCAGCTTCTCCAACTCCGCCGTCGCTTCCTTCAGCACAGGAACATCCGCATCGGCGTCTTTCCACAGCGTAAGAAAATTCTTGTAAGCGGCCAGCGCCCGCACCCGCGCCGCATCGGCATCCGCCCCCTGAGACGTTCGCGCCTGCAACGCATTCGCGCGCGCCGTCCCCAGCCGCGCCATCGCTCCCGTCCAGCAATTCCACACGATGCCGCCGTGGTCGAGAATCTTCTGGAACTCGCCCGCCGCCGCGCTTCCCTGCCCCGCCGCTAGATAAGCCTCACCGCGCACATACGCCGGATAAAGACAGGACACGCTGATGTCGAACGGAACCTGCCCCAACTCAATCGCCGACGAAGCCTGCAACGCATTCAAAGCCAGCGCCGGATTTTTTCTGTCCAGCGCCACCTGCGCCTGAATCGCCGGCAGCCATAGCGACTGCATCTGCGTATCCAGCGGAAATCTCTTCCCCAAATCCTGCGCCAAAGACTCGGCGCGCGCCGCATCTCCCGCCAAGGCAAGCGCCAGAGCGGCTTCACTTTCCGCCGCTGGACTCGCCGGAGCCAGCTTCAACGCCTCATTGGCCATCGCTTGCGCGACCACAGAGTTTCCAAACGCCGCTTCCCGCTGCGCCGCTTTCGCCCGCCACAGCGCCCCATTCTCTTTGCTGTCGGCGCGCACGGCCGACTCCACCGCCCGCGTCGTCAACTCCCGCGCCTTGCTCACGCGACCGGCATAACCCGCGCTGTCGGACTCAATGGCCAAACCCCAATTTTCATACTCCGGCCGCGACGCATACCACTGCGCAGCCTCCGTCATCCCCGCCGCATCGCCCGAGACGAAGGCCAGCCCGTAGAGCACATTGTGGATGGCGAGATTATCCAGCTTGCGCGACTGCGCCTCATGAAGCATCTGCCGCGTTTCATCGAAGCGCTGCAACGCCATCAGATAGTTCACGAGATTTGCGTACAAGCCAACTTCATCCCGCGCCACGCCGAGCCCCTGCCGCGTGATCTCAGCCGCCTTCTCATACTGGCCCAGCGCGCCATACTCCAGGCCGAGCCCACTATAGCCCGCGCTGTCCCGCGGATAGCTTTCAATCTCCTCCTGATAAACCTGCGCCGCCTTTTCCAACTCGCCCGTCTGGCTGGTGTAGTAGCCAGCCGCGATCGATATCTTCTCCCGCTCGCTGGCATGTTCGCGCAACTGAAACGCCTTGGTCAGATATTCTCCCGCGCGTCCTACCTCGCCCATGCTCTGGTAGTCTGCGTAGACGGCGCGGTAGCCCATGGCGAAGTTCGGATCCAACTCAATCGCCCGCTGATGAAAAGGCAACGCCGCAGCTGCGCCTTTCTCGCGA
>Ga0209006_10000501_pt1 | contig 36990 bp, 32 predicted proteins | sample JacPin_JW_Ref_O2_FD_188567 | JGI IMG/M metagenome (GOLD analysis project Ga0209006, IMG submission 188567) | Forest soil microbial communities from Algoma, Ontario, Canada - Jack Pine, Ontario site 1_JW_Ref_O2 (SPAdes) (version 2) | ecosystem: Environmental > Terrestrial > Soil > Boreal... | reverse complement strand
GCCGAATCGCAGCCTGAAAAGCGCGGTGACTCCTATCTCTCAGGTATACCAGCCTTTTGCGGGAAGCCCCACCCTTGCATCCTCTGCAAGGGTGGGGGATTTTTGGCGTCAACGTGGAACCGAAACGATCCCGTTCCCCGCCGCACCATCCCTGCAGAGGAATCGTATGCCCACCCGCGACACCCGGCTCGTTCACGGACTCGATATCGCCTGGATCATCACGTTGTGGAAAGCGCTCCACGGCGGTGACCCCAGCCCGGAAACGGTCGCCGCCGAAGTGATTGCCGCTTTGTCGGAATATCTGGAATACTCATCAGACGCGTGCGCCGTGAAGGTATTCGAGCGCCACGTGTGCTAGCCGCGAAAGACCCCGCCCGCGATCTCCGCATATTCTTTTGCTTTTGGCGGGCCAGACCCGCACTCAAAGGCGAGCTGCGGCGTCGGCGAGCGCGTTTTCCAGGCCATCGGCTCTGGGAACGCCGCCCTGGGCCATATCCTTGCTGCCGCCGCCCCGGCCGCCGAGTTTCGCCAAAGCTTCCTTCAGCAGCGCACCCATGTCATGAGGCTGACCCGCAGATTGAGCGAAGATGAGCGAGGGTTGCGGGGACGTCGTTGCTAGCAGGGCGATCGCGTTCGGCGATTGATGTGTCAGCTTCTGCGCCAGCAGCTTCAGGAAATTGAGCTCGCGGTCGGCGAAGCTGCGGACGATCAGCCGGCGTCCGCCCTGTTCGGGCGTTTCGGCAAGCAGTGTTGCTGCTTGCGCCGCGGCGAGTTCATCGAGCGATTGTTCACGCTGCTTGCGCAGGGATTTGATTTCATCGAGGGCTTTGCGGGCTTGCGTGGGAACGTCGTAAATGTGCGCGGAAAAAAGCGCGGCGGTTTCGGTGAGCGTGGTGAAATCGCGGCGGGCGGTGGCGACGGCGCGCTGGCCGGCGACGAATTCCACGCGCCATCCCTGGCGAACTTTTTCGGTTTTGCGCAGCAAGACGCTGGCGATCTGCCCGGTTTGGCTGACGTGCGTGCCGCCGCAGGCAGTGAGATCGAAATCTTGGATGTCGACGAGGCGAAGTTCGTCGCGCTCCGTGGGCGGCAGTTTGCGCAGGCCGAGCTTCCCTGCTTCCTCGCGGGTGACGTAGCTGACGTTGACGGGACGATTCTCGAGGACGATTTCGTTGGCCAGGCGCTCGGCGGATTCGACTTGCTCTTTGGTCAGCGTAGGCGTGTCCAGATCGATGGAGCAGTAGTCCTCGGCCATGTGGAAGGAGACGGTTGGAATGTTAAACAAACGGATGAAGGCGGCCGAGAGCACGTGCTGGCCGGAGTGCTGCTGCATGTGATCGCGGCGGCGCGGCACGTCAATCTGGCCACGGACGAGCGTTCCGGGCTTCAGGGATCCCTTGTCGAAATCGCGCTCTGCTTCGATATAGTGGACCACTTTGCCGTCTTCTGTGTCAGCGACTTCGGTGACGCGGAGCTTGGCGGAGCCCGACGTGAGCCATCCCGTATCGTGAATCTGGCCTCCGCTGGTGGGATAGAAGGCGGAGCGATCGAGAATGAGCGCCGGGCGGGGAGAGTTAACGACCTCGCGCACTTCGGCCTCGAAGTCGTAGACGAAGGAATCGTGATAGTAGAGGCGATCGGTCATAGCGAGCGTCCATTTTAGCGGTGGGCGCGTAGGATTGGAATCGGGTGGGGGTCTGAGTGTAAAGGCCCGCTTACGTCCGTTGGGATTACGTCAGTCGGGAAAACGACGGTGATCTGGAATACCAGCGCATCAAGGCGTGGAATTCAGCCAGTAGTGACCAGCCTCCCGTTGCTTGTTGATCAGCGCGGCGACGCCTAGTAGTGCGTAGGCTCTAGGTTTGGGCGCCGATTGGCTCTCAGCCAGACAGATCGCCTCGGCTTCGTGGTCGCCGCGAATGAGCCTTTCCGCCAGATTCCAGAGGGGCCAAACCTTTGACGTGGTCGTTCATCTTGGCGATCACGTCTTCCGCCTCTACATAATCAACGGGCCGAATCAATATGGGCCGATGATGCCGCCGATTGGGCGGGTGGTCGGCGTTTTGGAGGAAGAGCTCGCGGGCGAGGCGCCCGCGGCTCCATGGGCTGGGCTGGCTTCCAAAACATCGAGATATTTCAGGCCGCTGCCGGTGTTGAAGAGGACGACTGTGTCGTTGGGTTTGAAGAGTCCGGTGGCGCGGAGTTTGCGGTAGGCCACCAGCGACGCGGCGCCTTCGGGGGCGGCGAAGATGCCTTCGACTTTCGACCAGTGGCGAGTGGCGTCGAGAAGTTCCGGGTCGGTGGCGGTGACGGCGGTTCCGCCGCTCTTCTTCAGGATGTCGAGAATCAGGTAGTCGGCATAGGGCTTGGGGACACGGAGACCTGCGGCTATCGTGAAAGCATTGGACCACATTTCGGAGACGAGCTTGCCTTCCTCCCATGCTTTAACGATTGGTGCGCAACCGGATGATTGTACGACGATCATCTTGGGGCGTTCCGGACCGATCCAGCCTAGCTTTTCCATCTCATCGAAAGCCTTCCACATGCCGAGCAGTCCGACGCCGCCGCCAGTGGGATAGATGATGCCATCGGGAATTTTCCAGCCCAGTTGTTCGGCGACTTCGTAGCCCATGGTCTTTTTGCCTTCGACGCGGTAGGGCTCTTTGGTGGTGCTGACGTCGAACCAGTGTTCTTCTTCCCACTTTCGCGCGTCTTTTTTCAGGTCGGCAACTTTGGCGGCGCAATCGCTGATAAGGCCGTCGACCAGCGTGACGTGCGCGCCGTAATAGTCGCACTCGATGCGGTTGGCCATGGGAACATCTTTGGGCATGAAGATATGGGCTTCGAGACCGGCGGCGGCGGCGTAGGCGGCGAGCGCTCCGGCGGCGTTGCCAGCGGAAGGGATGGCTAGTTTTTTCAGGCCGAAATGGCGAGCCATGGTGACGCAGGCGCTGAGTCCGCGCGCTTTGAAGGAGCCGGTGGGGTTGAGGCCTTCGTCTTTGATGAAGACGTTGGGATACTCGCGGCTGGCGAGCATCGGGGTGAAACCCTCGCCGAGCGTGACCGGGTCAGCTTCGGGAAGGATGGCGTCATAGCGCCACATGGTGGGGGCGCGTCCGGCGAGGTTCGCGGCGGAAAAATTGCGCTTGATAGTGGCGAGATCGTAGCGAGCGTAAAGGATGCCGCCATCATTGGGACAGACCGTTTGCGGGCGAGTCGCGGGGAAATGGTGGCCGCAACGGGTGCACTCGAGGTGGGTGAGGCGGGACATGGATGCTGACAGATTAACATTTTCGGAGTTCGCCTTTCGGACTGCGGGCTTCGGCGAAACATTTGTCAGCGCTCAGCTTTGGGTTGTGATGTCGGCGGAAACCGCAGGCTTCGGCGCGTCCTTGACTTCGGGTTTGATTTCGTCTTTTGCGGACATGGCGGACTTGAAGCCGCGGATGCTTTCTCCCAGGCCCTTGCCTAGTTCGGGAAGTTTCTTGGGGCCGAAGACGAGCAATGCGATTCCGAATACCAAGAGCATGTGCATGGGTTGAAACAGTCCTTCGAACATTGGATCCTCCGGTGTCGACTATCGAGTAAAAGAACGTTGAGTCATGCTGTCCAAGGTGAAAACGCCGAACTACTTATGCTCACAGAATGCGGGCGCTGTGACCGCTGGTTGGCGGCACAGCACCCGTCCCGGCGCGCCGCGCGAGAACGTCCTCCCCCGAAGATCACTTCTCACGCGACTGGGCGCCCCGTCTAGAACGCGCGCTTTGCAGCGTCCGCTTGTTTTGCGATCAGGGTGAAGGCTTTCAGGAATGCTGGCGATTGGCCGATAAAATGTCCCGAATTGGTCAGGGCATTCACCACACCGATGGCAAATCCTTTGGGATTGGTGGGCCGAATGATGGAGCAGAGAGGCAGTTTCGGGCTGATGAATTCGGTGGGAACACCGAAGATCAGGTTGGTTTGCAGAGCTGGGTTCACCGTAACATCAAAGTTCGGGAAAGTAAGGCCGTTGGTGGGATCGGTGAGCGGGGCGATTGGCGGTTGCACGCCATTGCCCGAGAAGTCTACCCACTCCAGGAAGTGCATGATTTCGTCTCCGCCAATGCTGAGCAGAATCTTCAGGACCTCAGCATTGGTGGCCTTCTGGGCCAGGACCGCGTAGAGGCTGGTTCCGGTTTGCTCAATCATTCCGAAGTGAAAAGCCGCCGTGTTGGCAATTGCCTGGACGTGATCTTTGGGGGCGAAATCATCGTTGTTTCGTGGAATGGCTGGCACGTTCACCAGGTCGATGGCTTGCGGGAAAGTGGCGCCAAGGTCGGGATTCTGGGCACTGCGATAACGGGTAAACCAGCTGGTATCCACGGTGAGGTTCATGATGTTGGTGAGCCGCCCGATTTGCTGAGCGCCTTTTGCCTGACTGCTGGGCAGAGTCCGGAAGGCATCGAAATCCACCGGCTCGGCGCCGACCGAAAGCAGAAAAGCATTCAGAAATTGCGCATGGCTGGTTTCGTCGATCGAGTTGCTGGTGATGTATTGCGGGCCATCGGAATCGAGGTTCATGAAGGCCGCCTGATAGGTGTTCATGGGTTTGAACGGGGCAGTCTCCACGGGAAGTTGGCCTGGAGTAAGACCACCGAGCTCCGAGTATTGCTGCCACAGGTCGGCTTCAATGAGCTCGGCCGCAGCGGCGAAGCGGAGAAGGGCGATGTCTCCCGACGTGATGGAGGAAGTCTCGGCCGTCTGCGCGAAAGCGGGAACGCCGCGCGCCAGGATGCCGGCTCCGGCAGTGGCTGCAGCCCCGGCGATGATGGTGCGTTTCAGGAACGAACGGCGATTGGAGCCGGCTTGAGTGGGAGCGTTAGCTTGCGTTGAGGTTGAAGGCTGAATTGTTTCCTGCGTCAGCACCGAAGAGGCGGGTTTCTCGTTGCTCATAAAATGCGCGCTCCAGTTTTCGTGAATGACGTTAGCGATCGAGGCAGGGAGTTCGAAGTCAACGTGAGTGCAGAATAGGGGGCGTTGTTTCAGCGCATGTCACAAGCGGGTCGGAGGTTTGTAAAGATTTCGTCTCGAATGTTTCGCGGATGTAAAAGATAACGACTCATTGGCGCAAATCTTCGATGTCACACGCGAAGACGAAACAGCAGAGCATGGGCTTTGCGGAACCAAGGGCGCTCGCGGCGGCGGAGATAGCCGGGCATGGTGAGTCGCTTGTCGAGGATTTTTTGCGTCCACTCGCGGGCTTCGGCGTTGCGTCCTTGCGATTGCAGGAAGAGCGCGTAGTTGTAGTAGGTCTCGGAGATGGTGGAGATTTGCGTGGCTTGCTGAAAAAGTGTGGCGGCTTTTTCCGGTTGTCCGGTGTGGGCGTAGGCGTGAGCCAGCAAGCCTTCGGCGCGGTGGAAATCGTAGTCGGACTCGGCGGCTACGACGCGCTCAAGGTCGGGTACGGCGGCCGCGAAATCGGCTAGCTCGACTTCCGCGATGGCGCGGCGATAGAAGGGATCGGGGTGGTCGGTGCGGGAAGAGATGGCTTTGTCGAAGGCGGCGCGGGCGCGGCTGGGATTCCCGTCGTCGAGATAGAGCAGGCCGAGTTCTTCATAATTTCCGGCGGAGGGATTGTCGAGGATGGCGTGCTCGAGTTCGCGAATGCGGCGGCGACGGGGGAAAACCTGGAATTCGGTGCGGAGCAAACTGGCGTCGGGGATGACTTCGACGGCAATGTAGACCAGGGCGCCCAGCCAGCCGCCAATCAGGATGATAAAAAGCCAATACGTGTCAGGACGACGACGGATGAAATGGACGATGGCGAAAGCCTGGAGAATGAATCCCCACCAGTGGAAGAGGAGTCCCATGGAGAGCGAAATATAGCATGCGGGAGGCGGGCTTCGGGCTTCGGCGGCCGGGCTAGGGCCAGCCAAGCACTTCTGCTTGCGAGCTTCGGGGCACACTTCAGCCCTCTGGCTTCGGGCTCACGCTTCGCGACCCTTTACGCTGCTGGCTTTCTGACTGCCTTAATGCGGCCGTTCAGGAGACGGCCAACCTCGGCGCATCGGTGTTGCCGATCTTGGCTTTGATCCTTGGTCAGGTAGCCTAACTCGAGAGCCATCGCCAACTGAGTCGAGATTTCGAAAAGCGAACCTCGGGCTACCGAAAGGAATTGGCTGAGTTCTCGATCAGAAAATCGGCCCTTGTCTTCGGCAATGTTGCTGGCCACGGACATGGCCGCACGGCGCAGTTGACTTGTCATGCCAAACATCTCTTGCTTGGGAAATGTGGCCGGGTCGCGGTAGAGGTCAAATACCATTTTCATCGCAGCTTCCCACACCTCAAGATCTTTGTAAGTTCCACTCGTAGTTAGCCTCAGTGCGCCACCGATTCCGTTGCGCCTCTAAGCTTCGGTGACATGTGTCACAATGAGCAGTGGAAAACTCTGGCGTGATTCGCCGAAGCCCGAGAGCCGAAGCCCAAAGCCTGCCGCCGGGTTCCATTCGGCTGCTGGCGACGGACATTGACGGCACGCTACTCAATCCCCAATTTCAAATTTCTGAGGGCGACCTGGCCGCGCTGCGGCAAGCGCATGCAGCGGGCATTGAGATTGTGCTGGTGACCGGGCGGCGGCATAGGTTTGCGTTGCCGATTGCGAAGCAACTGGGATTCGATTTATGGCTGATCAGCTCGAACGGGGCAGTGACGAGGTCGCTGGGCGGAGAGACTTTTCATCGCGACATGATGCCGGCGGAAACCTGCCGGCGGCTGTGCCAATCGATGCAAGAGTTTCGCGGTCACACCGTTCTTACGTTTGACCAGGAAACGAAGGGCGCCATCGTCCTCGAACGGATGGATGAGCTGGGCGCGAGCATCCAGAGATGGCTGGAAAAGAATATGGAGTACATCGAGTTTGTGGTGCCGATTGAGAATTCCCTGGTGACGGATCCGGTGCAGGCCATGTTTTGCGGGACCATGGCGCGGATGGTCGAGGTGCGGCGCGGGATCGAGGATTGCGGACTGGACGGCAAAATCACGGTGCTGCGGACGGAATATCCGGATCGGGACTTGTCCATGATCGATGTGTTGCATGGAGGCTGCTCGAAGGGGCATGCGCTGGAGCGGTGGGCGCGAAATCGCGGATTTGGGCCCGAAGAGGTCATGGCCATCGGAGATAACTATAACGATATTGAGATGCTTGAGTTCGCCGGGTATCCGGTTATCATGGGGAATGCCTGTGCGGAACTCCTGGGGCGCGGGTGGAAAGTGACGCGCGGGAACGATGCGTGCGGCGTGGCCGGGGCGGTGGAGTGGGCGATGGACGGGACGACTGTGGCGAGGGATGCGGGACCGTGACTGAAATTCCTTGTAGAGGCGCGCGAGATGTCGAGGTGCAAGGGGTCCTTCGACCTCGCATCCGCTCTCGCTTCGCGCTTCGCTCAGGATGTCAGAATAGCTGTTGACAGTATGAAGAAACTCATCCCGATCAACGGACCCATGCTGGCGGTGACGCTGCTGATCCTGGTGTGTTCTGTTCCCTGCTGGGCGGGAGAGATGGCGGTGTTGCGCAATGGATTTTCCATCCGGCATGAGCGGCGGGAAGTGATTGGGGATGTGACGCGGCTTTATGTGACCGCGGACGGATCGAGTTATGTGGATGTGCCGACGGCGGAGATTGAGCACTTTGAAGAGGCGGAGAATCCGGCTTCGGGCTCTGGGCTTCCGGCTTCACAGGGGCCAACTTCGGGTTTGAATTCCCCACTTCTCGCAAGGAGCGCGAGAAGTGGCGCACCCGGGCCGGAGGTCGATCTTAACGAGGTCGTCAACGCGGCCAGCGGGCGCTATCGATTGGATCCGGACCTGGTGAGCAGCGTGATCAAGGCGGAGAGCGGATTCAATGTGCGAGCGGTTTCTCCTAAGGGGGCGCAGGGCCTGATGCAGTTGATGCCCGATACGGCTTCGAAGCTGGGAGTGCCGGATGCCTTCGATCCGCAGGCAAATGTGGAGGGCGGAACGCGCTATCTTCGAGAACTGCTGGAGCGTTACAACTTTGATTTGGTGAAAGCGCTGGCGGCCTACAATGCCGGGCCGCTACGGGTGGAACAGTACGGCGGAGTGCCGCCGTATCACGAGACGCGGGCGTACGTGGCGCGCGTGGTGAAGGATTTCAACAAGAAGAAAAAAGCGCAGCAGCAGAGCGCAGCTGTGCCGGCGAGATCGAAGCCGAATGGTTCGAAACCGGATGGTTCGAAACCGGCTGCCCACACGGTTACGCGCGTCGCGACGGCTAAGCCGCAAAATTCTCAAGTGCAGGCCAACGCGAGCCAATAGGACCTGCCGAGAGCCGCAGGGGCTGAAGCCCCAATTATTTCCGATGTTTACGCGGCGCGGAAGCGCCGCTCTTCCACCTAAGCCCGCTCCGGTCACAGCTCCATACACGGCACACGCCCCAACCCGCGGGGGCGCATTACATGTCACCGCTTGATGTTCGCCGCACACCTTTCGATCCCGGGGTGATTTTTTCCACAGCTCAGTTTCTTTCTGCGGTTCTCTGTCCGAAACTCCGAAACTCTATTGCTTTCCTCCGGCGCGGCTGTGTTACACTCGCCGCCGACTGTTGCTCGCGCCGCGGCGCGTGGCAGCCGCCGTCAGGAAATCTTTTTGTGTCCGTCTTGGTATTCGGGCTTGGTATTTGGGAGGGCTGGGGATGGGCCTCGCGTTAATGGTTGTGATCTGGCTGATCACGTTGGTCAGCACCTATTTTTTCGTCGCTAAAACCTGGTGGCTGCCGGTGGGGGCTGCCGAGGCGGCGGGATTCATCGACGGTCAATTCGCCCTCACGTTCGTGCTAATGGGAATCGTTTTCCTCGCGGCTCAGCTCGGACTGGGCTACATCGTCTGGAAATATCGCGAGCGCGCGTCCGCGCCGCCGGCTGACTATTCGCACGGCAACACCACCCTCGAACTGGTATGGACTGCTCTCACCGCATTTTTGTTCATCGGATTAAATCTGATGGGCAGCAGCGTGTGGGCGAGCCAGCGCTTTGATCCTCCCGCTGCAGACTCGGTGAAAGTGGAGGTGACGGGCATGCAGTTTGCCTGGTATTTCCGCTATCCCGGTCCGGACGGAAAATACGGCGCCACCAGCGTGAAGCTGATGGATCCTTCGGCGGGCGGCGAAGCTGCGGTTGGGCTGAACACATCCGACCCCGCGGCAAAAGATGACGTGGTTACCGGAACGATGTATTTGCCCGTGAACCGCGAGGTTGACCTGAGCCTGCGGGCGGTTGATGTGATTCACAGTTTCTTTGTGCCCTCACTGCGCTTCAAACAGGATGCGGTTCCAGGGCTTAACATTCACATGCATCTGAAGCCGACGGTGATCGGCGAGTATGAAATTGCCTGCGCCGAACTTTGCGGCCTAGGTCACTACAAGATGCACGGCGTGGTACACGTCGTCAGCCAGGAAGATTTCGACAAGTGGCTGGCAGCACGGGAGGCGGAGAAACAGTAATGGTCGCAATGGAGAACCCGCACGCGCACGCTCCTCAGGGTTTCATTCGGAAATACATTTTCAGCGTCGACCACAAGGTCATCGGCATTCAGTATTTTTTTCTGGCGCTCACGGCGGTGTTTGTGGGGATGTTTCTGTCGCTGCTGATGCGCATTCACTTGCTTTGGCCGAGCGTCAACCTCCCGATCTTTGGCGTGATCCAGCCCGAGACTTACCTGACGCTGCTCACCATGCACGGCACCATCATGGTGTTTTTCGTGCTGACGACGGCACCGCAGGGCGGTTTCGGTAATTACTTCCTTCCCATCCAGATTGGTGCGCCGGATATGGCTTTCCCGGTGCTGAACATGCTTTCGTTCTGGACCACATTCGTGGCATTTGTGGTCATCATCGCGGCCTTCTTTGTGCAAGGCGGAGCGCCACTGCATGGCTGGACCGGGTATCCGCCGCTTAGCGCGGTGCAGTCGGCCGGGCCGGGTGAAGGCCTGGGCGCCGATTTGTGGATTACCAGCATTGCGATTTTCTGCGTCGCGTCGCTCATGGGAGCGCTGAATTTCATCACCACCACGCTCGACCTGCGCGCCAAGGGCATGACCATGATGCGCATGCCCTTGACGGTGTGGTCGTGGTTCATTACCGCGATCCTCGGACTGTTGGCGTTTGGCGTTCTCCTCTCGGCTGGGATCCTTCTGCTGATGGATCGCAACCTGGGCACCAGCTTCTATGTCCCGCTGGTCGTGGTGAGCGGACAGGTGATGGGACACAAGGGCGGCTCGCCGCTGCTGTGGCAGCATCTGTTCTGGTTTTTCGGACATCCCGAGGTTTACATCGCGATTCTGCCGGGCATGGGCGTGGCGTCGCAGGTGCTCTCCACATTTTCGCGCAAGCCGATTTTCGGCTACCGGGCAATGGTCTACGCCATGTTGTCGATCGGATTTTTCGGCTTCATGGTCTGGGGCCATCACATGTTTATGAGCGGCATGAGCCCGTATTCGGCATTCGCGTTCTCGCTGCTGACCATGTGCATCGGCGTGCCTTCGGCGATCAAGACCTTTAACTGGCTAGGCACAATGTGGAAAGGCCGCATCCGGTTCCAGACGCCGATGTTGTATGCGATCGGTTTCGTTTCACTTTTCGTTTCCGGCGGGTTGAGTGGACCGTTCCTGGCGCAGCCCGTGCTCGATATTCAGCTGCACGACACTTATTTCGTGGTCGGGCACTTCCACCTGATCATGGGCGTGGCCGCCATCTTCGGCATGTTCGCGGCAACTTACTACTGGTTCCCCAAAATGTTCGGGCGGATGATGAATGAGACCTGGGGCAGGATCCACTTCTTCCTCACGCTGGCTGGAACCTACGCGATTTTCATGCCCATGCACTATCTGGGGATGGCGGGCGGGACGCGGCGGTACTCGGATTATCGGGAAGTGAAATACCTGGCGACTCTGATTCCGCTGCATCAGTTCATGACCTACGCGGCGATTATCACGATCGCGGCGCAGTTCATTTTTGTCATCAATCTATTCTGGAGTATGTTCAAGGGACCGAAGGCCAGCGACAATCCCTGGGAAGCGACCACGCTGGAGTGGACGACGACGACTCCGCCTCCGCACGACAATTTCGGCGGCGTGACGCCAGTGGTGCACAACGGGCCGTATGAATATGGCGTTCCGGGAGCGGCGAAAGACTACGTAATGCAGACGGATCCAGCGACCGTTTCCACGCACTGACGCGCACGAGCGCTATGGCGACCTACGCTCCCATCGACGCGATTCGCGAGGGCCAGACCGGCCGGGGTGGATCTCCATCTACGCCTAAGCCGCCCGGCGGGGGCGATGACGGGCGTGGCGGCGACAGCGGACCGAATTATGGGGCGCGGTTGCGGCGGGCACGCTTGGGTCTGGTTTGCGGCGTCGCCACGGTGACCATGGTGTTCGTATCGCTGACCAGCGCCTATATCGTGCGTCAGGGTCTGCCTACTTATGACGAAGCTTCGAAGGCGTACGTCCACGATTGGGGCGGGACGGACCTGCCGTGGCGGTTGCTCGGCATCAATACCCTTTTGCTGCTGGCGAGCAGCGTGACGATCGAGTTCGCGCGCCGCGGATTGACGCGACAGGTGGCGCTGGCGCCGGTGAAGTCGATTCCGGGAGTTTCGCTCGGCGCGGAAAATAAGTTTCCGTGGCTGGGTGTGACGGCGATTCTGGGGCTCGGTTTTCTCATTGGCCAGGGAATGGCTTGGAGAGAACTGCATCTGCGCGGATTCTTTGTCAACACCAACCCGAGCAGTTCGTTTGTGTTTTTGCTGACCGCGACTCACGCGGTGCATCTGGCGGGTGGAATCGTTGCCTTGCTTTGGGCCGCGACCACGGCAGTGCTGCACAAGCCTGTGGAATCGCGGCGCATCGTGGTTGATATTACGGCCTGGTACTGGCACTTCATGGCCGTGCTGTGGATTTACGTTTTTGCGCTTTTGGGATTTGCGAGATAGCGAAAGGGGAACTCGAGGAATGGCTGACGCCACGCTTCAGCATGATTCACTCCAGCATGGATCGCCGGGAGAGTTTGAGGCTCCGCTATTCGGGGCCTATTCGAAAAAGGTGGGGATGTGGCTGTTCCTGGCTTCGGACTCGCTGACGTTCGGCGCCCTGCTGGTTGCCTTTAGCTACAACCGCATCTACACGGCCTGGCCCACGCCGTTCGGCAAGGACAGCATCATCAACGCCACGATCATGACGGCGTGCCTGCTCTCCAGTTCGCTGACCATGGTGCTGGGCGTGTTTGCGGCGCAGCGCGGAGACCGAAGCAGGACTCGCAACTGGCTGCTGGCCACCATGTTTTTCGGCACGGCGTTCATCGTGCTGCATGGCATGGAGTGGAGCAAGCTGATTAGCGAAGGCCTTACTCTGCCGGGCTTCCCGAAGATCGCGGGATCGGAAGGGGAGTTCGCCAAGGTTTCGGCCAGCACGCCCCAGTTCCCTGCTACGTTCTTTGGCCTCACTGCGATGCATATGCTGCACGTGACCATCGGCGTGATTTACCTGGGCGTGGTGGCACTGCGCAAGTGGTTCCTGCCGATTCTGGGAGTGATCTATGTGGCGGGATACTTTCTGATTCCGTCGAATAATATCTTCCACTACGGCATCCACGCGCTGCTGATCTGCTTGATCGTGGCGTCCGTGATTTTGTTTCTGAAGCCGAAAGACTACGACGCGCATGATGTCGAAGTAGCGGGACTTTACTGGCACTTCGTCGACCTGGTGTGGATGTTTATCTTCCCGCTGGTTTACTTGATGTCGACCAGGGTTTGAAGGGGTCGTTTGCCGGGAATGGGTCGAGAGAGGTTTGACGGAAATATCTGGCGGTTTGCCGCTGAGGGAAAATATGACGCACGATGCCGCGACGCATGACGACAGCAAGGGGCAGTATTTCTGGGTATGGGGAGCGCTGCTGGTGCTTACGGCGATCGAGGTGGTGCTCGCCTACCGCCAGGTATTCCAGCCGGTGCGCATGCTGGAAGTTCTGCTGCTCCTCTCGGTGATCAAGTCGGCGCTGATCATCGGTTATTTTATGCACTTGAAGTTTGAAAAGGCTCTCATGCGCTGGTTGCTGGTGATTTCGGTGACGGCCTGCTTCATCATCATGTATTTCTTTTTCTTCCCCGACGCAGGACGGATACTAAGGCTGGGAGTGCAGTAGCGCCGACCATGAGACTTGCCGTTAAATCTCGTCTGGCTTTGTTGATGCTGGCTATTGCGCTTTACGCAGCGCCGGCATTCGCACAGGGCTGCGCCATGTGCAACGCAACTGCGAAAGCCACGCCCAAGGACGCTCAACGCGCGATCAACCGCGCCATCTTTGTCATGCTCGCGCCGCCCGTCGGGATTATGGTGCTGGGATTCGGCTTCGCGATTCGATACGGAAAACGGCGCGACTGCGAAAACAACGACACCTCTCAGTAGACGTCTGCTCTCAGAGGGACGTTGCTGGCAACCTCTCTCTCACCATCGTTCGGAATGCCGCCGGCAAAGACGTAGCAAGGTGCGTTTCTACGACGGAAGCGGCCATCCCTTCCCCTGCCTTATAATAGAAAGTTCGGCAGGCCTCGCGGAAGCCTCTGGGAGCGTTCGGCCCGGGTGGCGCGGCTGCTGCCGGACTTTACCCGATGTCCACGTCCACGGAAAGCATTTCCACGCAAAGCATTGTTGTACGCGGGGCCCGCGTCCATAACCTCAAGAACATCGATTTTGAGGTTCCGCACAATACGTTGACGGTGGTGACCGGTGTGTCCGGTTCCGGCAAGTCGTCGCTGGCCTTCGATACGATTTACGCCGAAGGACAGCGCCGCTATGTGGAGTCGCTCTCGGCTTACGCGCGCCAGTTTTTGGAGCGCATCGAAAAGCCGGACGCGGATTCGATTGACGGTATTGCTCCGGCGGTTGCGATCCGGCAGAAGAATACGACACGCAATCCGCGATCGACGGTGGCGACGGCGACCGAGATCTACGATTACCTGCGTCTCCTATTCGCCCGCGTAGGCCGAACGTATTGTGCGAACTGCGGCCGTGAAGTGAAGAAAGACACGGTCGACGAAGTGGCCGACACGATCCTGGCGCTCGACCCGGACACGCGCCTGCAGGTTCTGTTTCCGTTGCAACGACCCGCGACGCAGCCGGCCGAAGAAGTCGGCAAGCCGCGCGTCGCAAAGTCGAAGAAAAAAGTCCAGCCGCCCGAGAGCGCACAACTCACCGAAGCGCTCAAGACACGCCTCTTCGATTTGCGGAAGGCTGGATTCAACCGCCTGTATCAGCGTGGGCGGGTGTTTGAGTTCTCGACTCCGGAATCGCTGCTCGACATCGACTTCGGCGCGCCGGTGTTTGTTCTGGTCGATCGTCTGACGGTTTCTCCCGAGGGCCGCACCCGCGTGGTGGATGCAATCGAAACTGCATACCGCGAGTCGGGTGAAGTCATCTTCGAAATTCCCCCGCAGAACGATGAGCCCGCAAGACAGCTGCGTTTTTCCCATCGCTTCGAATGCAAAAACTGCAATCTGCGCTATGAAGAACCGGAGCCCAGGCTCTTCTCATTTAATAATCCTTATGGAGCTTGCCCGCGCTGCCAGGGGTTCGGCAACACCATCGACTTCGATCTCGAGCGAGTCATCCCCTACAAATTCAAGACTTTAGCGGAGGGCGCGATCGAACCCTGGACCAAGCCGAAGTATCGCCCGTTCTTGACTGATCTGAAGCGTTACGCCAAGCAGGAAGGCATTCCGCTGGACGTGCCCTGGACAGAGTTGGACGAGGAGCAGAAGCGACTCGTGCTCGATGGTGAAGGCCGTTATCTGGGAGTGCGCGGATTCTTCCAGCTTCTGGAGCGCAAGAAATACAAACTGCACGTGCGGGTTTTTCTCAGCCGCTATCGCGGATATTCGCTGTGTTCGGCCTGCAACGGCAACCGGCTGCGAATGGAGGCTCGGCAGGTAAAGATCCAGGGCCTGAATATCTGCCAGATCTGCGCCATGACCGTGGAAGAGGCGGGGCGTTTTTTTGAGAACGTTGAGTTGAGCGCGGAGGAAGCAGAAATTGCCGACAAGCTATTGCAGGAGATTCGAGAGCGGGTGCGATTTCTCAACGATGTTGGGTTGGAGTATCTGACTCTCGACCGGCTCTCGTCGACGCTCTCCGGGGGAGAAGCGCAGCGAATTCAGCTGGCGACTTCGCTGGGCTCGCGCCTGGTTGGAACGCTTTACGTGCTGGACGAGCCGTCGATCGGACTGCATACGCGCGACACGCACCGGCTGATCAAGATTCTGCTCGACCTGCGCGATCTGGGAAATACGATTCTGGTGGTGGAGCACGATCCCGAGGTGATGGCAGCTTGCGACCGCATTCTCGATCTTGGTCCGGGCGCGGGTGAGAACGGTGGGCAGTTGATTGCCGAAGGAACCTTCGATGAGATCAAGCGGAATCCCGCGTCGCTCACGGGCCGCTATCTCTCCGAAGACCTGCGTATTCAGCTTCCGGTGGCGCGGCGCAAGCCGGGGATTCAGCAGATCAAGATTCGCGGCGCTCGGGCGAACAACCTCAAGGGAGTGGACGTCAACATTCCGCTGGGGATGATCGTGGCCATCACGGGCGTATCGGGATCGGGTAAGTCTACGCTGCTGCACCAGGTGCTCTATCAGGCGCTGGTGGAGGCCAAGAAGCAGGGCGATGGTTCTACGGACTCTGGCTCCGCATCTTCCGGATCCCCCGCTGGAAAATCGGCCGCGAGCTGGGAAAGCCTTGAGGGCGATCAATTCGTAGATGAGGTGGTGCTGGTCGATCAGTCACCGATCGGGCGGACTCCGCGCTCGAACCCGGTGACTTATATCAAAGCCTTCGATGCCATCCGCAATCTCTTCGCTTCCCTGCCGGAATCGAAGAAGCGCGGTTTCAGCGCGGGACATTTTTCTTTCAACATTCCCGGCGGGCGTTGCGAGGCCTGCCAGGGCGATGGCACCGTGACGGTGGAAATGCAGTTTCTCGCGGACGTGGAATTGATCTGTGAGGAGTGCAAAGGCACGCGATACAAGCAGCAGGTGCTGGAGGCGCGTTACCGAGGGCGGAATATTCATGAGGTGTTGCAGCTTACGGTGAAGGAAGCGCTCCGGGTGTTTGCCGAAGTTCCGAAAATCACGGAGAAGCTGCGCACCCTGGAAGAAGTGGGGCTGGGATACCTGCGCCTGGGCCAGTCTGCGACCACACTTTCTGGTGGGGAGGCGCAGCGCATGAAGCTGGCCGCGCATCTGCAACCGGCCGAGAGCAGTCTGGCGGCGGGCCCGGAAAGCCGCAGAAAACGCCGCCTGCTTTATATCTTCGACGAGCCCACTACCGGACTGCATTTTGACGATGTGAGCAAACTCTTGTCTGCGTTTCGACGTCTGATTGACGCAGGAGGATCGATCGTGGTAATCGAACACAATCTGGAAGTGATCAAGACGGCGGACTGGGTGATCGACCTCGGTCCCGAGGGCGGGAATCGCGGCGGCAAGGTGGTCGGAGCAGGAACTCCGGAAGCCATCGCCAAGTTGAGCGGCTCCTATACCGGAAAATATTTGGCGCGTATGCTGAACGGAAATGGAGCTTCCCGTTCTTATGGGCGCGAGTAGGAAGTTTGCCGCCATGGTGTTGGCGGCCGCCAGCGCAGCCGTTGGCGCGCGCACACACGCATTCGCCCAGAGTGCCGCGCCTGCCGCGTCTGCACAAACCGTGCAGCCGTCGGGAACTCCACCAACCGATTCTTCTGCAACTCCTCCGGGCTCGACTTCTACGCAAACAATCCACGAAAAAACGGGGCCGAATTCGAGCCGGACCATCCGGCACACCCGGGTTGTGGAGCAAGGTTCGCAGCCGCCAGAACTTACACAGGCCGAAGAGGCGATCCAGAAGGGGAGCTATGCCACAGCCGAGCCTCTGCTGCAAAAAGTGGTGGATCGCGATCCCAGCAATTACGTGGCCTGGTTTGATCTCGGGTTCCTGGAGAACGCGGTTGGAAAAGTCGAAGAGTCGATCGCCGCGTATCGCAAATCGGTGGAGGCGAAACCGGACGTTTTCGAGTCGAACCTGAACTTGGGATTGCAGCTGGCAAGAACCGATCAGCCGGACGCGGAAAAGTTTCTGCGTGACGCCACTCAGCTCAAGCCAACCAGCCACGTGGCCAAGGGACAAGCTCGAGCGTGGCTCTCTTTGGCGCAAGTGCTCGAAAAGACCAAGCCGGAGGAGGCGCTTGCGGCCTACCGCCAGGCCTCCGCGTTAGGGCCAGAGGATCCGGAGCCGCACCTGGCCGCGGGACTCTTGCTGGAGAAGGAAGACAAGTTTTCGGATGCGGAAACGGAATACAAGCAAGCTCTCGCGCTCGATCCAAAATCCGACGCGCTGACCGGCCTGGCCAACATTTACATGCGCGGGCACCGCTTCGTTGAAGCAGAACAATATCTGCGCAAGCTGGTCGTTGCCCAACCCGGAAATGCGGCGGCGCATGTTCAACTGGGCCGGGTGCTGGCGGCCGAGGGTAAGAACGACGCAGCCGCGGCCGAACTCGAAGCGGGCGCGAAACTGGCTCCGGCAGACGCTTCCGTGCAGCGCGACTTGGCGGACATCTATTTCGCGGCGGGCAAGTATGCGCAGGCGGAGACGGCTTATCGCGCGCTGTTGGCGGGTCATGCCAACGATGCTGAACTGCATCGAAGCTACGGTCAGGCATTACTGCGCGAGAAGAAATTCTCGGACGCACAAGAGGAGTTCCTGGCTGCCGTGAAACTGAAACCCGAAGTCGGCGAAACCTACGGCGACTTGGCCTTCGTAGCCGGCGAAAACAAGAATTATCCCCTGGTCATCAAGGCGCTGGACGCGCGCGCGAAACTGTTACCCGAAGTCGCCACCACGTATTTCCTGCGTGCTTCGGCCTACGACCATCTGCGGAATTACAAGCAAGCCGCCGCCAACTATCACCTCTTCCTTAACACGGCCAACGGGAAGTATCCTGATCAAGAGTGGCAAGCCAAGCACCGGCTGATTGCCATTGAACCTAAGAAGTAAGACGCAAAGAAGTAGGGGTTTAAAGAAATAAGAACCGAAGCAGTGAAGACTTGGGGACGAACGATGTTCGGGATCGGGATCTTGGGGTTTCAGCGGGGCGTGGCGATTGCGGCGTTACTCGCCGCATTCCTCGCTTCGTCAATGGCTGCGAAGGAGCAGACGCTGGAGGAATTGAAAGCTCGCGTCCCCTTGGCCAGCGTGGGCGAGCGTCCGCAGCTTTGCCTGCAGATTGCCGAGCGGCAACTGGACGACGCCGACAAACTCTATTCCACATTCGACAGCGAGAAGGCGCAGGTGTCCCTCACGGACGTGGTCACTTTCTCGGAACTCGCCCGCGACTATTCGATTCAATCACGCAAGCACCAGAAGCAAACCGAGATCGCAGTGCGGAAGATGACACGGAAACTGAATGACTTGAAGCATCTTGTATCCCGCGACGAACAAGTAGCAGTGCAGAATGCCATTGACCGGTTACAGCGCGTGCGCGACGACCTGCTGCTGGCCATGTTTCCGAAAGGCAAGAAACGCGAAGAGTAAGGAGCAAGGAAGGTAGGAAGCAATGATCTTTCCTTTGTGGTTGCGGACCTCAGCCACCGTGGGTTTGTTGCTGCTCGCCACCAGCGTGGGATGGGCGCAGCGCCGCCGCGATCCGCTGAGCCAGTCGGAGATTGACCAGGTGCGGGACGCCAGTTGGGAGCCCCAGAAGCGCCTGACCCTTTACGTTAGCTTCGCCCGTGATCGCCTCACCAAACTGGAGACCATGCGGAACGATCCCAAGACGAAAGATCGTCCGCAGCAGACTCACGACTTTCTAGATGCCTTTCTTCGCATCTACGACGAGCTCAACGACAATCTCGATACTTACGTTGGCCGCAAGGACGATATCCGCAAACCACTGAAAGCCGTCGTCGAGGCTGACACCGAATTTCAGGCCAAGCTGCGGGCGCTCAAAGACTCGGCGGATGTAAAGGCGGAAGAAGCCGCACAATACGAATTTGTGCTGACCAATGCCCTCGATACCGTCGATTCGTCCGCGGAGGATCACCGCAAACTGCAGGTTGATCTGGAAGATGCGGCCAAGCACAAGAAGCTGAATTCCGCGGCGAAGAACAGCGGCAAACCGGAATAAGGCGTGCTAACCTAACTCTACCGTGCGTGAAGGCCTGCTCGAAATTTTCCAGGAAAGTCATCGCGAACTGCGTCCGTCTGCGCCCATCCCCGAGCTGAAAATTGAGTTTTTCGCCTTCGCCAACGTCAATAACACCATTCGCCTGCGCCAGGGCAAACTGCTGGTCCGGCTTTCCGACCTGCTGGAAGGCGCGCCACAAGCGGTGTTGCGGGCCATCGCCCACATCCTGCTGGCCAAAATGTACCGCCATCCCATCGATCGCGTGCAGGCGGCGCGCTATCGAAAATATTTGGCCAGTCACGAAATCGTCCGCAAGACTCACCTGGTCCGGCAGATACGTGGTCGCAAACAGCTGCACTCCGCTCGCGGACACTTCTATGACCTGGACGCGGTCTTCGAGAAATTGAATACGCGATTCTTCTACGGACTGCTGGCGCGTCCGCGCATGAGCTGGAGCCGCACGCGCACGCGCCGCATTCTCGGCCACTACGATCCCGCGCACAACGCCATCGTCATCAGCCGCGTGTTTGACCAATCCGCGGTCCCGGGCTACGCGGTGGAGTACATCGTCTATCACGAAATGCTGCACCTCAAGCATCCCGTGCGGCTGCGGGGCAGCCGGCGCTGCGTGCACTCCGCGGAATTCCAGGCGGAGGAGAAATTGTTCCCGCAATTGGCGGAGGCGAACGCGTTTTTGAAGCGGCTGTGAGTGAGATGGCCGGTTAAAACCTGGCTTTCCGGACCGCCAAACCCTTCCCTGCAGCCAACTGCATTTCAGGCCCTCAATCTCGCCATGTGATTGAAATCACACGTGGTTGTGCGGTCGCGGATTGACGCTCGCTTGGCCCCAAGCATATCCTTGAAGTTGGACTGGAAAATCATTTTCAGCATCCTATTTCCCAAGATCAATAGGAACCTTCATAAATGCTTCAGGCTTTCATCATTGCGCTGCGCGAAGGGGTTGAGGCTGCCCTCATCGTCGGCATCACCCTCGCCTACCTCGCCAAGATCGGACGGAACGATCTTCGCAAGTCGGTCTACGCCGCGCTGGGCGCGGCTTTTCTGGGCAGCATTGCCGTAGCCGTCGTCATTTCCAGAACCAATCTCAACGAAGATGTGTTCGAAGGCTGGATCATGCTGGCCGCGGCCTTTTTCGTCATCACCATGGTCATTTTCATGATGAAGACAGGGCGCAAACTGAAGGGCGAGATCGAAGGAAAACTTGGTCTGCTGGCCGGGAACGACGCGTGGTTCGGCCTGTTCCTTTTTGTGTTTCTCATGGTGCTGCGCGAAGGTGCGGAAACGGTGCTGATTCTCGCGGCTGTTTCCCTCAATTCCACCGCGCTGATGAGTTTTCTGGGTACACTTCTGGGCATCTTCGCCGCCGTTGCTTTTGGCGTGATGTTCGTCAAAGGCAGCGTCCGCATCAATCTGCAAAAGTTTTTCCGGGTCACGACGGCGATTCTTTTCCTGGTGGCGGTGCAACTGGTCATCGCCGGGCTGCACGAACTGTCGGAGAGCGGGGTGATCGCATCTTCTAAGCGGGAGATGGCGATCGTCGGCCCGATCGTTCGCAACGACTTTTTCTTCTTTGTCACAATTTTTGCGCTGGCCGCGCTGATGATCCTGTTCGATGCCAAGCGCCGCGAGCCGGTTCCCGAAGCGGCGTCGCCTGCCGAGCGCCGCAAAGCCGCCTGGAGCGCCCGCCGCGAGCGTCTTTGGATGGGCTCCGTCTATGTTTTCTCCTTCGTCTTTATCGCGATGGTGACTGCGGAGTTTGTTTACGCCAAGAGCAAGAACGCGCCTTCACCCTCTACAGAAGTCACTTTCGTGAACGGCGCCGTGACGATTCCGCTGGCGCAGATTTCCGACGGCGACTTGCATCGCTTTGAGGCGCATGAGAATGGAACGGCTATCCGCTTCTGGCTTTACCAGAAACCTGACGGCAAGATCGCAACGGTTTTCGATGCCTGCGAAATCTGCGGTGCTCTAGGTTTCTATAAGGGCGGCAATGGCGTGATCTGCAGGAACTGCGCCGCGCCCATCAATCCTCAATCGGTGGGCACGGCCGGCGGGTGTAACCCGGTTCCGCTCAAGGCCGCGCAAACTGCCGACGCAGTGATCATCCAAGAAGCGGACATTGCTGCGGGAGGCCGAATCTTCGCGCAGCCTTAGTTTCCTCAGCCAAATATGTTCGTGCGGCTCGTTTACGAATCCTTCCGGCGGCAGAAACGGCGCAAGTTGCTGGCCGGCGCAGCCATCACGCTCGGCGTTACGGTGGCTACCGCCATGATCGCGGTCGCAACCGATATCGGCGACAAGATAAACCGCGAACTCCGCACCATCGGCGCCAACCTGCTGGTTACGCCACAGGAAGATTCTCTCGACGTGGAAATCGGCGGCGTGAACCTCAAGCCGCCCAGCGACGGCGCTTTCCTCGATGAAGCCGATCTGCCGAAAATCAAAGGCACATTCTGGCACAACAACATCACCGGCTTCGCGCCCATGCTGCCAGTGAACGTAAAACTTGAACACGATGGCCAACCACCGGACGTAACGCTGCTAGGGACCTACTTCGCGAAACAGCTCTCATTTGGCAAGGACAATTTCACCACCGGCGTGCGAACCACGCATCCGTGGTGGAGAGTTGCGGGCGCGTGGCCGGAGGACAATTCTCGGGACGTTCTGCTTGGCGAGAAGCTGGCCGTCCGCCTGGGAGAAAAATCGGGGGGCGAACTTTCATTCTCAGGCAAACACTTTCACGTGAGCGGGATCCTTTCCACCGGCGGCGCCGAGGACGAGCAGATTGTGGCTCCGCTCGCGGTTGCGCAGGAAATTCTTGGCAAGCCGGGGGCGGTGCGCCGCATCTACGTGAGCGCCCTCACCAAGCCCGAAGACGCGTTGGCCCGGCGTGATCCGAAGAGCCTGTCCGGGCCCATATACGACCGCTGGTATTGCTCGCCGTATCCACAGTCGATCGCGTATCAATTGCAAGAGGCAATTCCGCATTCGCACGCCGAACAGATTCGGCAGGTCGCTCAAAATGAGGGCACGGTGCTGACGCGGATCGAGGGCCTGATTTTTCTGATAACCCTGGCGGCGCTACTCGCGTCTGCCCTGGCAGTGTCGGCCGCGATGGCGACCGCCATTTTCGAACGCCGGTCAGAAGTGGGATTGATGAAAGCTCTGGGCGCGAGCAAGCTGGCCGTGGCATCGGTCTTCTTCGCCGAAGCGACGCTGCTGGCCTTGATCGGCGGCCTCGCTGGCTTCGCCGCCGGGGGCCTGCTGGCACGCCAGATCGGCCGCTCGATCTTCGATTCGCAAATCGGCATCCAGCCAGTGTTGTTGCCCGTGGTTCTCGTGGTCGCCGTTCTGGTCACGTTCGCTGGGAGCGCCGCCGCGATTCGCCGCGCCGTGCAGCTTGATCCGGTGTTTGCCCTGCGAGGCGACCTATGAGCAGACGTGACATGAGCGGTCCTGTGGTTGGGTCCGCCCGCTCTGACCCCGCGCGCGATCTTGCGGCCAGCCGCTCGCAGGCTCGACACACCTCGATGTTGCTGCGCATGCTGGTGCGAGCCGCAATACTGCGCCGGGGACGTGCTACTTCCGCATTGTTTGCGGTGGTGGTGGCCGCGGCTGTCGCCACTGCGATGCTTACCCTCTTCGTCGATGTGCAGGCCAAGCTGCAGCGGGAGTTCCGCAACTACGGCGCAAACATTATCCTCACTAGCCGCGACGGCGCTTCCCTTCCCGCCGACACGCTCTTGCGCGTGGAGTCCACTCTGGCCGGACGCGGGCTGGTTGCTCCGTTCGCCATGGTGGTTGCCCGCACCGGCGACGGTCAGCCCATCGTAGTAGCCGGCACAGATTTCGATCGCGTGCGTCAACTGGATCGCTGGTGGTCGGTAGATAGCTGGCCTTCCGCTCCACAACAGGCTCTGATCGGCGTGCGCGCCCGGTTGGCAATTTCTCCGGGCACTGCCGCAGCCGCTGCCACAGCCAAGAAGCAGCCGTTCGCCCTCAGTTTCCAGGGACACGTAATCCATCTCAGGTCCGCCGGGACTGTGCAAACCGGCGCCGCCGAAGATAGCCGCATCTATCTTTCGCTCCCCGACTTCGTTGCCTGGACCGGAGTTCAACCATCGACGATCGAAGTCGCCGCCAACGGCTCGGCTGGCGAGGTGGGAGCGGTCATGAACCAGCTTGCGCAGGCAATTCCCGCGGCGGATGTCCACCCCGTGCGTCAGATCATGGAAGGCGAGGCCCGGGTCCTGGGCAAGACGCGAGCCACGCTGCTGGCCGCCGCTGTGCTTATCATTTTGACGGCCGCGCTGTGCGTGCTATCCACGCTGATGGGCTGGGTATTCGATCGCCGCCGCGATTTCGCGATCATGAAGGCCCTGGGAGCGTCGCAGCGCTTGCTGAACGGTTTCTTTGCCGCCGAGGCCGCCGCGCTCGGCGCTACTGGCGCTGTGATCGGCTTCGTGGTGGGCATCGGCATCGCCGCATGGATCGGGCGCGCCAACTTCCATGCCCCGGTCGTACCCAGATTCAGTGTTCTCCCTGTGGTGGTGGCTGTTAGCATAGCGGTGACGCTGGTTTCCGCGATCCTCCCGATCTCGCTGCTGCGGCGCCTGCAGCCGGCGGTGATCCTGAGGGGTGAGTGAAATGATTCAGATCAAAGATGTGACCAAGCTCTACCCCGCTAAGGAGTCGGCTGCCGCCGGCGGCGGGAAAGACAACGCGTCCATTCACGCGCTCGATCACATCTCGTTGCACGTGGCGGCTGGAGAGTGGCTTTCGATCATGGGCCCCTCGGGGTCAGGTAAATCGACGCTGGTGAATCTGATCGGCTGCCTCGACCGTCCCAGTTCCGGGGAAATCTGGCTCGACGGCCAGAACGTCGCCGGCATTTCCTCGGCAGAACTGAATCGCGTGCGGGCGGAAAGGATCGGATTCATCTTCCAGCAGTTTCATCTCATCCCATTCCTCACCGCGGTCGAAAACGTGATGCTGGCGCAGTATTTCCACAGCATGACCGACGAGAAGGAAGCCGTCGATGCTCTCACCCGCGTGGGCCTCGGAGACCGCGCCCATCACTTGCCCTCGCAGCTTTCCGGCGGTGAACAGCAGCGCGTGTGCATTGCGCGCGCGCTGATCAACGATCCCCGCATCATCCTGGCTGACGAGCCCACCGGCAACCTTGACGCGCAGAATGAAGAAATCGTGCTGCGCCTGCTGCGCGAATGCCACCAGCAAGGCCGCACCATCGTGATGGTCACGCACGATCCGGTAGTCGCCCGCCTGGCCGACCGCCGCATCGAGCTGCACCATGGCAGCATCGCGGTGCAAGAGATTTTCTCCATGGCTGACGAAGAACAACTCGACGAAGTTCTCGAAGAACTCTGGGTCCTGGCCGAGCACGGCGAGATCGCCGAAGTCGAACGCATGGAAGTCCACGGCGCTCTTCCCGTCAGTCTGGCAATTGAGAAAATGATCGAGATGGAACTGGTCATCTCCGCGCCCCATCCGCCGCAGCCGCACGATCACAAGCCCTTCGTCAATCCCTGCCACGACGCGCTGAAGCCGGTTTCCGCGTCTTCCGGCGACGGCACGCTCATCGTCGAACTCACCGCCCGGGGCCGCGAACGCGCCGGCAGCATCATTCGCCGTCATCGCCTGGCCGAGCGCCTGTTCACCGACAGCCTCGCCATGGACAGCGAAACCGAAATCGAGCAGCAAGCCTGCAAGTTCGAGCACATCCTCTCGCCCGAAGCCACCGACAAGATTTGCACGTTCCTCGGCCACCCTCGCACCTGCCCGCACGGCGCGCCGATTCCTCCGGGACCCTGCTGCGGAAGAACTAGCGAACATTCCGTGATCGCCGTGACTCGCTCTCGCGCCTGATCCTCGTCAGATTTCGCTCGGAACACGTCTTGTCATCGGCCTGCGAAGCCCGCGCTGTTATCATCGAAATGTTCGTATGTCCCCTCGCCCTCCCACTATCGGCGTATTCGACTCCGGCTTCGGCGGCTTGACGGTCCTTAAAGCGTTACTTGAACTCATCCCCGCCGCCAATTATCTCTACTTCGGAGATACGGCGCGACTTCCCTACGGCTCCAAATCGGTTGAGACCGTCGCACGCTACGCCGTCGAGGCCGCGCACTATCTCGAATCCCACGGTGCGGAACTCCTCGTGGTTGCCTGCAACACCGCAACGGCGCTGGCGCTGGATCGCATCACCGCGTCGGCTCACGTGCCCGTAGTAGGCGTAATCGAACCAGGAGCCGAGGCCGCCGCTGCCGCATCCGCCAACAAGAAAGTCGTGGTCATCGGAACCGAGGCCACCGTAAGCAGCCACGCTTACCGCAAGGCTCTCAAAGCCCGCAGCTTGCGCGCGCACGAGAAAGCGTGCCCGCTGCTCGTGCCCCTCGTCGAAGAGGGTTGGGTCGAGCACTCGGTCACCGAGCAAGTCGCTCGCATCTATCTTGCCGAGGCTTTCAGTGACGGTTTCCATGACGCCGACGTTCTGGTCCTCGGTTGCACCCATTACCCGCTGCTGAAGCCGCTGCTGCATCGCGTGGCGCCCGGCCATGTCAGCATCGTGGATTCAGCTGAGTCCACCGCGCACGCTGTCGCCAGACATCTGCGGGAGCTTTTGCCTCAGGCTCCAGCGCACCCGGCCGAAGAGCGGGCGCTTCCCCGCCTCAAATTCTTCGCCACCGATTCGGTGGACAAGTTCCGCCGACTCGGAGAGCGATTCCTGGGCCATCCCATCGAAGATGTTCAGCACGTCGATTTGAAAGAGTAGAGCACCGCCGCCTGCGCCTAAGATTTTATGGCCGCAAAGCGCAGGCGAGTGTAGTCCGCAGTCCAGCACCCGGCCGCATCGCACAGCACAGGCTTGAGCAGCGCCGTAACTTCATCAAGAAAGCCGCCGCGATCGTCCTGCGGACGTGGCAGCGCGGCGCAGAACGGATTGGCAAACGTCTCCAGCCACCCGCGCATTCCAGTGGGCAGAGGGGTGGGCCGCGGAATGAGTTGCACGCTTAGCGGCACAAAGCCAGCCCGCCGCAACCGGATTTCGTAGTCGTCAACGGTCGGGAAATACCAGGGAATCCATGAGGCAGCATCTTTTACACCTCGACGTTCCAGCGTGGCCACCAGGGCGACGGTAATCGCTCCGACGCATGCATGGCCGCCCAACTCGCCCACGAATCTTCCCCCGGCTTTGAGTGCCCGGAATGCACCAGCCACCGGCGCGTCCGGATCGTCCTTGATCCAGTGCAGCACGGCATTGGAAAACACAGCATCGAATTCGTTTTCAAAAGGCAGAGCTTTGGCATCCCCTACCCGCGCGTCAAGGCTGCGCTTGCGCGCAGCCGCAATCATCTCTTCGGAATTGTCGATGCCAACCACCTGCGCGCCGAGGGCAACCAGTTTTTCGGTCAACGCTCCGTCGCCGCAACCCAAGTCAAGAATCCGCTCGCCGGACTGCGGCTGCAGCAAATCCAGCACAGGTTGCCCGAGCGCAGGCACGAAGTGGGCGTTCGCCGCGTAACCAGCCGCGTTCCACTGCTGCGAGGATGAGGATGAGAATGAAGATGAGAAGGACCCCCCGGATTTGCTTTCCGATTTCAACATAACATCCACACGCCCCATGGTTGCCGCATCACGATTCCCTTTCATTGAATCGACCACGCGAAGGCTCGAGCCTAATTCCGTTTCGCCGCAAGATTCGGATAGCGCATCCGAGCCCCGCAGAATTACTGTGTCCAACGATGCCTTCGCCGACTCCAATCAAACATATCACCCGGCCCTGTTCATCCACTATGCATCCGCTCGATAACGTCATCTGGCAAGCGCTTACCACCCGGCAAACGCACTTCGCCGAAATTTGCGGTGAGGCGCGCTGGTTCCTGCGCGACATCACGTTGCTCAGTGCTTTTCGTGAACCCACTGACGAGGGTTACGATTCCCTCGCCGAACTCGCCGGTCCGGGCGGAACTGCGGCTTTGTTCCTTGACCAGCCTTACCGCCCGCGCCCGGGATGGGAGCTGATTGCCGGTCCGCCCCTGCTGCAGATGATCTTCGAGAGCGGCAGCTTGCCCGCGTCGGTGTCCGCCGACTCCACCATCCTCGAACTCGGCAAACAGGATTCTCCTGAAATGGTGGATCTCGCCACCATCACCAAGCCCGGTCCTTTCGGAACGCGCACTCATGAACTGGGAACGTATCTCGGGATTCGCCGCGAAGGAAAGCTGGTGGCCATGGCGGGAGAGCGCTTGAAAGTTCCAGGCCACACGGAAGTGAGCGCAGTCTGCACGCATCCCGAACACACCGGCCACGGCTATGCGGGAGTCCTGATGACAGAACTGATGCGGCGCATCATCGCGCGAGGAGAGACGCCGTTCTTGCACACGCGCGAAGACAACCCGCGCGCAATCGAACTCTACCAGCGACTGGGATTCAGAACGCGCCTGCGAGGCCACCTGGCCCTGCTGCGCCGCAATCAGTCTGGAAGTGGTTCATAAAGGCTTTGGGAAGGGCACGGCTCCAGCCGTGCCGCTAAGGCGCCAATGTGGACGCGGGCTTCAGCCCTTGAGGTTCGCTCTTTTTCGTGGCGGAACATTGCGGAACAGGTTCTGATTCCGATTACCAGCGCTGGTCGGCCAAGACCAGATCAGCCTCAGTACAAATGGAAATCCACATCCACTTCGACCGGCCCGTAGCGAACCGGATGCCCATCTTTCATCGAGGGCCGGAATTTCCATTTCTTCACTGCTTCAATCGCCTTCTCATCGAGGCCCATCCCCAGGCTGGAGCTCACCCGAATATTGCTGGGCGTGCCATCGGGCTCCACAATGATGCTGAGAACGCAAAGCCCCTGGAACTTGGCCTTGCGCGCCTCCTCGGAGAATTCTGGGTCCACCTGCGAGATGATGGCAGGATCACTCGCTCCCTCGCCGCGTTTATAAGTACCTCCGCCAGTGCCGCCGCCTGAGCCCTTACCAAATCCTCCGCCCTCGCCGACACCGATTCCGCCGCCACTGCCGGAGCCAATGCCGCTGAGCGAGCCAGTTCCGTTTGAGGGCATCGTCAAATGAGACATTGGGTCGCCGATGACAGGCATGTTGTTGGACGCGATCTTGACCTCGGGAGGAATGATGATCGTCTGTTCGACCGCCAGCTTGGGATGCTCGTTGCGCAGGATTACCGTTGGCGGCGTGATTTGGTCCAGCGATCGCGTGGGCAGCCTGCCCGCCGAGGCCTTCAGCACATCGTGATCTCCACCACCGCCGCCACCGCCCGATATCGTCCTTCCCGGCTTGAGTGCGGGAACGTCGGGGTCCACAAGCATCACGGTAGCCTTCGGGGCCGGCGCGGCTGTCACCACGCGGTGCGCCCACAACGTACCCCCAACGATGATCGCCGCAATCAGGATGTGCACGCCGGTCGACCCCAGCACGCCATCTTTCTTGTAGTTGTAAAAGCCCCAGATATCCTTGACCGGCTCGGGCTTCGATTCCAGCTTTAGGGGTGGAAGCTTTTTGGGAAAGAAAAACTCATCCAACTGGCTGAAAAGTGATTTCCACAGGGGTTCTTCGAACATTTCCTGGGCCACAAGCAGATGCAGCTCAGGCTCTTTCGGGGGGGCGCTCGGATTGATCTCTACAGATCCCATGATTCCTGAAAGGCTCGCGCTCGCTTCCTGAAGCGGGCCCGGATTACACTGCCACTCTTACACAGATGAGCGGCGACGGCGCTAAGTTGCTTGTTTTGCCCACCGAAGTTACAAAAGGCGTTACAAAAACGTATCACCCTCGTGGCCTGCCGAAAACCCAGCCGCAAGGTCTGCGCCTTTCCTAAATTGTACCTCTACTTTCTCACTTTTTGACAGTGCATTTCGAAGTCTGAGGGATGCATTTTGGGTGCACGGGCGGGTGCATCGGTAAGTACGCAGGTACGCACTCTGACAGATAGGTCGGTTCAAACCCAGGGCGCGCGCGTGGACGTTCCCCGCCGCGCTCCCTATAATGAGAAGATTCAATCATTTGGGAGACATAGCTGAGTGCCGCTCGAACTGAAAGCGACCATTAACCTGCCCAAAACTGCCTTCCCCATGAAGGCCAACCTGCCCCAGAATGAGCCCAAAATGCTCGAACGCTGGGAGCAGATGGGGATCTACCAGCGCATCCGGCAGGCCCGCCAAGGCAGGCCGAACTACATTCTCCACGATGGTCCGCCCTACACCAGCGGCCCCATTCACCTGGGCACGGCGCTGAACAAGTGTTTGAAAGACTTTATCGTCAAGTCCAAGACCATGGCGGGTTTCGACGCGCCCTACGTCCCGGGATGGGACTGCCACGGCCTGCCCATCGAGATCAAAGTAGACAAAGAACTCGGCGGCAAGAAACTGCAGATGCGGCCCACCGACGTGCGCGCCGAATGCCGCAAATACGCGCAAAAGTTCCTTGATTTGCAGCGGACGCAATTCAAGCGCATCGGCGTTTTCGGACGGTTTGACCGGCCGTATGCCACGATGAATCCGCAGTACGAGTCGATCGTGTTGAAAACGTTTTACTCGTTTTACGAGAACGGCTTTGTTTATAAGGGCCTGCGCGCCGTTTACTGGTGCATGCACGACGAAACCGCCTTGGCGGAAGCTGAAGTTGAATACGAAAACCACACCAGCACCACGGTTTGGGTGAAATACGCCCTGCTGGATGATCCCGCAAAGCTCGACGCGGCACTGGCGGGGAAAAAAGTTTCGACCATCATCTGGACCACCACGCCGTGGACGCTGCCGGCTTCCATGGCCGTGGCGTTTCATCCCAACGAAGAATACGTTGCCCTGGAATCGGGGGGCGAGGTTTTCATCGTTGCCACGAGGCTCGCAAAAGATGTAGCGGAGAAGTGCGGGTTCGCCGATCCGCGCGAGCTGGCTCATTTCCCGGGCCGCAAGCTGGAGCGGCTCTACTTCCAGCATCCGTTTCTCGACCGCAAGATTCTGGGCGTGCTCGCCGACTACGTCACCATGGACACCGGTACCGGCGTGGTCCACACCGCTCCGTCACACGGCGCAGAGGATTTTGCCACCGGCGTGAGATACGGACTCGACGCCACCAGCAACGTCGACGAAAAAGGCATCCTGCGCAACGGGCTGCCGGAATACACCGGTCAATACGTTTTCAAAGCGAATCCCGTCATCGTTGAGCTATTGCGGCAGCGCGGGGCGTTGCTGCACACGGAAAAGCTGGAGCATTCTTACCCGCACTGCTGGCGCTGCCATAATCCCGTGATCTTTCGCGCGACCGAGCAGTGGTTCATCTCGATGGAAACGCCGATGCCCGGCGGCAAATCGAAGCAGGACACGCTTCGTACCCGGACGCTGGAAGAAATCAAGAACGTGAAATGGGACCCGGCCTGGGGCGAAGAGCGGCTCTCGAACATGATTCAGACTCGCCCCGACTGGTGCATCTCGCGGCAGCGGGTATGGGGCGTGCCCATCGCCGTGTTCTTGTGCGAAGCCTGTGGCAAGCCGCTGAACGACCACGCGGTGAATCAGAAGGTGGTCGAGCTCTTTGCCCGTTCGGGCGCGGACGCCTGGTTTACTTCCGAGTCTGACACCATTCTTCCTGCCGGCACGAAGTGCCCGCATTGCCCTGGCTCGAAGTTCGAAAAGGAAACCGACATCTTCGACGTGTGGCTCGAATCGGGCGCGAGCTACCTCGCTCTGATCGACGATGAGCCCAGTTATCCCTGGCCGTCGGACCTTTATCTCGAAGGCGGCGACCAATACCGCGGATGGTTCCAGTCTTCCCTGCTCTGCGCCATGGGCACGCACGGCACGCCGCCTTACAAGGGCGTGGTCACGCCCGGATGGACGCTCGACGAAAAAGGCCAGGCCATGTCGAAGTCGCGCGGCAACGACGTCGATCCCGTCGACATCGCGGGACGCCTGGGCGGAGAAATCGTGCGCCTGTGGACTGCGTCGGTTGACTTTCGCGAAGACGTGGTTGGTTCGGAAAAGCTGATGCAGCGGGTCGCTGAGAACTACCGCGCGATCCGCAACAATCTTTTCAAAAACGCGCTCGGCAATCTCTACGATTTCGATCCGCAGACGAATGCGGTTCCGTTCGACAAACTGGAAGCGCTCGACCAATACATGCTGCGTCAGACCGCGGCTCTGGCACGTGACGTGCGCACCTGGTATGCGGAATTCGCCTTCCACAAGATCTACCACCGCGTGAACCATTTCTGCGTGGTCGACCTGAGCGCGTTCTATTTCGACGTGATCAAAGACCGGCTTTACACCTACGCTCCCAATTCTCCCGGCCGCCGCTCGGCGCAGACCGCCCTTTGGAGCATCAGTGAGGCCATGGCCCGTCTCCTGGCGCCGATCTTGAGTTTTACGTGTGAAGAAGTCTGGCAGCATCTGCCGAAAGTGGCAGACCGGCTGGAGAGCGTGCATCTGGCGGAGTTTCCCAGCACAGCCACTATCCTCGGAGACAACTCCGCTCACGAGGAGGACGCGCGGCAGCAACAGGATTGGACCACTCTTCTGGCAGTGCGGGAACAGGCGATGAAAGCTCTGGAGGAAGAGCGCAACAGCAAGCGGATCGGCAAGAGTCTGGAAGCGCAACTGGCGATCACCGCCGCCGATCCCGCTTACTCGGTGCTCACTCGCTTCAAAGATCAGTTGCGCTATCTGTTTATCGTCTCGGCGGTGACGCTGACCGAAGGCTCAGGCAACGGCAGTGGCGGGGTGCACGTGGAAGTCAAGAAAGCCGAGGGTGCGAAATGCGACCGTTGCTGGAATTACTCTACGCACGTCGGCGAAGACAAAACGTATCCCACAATTTGCGAGCGCTGCAGCGCCGTGCTGAAAGAACTGGAAGGCGCGTAGAGTTTCCGTGGTATTTCAGCTTGCGCCCCGTGGCCAGGAAACCGACCGAGATTCGCACGACGAACAGCCCAGGGGCGGCTGTCCCCAGATCAGCATCTCCCAAACTGAGGCGCGAAGAAAACCGTTTACAATTACATTCGGATGACCAAGAACGCCGCGCGCGCCACCCACTTCCTCTTAGCTCTCGTCATCGTCCTGCTCGACCATTGGACGAAACACCTGGCCGCGACCCGCATCGCGCTTTATCGCCACGTCCAGGTCATTCCCGGTTTTTTTCGTCTCACGCACACGGAAAACACCGGCGCCGCGTTCAGCCTGTTTGCCGAACATCCCGCGCACTGGAAAACCGAATTGCTCATCGGCTTCTCGTTGGTCGCAATGCTTATCGTCGTCGTTCTGCTCTGGAAGCAGACTCAGGCCCTGACCGTTTCAGGAATTGCGCTTTCCTTGATTCTGGGCGGGGCCGCGGGAAATTTCTGGGATCGCGTGAGCAGCGGCCACGTCGTGGACTTCCTGCTGTTCTACGTGAAGCAGTACCAGTGGCCGGTCTTCAACCTGGCAGACAGTTCGATCGTCGTTGGCGCGGCATTGCTCGGACTGGAGATTTTATTTTCCAAGTCTCACCCCGGGTAGTCAGAAGTTTGCTTCCTCGCGGGGATCGCTCCAATCGTCTTGTCATCCCGAGGCCCGCGCCTTTTGCCCGACGAGGGGTCTATGCAACTTGCCGCCGCGGAGGCTCTGCCCGCAAATTTCATGGGTCCTTCGCTTCGCGAAGGATGACAAGCTGTATTTGGGAAACCGTGACGCGCCTACGGCGTCCCGTAGAGCTGCTTGTACAGGCTCGCATTCCGCAAGATCGCCTGCACATATTCCCGCGTCTCGGTGAACGGAATCGACTCCACAAATTCCTGCGGATCGCGATACGTTCCCTGCCCCACCCAATCCGTCACGCGTTCCGTGCCCGCGTTGTAGGCGGCGAGCGCATATTCGAGCGCACCGGCGTAGCGGTCGACCATGCCGCGGAAATAGCGCGTGCCCAGTTCAAGATTTACCGCGGGCGTATAGAGCTGGCTGGGGTTGTAGCGTTTGAGTTTTTCCTGCTTGGCAACCAGTTTTCCGGTCTTCGGCAGCAACTGCATCAGCCCAATCGCGTTCGCCCGCGAAACCGCGGCGGGATTAAATTCTGACTCCTGCCGGATCAGCGACGCCACCAGGTAAGGGTCCAGCCCATTACCTGCGGCGTAGCGCTTCAAGTCGGTCCAATACGGCTTGGGAAATAACGCTTCCCAATACGCACGCGGCAAGTCGGGCAGGTCGACCGCGAAATAACTCGGCGCCGCATGTTTCATCAGCTCAATGGCGCGATCAAATTGGCCGTTGTCCGCATAGAGTTTTGCGCTCTCGGCCGGAGCCCACGAGCTTCCTGCAGCACCGGGCGCGGCTTGCAACTCGCGCACCGCGAAATCGACCAGACCGCCGTTGCCCAGCAATTCCGCTTTTTGCCAATGCAGATCGTCGGTGGGCGGGTCGGATTCCTCAACTTTTTCTTTGCCGTCGAGCGCGGGCACGTGATCGAGCAAGGTGTAGTGTTGGGTTACGTCAGCCGACGGAGGCAGCGCCTTCAGCCGCTGCCGGCCCAAGTCCGCGTAATAGTAATTGAGATAGCGCTGGGAAAGTTTCTGGTAGATGGCGCGGGCCAAACCCAGTTGCTGATCCTCTTCGGCCAGGCGCGCGCGCCAATACAAAGCTGCCGAAGTTTCCCCGCCCGCCGGGTAAAGAACGATCTGCTCTTCGAATAATTTTTCTGCATCGGCGTTGCGGCCCTGGCGCAGGGTCAACCACGCGGCCCTCCAGTGCACGTAGGAAGCATGCGCGCCGGTGGGATAGCGCTGCTGCAATTCGCGATAGGTGTCGAGCGCCTGATCATACTCATGGTGCACCAGATGCAAATTTGCGGCCGAGAGCAAAGCCTGCTCCAGCCAGGGATTCTGCGGTGCTTCGCGCAGTTCGTTGACGGCCTGATAGAAGGCGTCGTTGTTGCCGGAGGACCACTCGATTTCGCTGAGGATAAACAAGCGATGCTCCCGCAGCGGATCGCCACTTGCGGCCAGCAGCGCCAGTTCGGCGCGGGCGTCTCGGTCCCGGCTGGCATGATGCAGAGCGTCCGCCAGAGCGATCTGCGCCGCGGGACGGTCTGCGGGGCTGGCGGCATTCAGCAACTCGCGATAGGCGTCGGCGGCATCGCTGTAGCGATGCGCTTTCATCAGCAGATCGGCGCGCGTCTTTCGTTGCTGCGCTGTCGCTGGTGGCAACGACGGCAGCTTTTTGAGTTCTGCGTAAGCCGCGTCCGAGTCGACGCTGATGGGCATGTTGTAGTAGACATTGGCCAGCGCTTGGGCAGCCTTCGTTGGTTCTCCCGCAGCGGCGTAGGCCTTACCGATGGCAAGCTCAATATCGGACCGCGCGGGCAGCCGATCTTTTTCAAGCAGCGCGGCTGCCTCGGCCGCGCGGCCTTCGCGCGCCAGAGTTTCCGCGTAGGCCAGGTGTGCATCCCGAACCAACAGCGAATCAGGATGCAAGTGATCGAAATCCCCAAGCGTGGCCAGGGCTTCCGCATCGTGTGCAGTCTGCAGATAGGAAGTGCCGAGGTAATAATCCACGTAGTCGCCGAGGTCGCCGGCCAGAGGCTTGGCGCGGCTCAGGGGATCGATGGCTTTCGCGTAGTCGTGGTCGAGCACGTGCGCGTAGCCCGCAACCAGCCAGGCCAGCGCTCCGGCGTCTTCTTTGGCGTGCGCGCGGGCGAAGACTTCCACTCCGGCGTAGGCGGCGGCAGAGCGATCCTGCTCCAGTTGCTGGGCCATGGGACGCAAGGTTGCCGAAGCCACGAAGGCTTGCCGCATGCGCTGTACCCGCGGTGAAACCGGGCCCCGGCGCCGGGCAGCGGCTGCGTGACGGCGGGCGGCGCTCGAATGAGCAGGGCTTGCGTGAGTGGGGCCACCAGTTTTTTTGCCGGCCGCTCGACTCGCGTTCGCAGGCTTGGCCGGTTTCGCTTGAAGTTTTGTCGGAGTTGGAGTTGAGGGCTTGTCGGCAGGCGCACCGTGAGGCGAGGGCTGCTGCTCAGTGGTCGGGGCCGCTGGATTGGGGGCAGAAGATTGCGTCCCGGATGGTTGTACCGTGGATGCTTGCGATGAAATCGCCCAGCTGAACGAACGCGCTCCGCCCAGGAGCCCGCATACCACGCCGACCGCGATCACCCACCACAACTTGAGACCTAATCGAACCACTTTATGTTTTGCCGCGCGGAGCCGCGCCCGAGACCCTGCTGAAATCATTCTACCGCTTGAAGTTCGCACCCATGATCGAAATGTCGTCTTCGGCCAGGCTGCGAACTAGTTCCTGCTGAAAATAATTGCCAGAGTTGGCGACGGTCGAGCCGTAGCGCTTCTGAAATGTCGACCGGCTTTTCTCGATATCGTCTTTCATGCGGTCGTAGAGGTCTTTGTGCTTGCGGCCTTCCGCGACCTTGGCCTGGTTGTAGAGCTTGATCTCATCGACCAGAAGGCGGGCGAAACGCTGCGCCTTGCGATGCGTGTCCGCATCCTCGGCCGAAAGTCCGGCGAAGGGATCGGCTGCAGCCGCAGGCGCTGCGGCAGCGGACGGCGAATGCGCGGCCGACGCCACTTCCACGAGTTCGGCTACGGGCTCGGGTTCTGGAACCGCGGCCGGAATGTGCTTGGGAGCATGCGAGGCGAAAGGATCGGCAAACGAACTTACTGTCTGCACCGGAGCCGTGGCGATCCGCTCCGGCGCCGGCTCAGCGACTTCCCGCGGCTGCATCTGCTTGCGCAGAGAAACTACTTCCAGCCACGCGCTGGTAGCCATCACCAGCACTTCCAGCGAAGTACCGTCGAGCACGCCCGTCGCGCCCCCATCGGCGTAGACCAGTGCCGCAACTTTATCTTTGAGCACGAGGGGCAACACCAGCACTTGTTCATTCGCGGGTGCGCCAAAATGTTCCACGAAGTGGGCGCCCATCTCGGCGATGTTGGCGGGGGCTACCACGCGGTTCTGGTAGGCGTGAGCCACCGGCCCGGCGTGCATATCCAGAGCAAAGTCTTTTAGCGATTCGTCATCGGCAAAGCCGCGGCCTTGCCATCCCATCGCTGTTCCAGCCTTCACCACAAACAACGCGGCTCGTGCACAGTGCGCGCTTCCACCTTCTACCAGCGCCCGGAGAATCTCTTTTTGCGTGGTGCCGGTCTGAACCCCGGCCACTGCCTGGAGCAGCAGTTTGGCAGCCTCTCCGCCCGCCGCGCCGCTGGGCGCAGGCATTGCCTCGAGCACGCGCTGCACGATCTCCGCCTGCAGCCGGGGAACCTGCGCCGCCAAAACCTGCGCGACGGCCTGTTCCACCGCTTGCTGCACTTGATTATCTTCTGCCATCGTCAGAATTCCGTCTCTAGTTTCGCCTCTGCGTACTCAATCCGTGCCACAAACTCTGAGCGTTCGCCACGCTGAATTTCTGCGTCTTCAATCTTGCATCGGCAATCTTCTGTCGCCATCCCAGCATCCCGGCGCACTCCCCGGAAACACGGTTCCTTAAGCGCTGATTATACGGCACTTGTGCAGCGACCTCACGGTACTAACGTAACTGCCCCACCGGATCCGGAAGGCATCTTTGCACTTTATCGTAAACTTTTCTTTCCGCCTACGTCTAAGCCATTGGGCAAACACCTAGGTTACCAAGTAGAATAACAGTTCGGATTTTTCGCGAACCCCGTTGCCCGAAAATACTGCATCGCCAACACTATGAGCGCCATCGAAAACAAATTAGTAGGGCCTGTCAGTGAAGAGCTGGCGCTGGTGCAGGCGG
>Ga0209006_10000500_pt1 | contig 36997 bp, 33 predicted proteins | sample JacPin_JW_Ref_O2_FD_188567 | JGI IMG/M metagenome (GOLD analysis project Ga0209006, IMG submission 188567) | Forest soil microbial communities from Algoma, Ontario, Canada - Jack Pine, Ontario site 1_JW_Ref_O2 (SPAdes) (version 2) | ecosystem: Environmental > Terrestrial > Soil > Boreal... | reverse complement strand
GTCGCCTGGCCGAAGGCAACCGATGAGAGCGCGCTGTCTATGAAGAAGAGCGCGACAGCAAGAACGAGCGTGCCGAGGAAAAAATGTGCGCGTGCAGACAAACGGGTCGACTGAGAGAAGCTGTGTGGCGCCATGGAAGTGACGGCTCCTTCGAGTGATTGGAACCGCTCGTTATAGCAAAGCGAATTGTGGACCTTCAAGGAATTTAAGCTGCTTTTCGTTAAATTCGGGATTGAAATGTTGAAGTGTGAAGATTTGTAAAATGCGCGTTAATAGCCGGTTACAGTAGACCGTCGGCGTGCCTGATTGATTTGTCTTGCATCGGAATTGAAGCTGCGATGAAACGAAACTTGTGGATACGGCCGCGAAAGATGAAGCTACGATGACGACTTACTCCGGCCTATGCGCCGATTGCCGATTTATGCGGATCATTCGTTCCGATCGCGGATCGACATTCTTGTTTTGCGAACGCTCGGCGATGGATAAATCGTTCCCGAAATATCCGCGACTGCCGGTGTTGCAATGCCGTGGATATGAGCAGATTGAGGAAAAGGAAAAATCGCAAGAATAATCGTGAAGGGAATGTGAAGAGGAAACGTCGCGCCGTCTACTTGATCCCCAGTTCTTTCGCTAAGGCCTTCCATTTGCTGTCGACCAACGCTTTGGTTTTCGAATCCATCGCGATTTCATCCGGCCAAGGCCGCGTGAAGCCCTCGCTGGCCCATTTGCGGGTCGCGTCGATGCCCATCTTCGATCCGTAGTTCGGCAGGCGCGAAGCATGGTCGAGGGAGTCGACCGGGCCGAGGGTAAATTGAATGTCGCGCTCCGGGTCGATGTGGTTGAAAACTTTCAGAACGACATCTCCCACATTCTGCACATCGACATCTTCATCGACGACCACGATGCATTTTGTGAACATCGCCTGGCCCAGCGACCAGATTGCGTTCATCACCTTACGGGCCTGGCCGGGATACGACTTTCGGATCGAGACGATCATCAGGTTGTGAAACACGCCCTCGACCGGCAGGTTGACATCAACCAGTTCGGGGATCGTCAGCTTCATGGCGGGGAGAAAAATTCGCTCGACCGCCTTGCCCATGTACGCATCTTCCTGCGGCGGCTTGCCCACGATCGTCGTCGCGTAGATCGGATCTTTGCGATGCGTGACGCAGGTGACGTGGAACACGGGATAAAGATCTTCCAGCGAGTAAAAGCCCGTGTGATCTCCGAAGGGGCCTTCGGTGCGCAGTTCGTCGAGGTTCACGTAACCTTCGAGCACAATCTCACTGGACGCCGGAACTTCGAGATCAACTGTCTCGCATTTCACCAGTTCGACGGCGCCGCCGCGCAGGAATCCCGCGATCAGATATTCCTCAACTTCCGGTGGCGCGGGAATGATGGCAGAAAAAGTAACGGCTGGATCGGTGCCAATGGCAACTGCAACTTCCATCTTGCCCGATGGCCGATCGCCCTCGGCCAGCACGCTGCCACCGGATGACCGCGCCATGATGTCGACCGCCGCTGACTTTCCTTCAACCGCCGCGCGCATGCGCTCGCGCGCATGCTCGGCCGCGACTTTTTGCCGCTGCCAGTGCATGCCGGTGGTGCGCTCGTCGTAAACCTGCATGCGGTACATGCCAAGATTGCGCTTGCCCGACTTCGGACCGCGCGTGGTCACGCAGGGCAGAGTAATGAACCTTCCCGCGTCCTGCGGCCAGCATTGCAGAATCGGAAAATCGAGCAAAGAAAAGTTGTCGCGCTTAATAATTTCTTTGCACGGTCCGGTCGGCACCGTCTTCGGAAAGAATTTCCCTACCTCGGTGAGCAGTGGGAGCATCTTCAATTTGTCGAGAAATCCCTGCGGGGATTTTACGTCCATGAACATGCGCATGCGGTCGGCAATCTGATCGAATGAATTGACGCCGAGCGCCAGTTTCATGCGCGCTTCCGAACCGAACTGATTGATCAACACCTGCGAACCGGGATGACCTTTTACATTCTGAAACAGAAGCGCGGGGCCGCCGGCCGAACCCTTGGCGTCGCGACCCTTGGAGACGCGGTCAGTGATCTCGGCGATTTCAAGAATCGGATCAGCTTCGGTCTGGATGCGCTTCAATTCGCCGGCGCGCTCCAGCGCGGCTATCCACTGGCGAAGGTCGTCAAAGGGCAAAGGATTCTCTCGGTTCCGATGTGAATAGAAAATTAAAGCGACCAGCGATTATAAGGGATGCGCTTTCGCATTGTGGCCGGCAAGCGCAACTATTGGCCGCATCGCATAGCTGATGCGGTAAACTCAAGGATTCAGGCGGCTACAAATAACCGCTCTGTGGTGGGCGTCGTAAGACTCAGGCATTACGTTCAATAAGTCTATGTCTCTTCTCTGGCTGCGCTTCGCGCTCGGGTGCTATCTCATCGGGCTGATCTATGCCTTCGTCGCCCTGAACCGCACCAGCGATCTTTTCAGCCGCATCGCTCTGCACGCCGCTACCCTGGGGATGGTCTTCCACTTTGTATCGCTGGTGGAGTTGTTCCTCTCCGGCCAGATCGTCTGGGCGTCGCTGCGCAACGGCGAATCGATGCTCGCGTTCCTATCGATGGTCTTGTTCCTGGCTGTCTACACCATCTATCACACGACCTCGCCCGGGGTGGTCGTTTTTCCCGTCGTATTTTTTCTGACATTCGTCGCCGCCGTAGATCAGCAACCGGTACTTCTTACCTCACTCGTGCAGCGTCGCGGATGGCTCATCGCGCACATCATTCTCATCTTTATGGGCTACGCTGCGCTGGTGCTGAGCTTTGGAGCCAGCCTGCTTTATCTGGTGCAGGAGCGCCGCCTGAAGTCGAAAAAGTCCGCCAGCCTCACGGGCTATCTTCCCGCGCTCGAAGTCATCGACCAGATCGGCTATCGCTCACTTCTCCTCGGCTTTCCTTTTATGACGCTGGGCCTGCTGACCGGATCGGTTTTGGCGATTCTGGTTTACGGGCACGTGAATTTTTTCGATCCCAAATTCTCGCTGTCGGTGCTGACTTGGGCTGTTTACATGCTGATGGTCTTTACCCGCTGGAACTCGGGATGGCGCGGCCGCCGAGCCGCGGTTCTGGCGACATTCGCATTTGTCGCCGCGCTCGTAGCCTGGGCGGCGAATTATTTCTCCGGCATTCACAGGTTCGCCTCATGAGATTTCAACTCATTGGCGTGAACCACAAAAGTGCGCCGCTTGAAGTGCGCGAGCGGCTGGCCATTCCGGAGTCGCGCCTGGCCGACGCCTGCCGTGAGCTCACGGCCTATCCCGGAATCGAAGAGGGGATGCTGATTTCGACCTGCAATCGGGTCGAAGTCGTAACGCACACGGTGAATGGGCACGCTGACTTGCGCGGATTTCTACGCGATCACTTTCAGCTTCGGGACGAAGATTTGGATGCGCACCTGTATGAATTTCGCGAAAAAGACGCGGTGCGCCACATCTTCCGCGTGGCTTCCAGTCTCGATTCCATGGTGGTGGGCGAGGCGCAGATTCTTGGTCAGGTGAAGGAGGCCTACGCTACGGCCCGCGCGGTGGGCACCGTGCGCGGGCAACTCGATCAGCTTCTTACTCGTGCCTTCGCTGTCGCGAAGCGTGTGCGCACGGAAACGGCCGTGGGATCGTCTTCGGTTTCAATCGCCTCGGTAGCTGTCGAACTGGCGAAAAAGATTTTCGGATCCTTGCAGGGGAAGGTCGTCTTCATCGTCGGTGCGGGCAAGATGAGTGAGCTCGCCGCCCGCCACTTGATTGCGCACGGCTGCGAATCGATCTTCGTCTCTAACCGCACCTATGATCGCGCTGTCGGACTGGCTCACAAATTCAACGGGCAGGCCATTCGCTTCGACGATCTTTACGAGCAGTGCGATCGCGCCGATATCGTCATCACCTCGACCGGATCTCCGCAGGCGATCTTCCGCCGCGAGCACGGCGAGCAATTCCTTTCGCGCCGCAAAAATCGTCCGATGTTTTTCATCGACATTGCCGTGCCGCGCGATGTTGCGCCCGATATGGCGAAGCTCGACGGCATCTTTACCTACGACATGGACGATCTACAGCAGGCGGTTTCCAGCCACGTTGCCGACCGTTCTAAAGAGGCCGAACTCGCCGAGGCCATCATTGCCAGTGAAGTCGAAAAGTTCGAGTCCCGCTTCGAGGCGCGCCAGCATACGCTCGACATCGTCCCAACCATCGTAAGCCTGCAGGATCATCTCGAAACCATCCGCCAGGCCGAAATCGATCGCGTGCGCGGACGCATGGGCAAACTGACTCCCGAACAGGAAATGGCAGTCGAAGCCCTTACGCGCGGCATCATCAATAAAGTGATGCACACGCCAATCACCACGCTGAAAACGGCGGCGAAAGAATCCGAGGCGACAACGATTGTCGATGTGGTGCGGCGTCTGTTCAATCTGCACGAGAAAGAAAAGGAAGCAGGCAGACAGCAAGCAGCAAAGAAAGATGAAGTGGAGACGCGCCAGAGCTAGTCGCGAAGCGACCGGCCGATAATAGCCCAGAACTTATGTCCTTGGGTAAGCTCAAGAACCAGGAACACAGTCTCGGAGGGACGGCAGATCTGAATTCATCACGGAAATAACATTTGCATCTGAGTGTTCAGAATTCAGTGCTCAAACTCGTAAGAAAGCTTGTGGGTGGCAATGAAGAGCGGACGCCTCCATGGCTGATGAGACCATCGTCCGACGACTGCGGCTCGTATTGGGAACTCGTCAATGAAATCTACACCGATCTCACCGGCCTCCGGCTTCCAAACGATATGCCTCAGCGCGAATGGCGAAAGGTAGATTTGGTTCTGAAATCGCCTGGTGGAGCTGCGCGAATCATTGAGGTGGATGAAAGCCAGCATTTCAATGCGTACAGAGCGAAGACGCTGAGGTTCTATCCTGCACAACTCGCGCTCGCTTTCGACCGAAAATTGTGGATTGAGCATTCGGACGCAAAAATGAAACTTGAACGAGGGGGGTTCGGAAGGCCGAAACCTCCGCTGTTCCCAAGGGATGGCGGGCGACACCGCCAACGAGCATTTCGAGATGCTCTTGCCGATATACTGCCGCTGGAGCACGGATTTGCACCGACACTGCGCATCGCTTATTTCGAAGCCAACACGTGGTTAGCCTCCGAGGCCGCACTAGAGAAGATGCAACAATTGCTGATAGTGAAGGGAGTATCGATCTGAGACGGAGCAGTCAGTAAACGGGCACAGCGACGGAATACGAAAATGGAACAGAATTTTCCACGATCTGAGCAGATTCGAAAGGTTTGCTTCCATGACTACCAGTGTGGGTACTGGGCCGCGCTTGAGAACCGTGAGTCGCGGCTGGTCGCAACCGCGAGGGGTTCGAATCCCTTACTCTCCGCCGCCTTACACGACCCACGGGATATTAGAACGCGCTTACCACGCAAAGCATCATTGACTCGCTCTCCCTGCGATGCTACTCTGAGTTCGGTTCTCAAGCGCGGTCCAGTACCATTTTTAGGCGGCCTAATCGGCCGCCTTTCCCATTTCTGCCATATCCCGCTTCAGGTCTTCTCCCATGCCTAAGCTGCGCATCGGCTCGCGCGGTTCGCAGCTTGCTCTCTGGCAGGCGAAACATATCGCCGCGCTTTTGCGCGGGCGCGGCCACGAAGTCGAGATTGAAATCATTCATACCACTGGGGACAAAATCACCGACGTGGCCCTGGCTCAGGTCGGCGCCAAGAGCGGGCTGACCAAAGGAATCTTCACCAAAGAAATTGAAGATGCGCTTGCCGCCGGAAGCGTCGATCTCGCAGTCCACTCGCTCAAGGATCTGCCGACCGAATTGCCGCATGGATTCGAACTCGCCGCCATCACCAAAAGGGAAGACGCGCGCGATGCCTTTTGCTCGCAGCATTTCATGAAAGTTGAAGACCTGCCTCACGCGGCTCGCGTCGGCACTTCGAGCCTCAGGCGGCAGGCGCAACTGAAGGCCATTCGTCCCGATCTCGAAATCCACCCTCTGCGCGGCAACGTCGACACCCGCCTGCGCAAGCTCGAAGGGGGACAGTACGACGCCATCATCCTGGCCGTCGCCGGCATCAAGCGGCTCGGCAAGACGGACTTGATGCGGCAGATTCTTCCAGCGGAAATCATGTGTCCGGCGGCGGGTCAGGGCGCTCTCGCTATCGAAATTCGGCAAGACGACGCAGCGATGCGCCAGAATCTCTCATTTCTCAATGATTCCGCAGCCTGCGCAGCCACAACTTGCGAACGCGCACTGCTCAGCAGCCTCGGCGGAGGATGCCAGGTTCCCATCGGAGCTTTTGCTGATATCCGCGACGGCAAACTGCACCTCGATTCGATCGTTGCCGCCCCCGACGGTTCGCAAATCCTGCGCGATTCGCGTGACGGTCTTCTCGAGGCTCCGGAAAAATTGGGGCGAGTTGCTGGCGAGAGTTTGCTCGCGCGCGGCGGCGACAAAATCCTGGAAGCCGTTTACAGCCACGGCTTCGCTGCTCCGCCCAAGTCATGATTTAGGATGAATGCCAGCTAAAGCACCGTGTACATCCCTGAACATTTTCGCGTACGCCACCACGCCGATGCCATCGCCTTCATGCGAGCGAATCCGTTCGCAATTCTGATTTCGTCCACGGCCGAAGGACCATTCGCCACGCATGTGCCGCTGGTTATTCGCGAGGCAGAGAACAGCCTCATTCTTCGCGGGCACGTGGCCAAGGCTAATCCGCACTGGCAGTATCTCGAGCGCGAGCCGCGCTGCCTTACCATCTTCCACGGCGCGCATGCCTACATCTCGCCTACCAACTACGTGACGCACGAAAACGTTCCTACCTGGAACTACGGAGCGATGCACGCGTATGGCAATGCGCGTACGTTCTCCGCGCCGGATGAATTACTCGGCGTTCTGCATGAACTGATTCCGATGTTTGAACCCTCCTACGGCGAGCAGTGGGCCAGCCTGAGTGACTCTTATCGTGAACGCATGCTCGGCCACATCGTTGGATTCGAAATCACAGTCACCAGCCTCGAAGCCAAATTCAAGCTCAGCCAGAATCGCACGCGAGAAGAACAACAGAACGTAATGGTCTCGCTCAGCGAAGCCAAGGACACAGTCGTGTCAGGCGTGGCCGAACTCATGCGCGACCAGAATTTGGGTCTAAACAGTTCAGGTCCAAACAAGAAGCACAGCTGAGATTGTGTGGGGCGGGCACTCCTGCCCGCCAGCTCTAACCATGAACAAGAAAACCAAATCAGGCATGACCCAACCATTGAGTGAAGTTCGTGTCTTGGTCGGACGCGCCCGCCATCAGGCCAGCGCGCTCTCAGCGCAATTGCGCAAGCTCGGGGCGGATGTGATTGAAATTCCATTCATTGAGATTCGTCCGCCGCGATCGTTCAGGCCTCTTGATGCCGCACTCAAAAATCTTGCGAGTTACGACTGGCTGATTCTGACCAGTGTCAACGGGGTCGAAGCGCTGTGGGAGCGAATGCGAAAGCTAAAGCTCACGCGATCATTTGCCAAGAATGGTTTACGCATCGCGGCCATTGGTCCGGCGACGAAAAAAGCAATTGAAGAACGAGGCATGAAGGTGAGCGTGATGCCGAAAGAGTACGTCGCCGAGTCGGTCGTGCGCAGCCTGAAGAAAAAAGTGAAAGGGAAGCGGGTGCTTCTGGTTCGAGCCAAAGTAGCACGCGATGTGATCCCGCGAGAGTTGCGCAAGGCCGGCGCGCGGGTTGACGTCGTCGAAGCCTACGAAACGGTCGTACCGAAAGAGTCTCGCGTGCGGCTGCGAGCGTTGTTGAAGAAGCCGCAGACGTGTCCGCACATCGTCACGTTCACGAGCTCTTCGACGGTAAAGAATTTTGTGGAATTACTTGGCGGCTCTCGCGCTGCTTCACGACTGCCGCATGTAGCAAGCGCAGAGGAGAGTCCGTTCCACGCGATTCGATTTGCTTCCATCGGCCCGGTGACATCCGCCACTCTTCGCGAAAAAAGATTACGCGTTGATGTAGAAGCCAACGAATACACGATCCCAGGGTTAGTCCAGGCGATTGTTGAGATGGTTGCAGCCGGATCATGAACGCAAGGCGGCCCAAAGAAGAAGAATTCCTACAATGGCCACGGGCAGGATGCAGAACGCCTGCCACAGCGGATGCTTTCGTCGCGCTTCACTGAGCGTGCGGTACTGCAGATACATGGCGAAGGCGGCAATCAGCGCTACGGGAATCAGAACTAAGACAGTCATCGACTTTCGAGATGCTTAATGCAGCCCGCAGGCATGAGTGCCCGCGCCACAAAAATTATTCCGTTACCGAGCAACTGCAATCGGCGGGTACGACATGTGCCAGTAAGAAATCTGCCACGCGCTTGTAGGCGTCGATCTGATTTTCCACACGCGCGAATCCGTGGCCTTCGTTTTCATAAATCTTGGCGTCGACCGTTCCGCCGCGCTTCTTGATCGCATCGACTACTTGCTGCGTCTCCGACTTCGGGCAGCGCGGATCGTGCCCGCCCGCCAGCAGCAGCAACGGCGCTTTGATCTGATCGATGAAGTTGATCGGCGAGCGCTCTTCATACAGCGCCTTGTTTTTTACGACATCGCCCATCGTCGCCAGATCGGACTGCTGCAGCACCGGATCTTCATTTTCAATCTCGGTAAACCAGTTCACGAACGGCACGATCGGCACCCCCGCCGCCCAAACTTCCGGCGCCTTCGTCACCGCCATCATGCTCAGGTAGCCGCCGTAGCTTCCGCCCATCACGGCAATCTTTTTCGGATCGAGATGACCCGTCTGGTTGATCCAGTCGACGCCGGCCAGCACATCCTGCAAATCGCCGCCGCCCATATCGAACAAATTCGCCTGCTGAAATTCCTTGCCGTATCCCGTTGAGCCGCGATAATTCGGTGCCAGCACCAAATATCCCTGGTTCACCGCGTACTGCACAAAGCGATTGAACGAATTTACCGTCTGCGACGCCGGGCCGCCGTGGATGTAGACAATTGCCGCATTCTGCCCGTTGCGCGCCATGTTGAACGGGACATACAAAAGAGCCGAAATCGTCCATTTACCATCACGGCTCGGATAGTGCACCAGATACGGCTCAACCATGTCTTCCGGCCGGATGCCGGCCAGCAGCGAGTGCGTAATCTGCTGCGACTTCCCGCTCGCCAGTTGGTACGTCCACAAATCGCCGGGCGCGGTGGGCCCGTTGTGGTTGTAAAGCAGGCGCGAGCCATCGCGACTGAACGCCGTCTGTCCGCCCGTCGGCTCATTCACGCCCTTGGGAATTGCGAGCGCAGTCGATTTTCCCGTCGCAAGATCGTGCAGGTAAATATCTTCGTTGCCATCCACGTTGGCGCTGAAAGTAAGGTGCTTGCCGTCAGGCGAAAACTCGCCGCCGCGAATTTCCCATTTATCTTTTGTGACCCACGTTATGTGTTTCGAAGCGATGTCTAACAGGCCAGCGTTGTCGTATCCGTTTGCAGCATTCGCGATAAATAGAATCTGCTTTCCGTCAGGCGAGATGTCGTTGGCGAAATAAAGCTGCTCGCCTTCGTGCGGCGTCAGCAGCGTGGTTTTTCCCGTCGCCACTTCCGCAACAAAAATATTCGAATCCGTGCCCTTGGCCTGCTCCTGCGTATAAACGATGTACTTCCCATCCTTGGACCAGATGGGATTCATGTTCCGCTTGTCCTGCGGAGTTCCGGTCGTGATGTGCTTCAACTGGCGCAAAACCAGGTCGTAAACGTCGATCTCATACGCCGCCGAAGTCTTGGGTTTCACTTCATATGCCAGATACCGTCCATCCGGCGACCACGTCGGGTTCAACTCCGCAATCTCGCTGGTCTGCGTCAGGTTCACAACTTTGCCGGTCTTCGGCGACACTAGAAAAATGTCCCAGACTTCGTCGCCGTCGAAATCCGACTGGTACGCGATCCACTTTCCGTCCGGCGACCACGCCGGCGACGTCTGCCGCTGATCGCTCACCGTGAGCTGCACCGGAAATCCGCCGTCAGATGGTACGATCCACAAATTGTTGCGCCCGCTCATATTAGAAACGAAGGCGATCTGTTTGCCATCCGGCGACCATGTGCCGCGCCCGATCTGCCGCGTCATATACAACTTTTCAATGGTCAGGCTTCGCGGCTCGACCTGCGCATTCGGCTTCGAAGAAATCTTTTTTGGATCGGTAACCGCTTGCGGTACAGGCAGCGTCTGGGCGGATACAGTTTCAGCAAAAACAGTGCTCATAGTTAGAACGATAGCAAAGAGGAAGTGAAGGCGCATGTGACCAGAGCCTCGAATGAGGTTAGAAAAGTCTAGCAGAGTTGTTTTCGTAGATGGGTCAGGAATGGCACGCATTCGGGAAGGGTGCGGCTTGAGCCGTGCCATAACGCCGCCGCTTAGAAACAGGCTTTAGCCGCTGAGGGCGGCTATTTTCAGCTACACCTTCGCGTCTTTGTGCACATCGACCGTACTCCACGTCTTGTCCCCCGCGTGGCAAATATTCTCCAGCGCGCAATCCGCGCACTTCGGCTTGCGTGCGTAGCAGATTCTGCGGCCATGCCAAATGATCTGATGTGAAAACAGGATCCATTTCTCGCGCGGGAGTATCTTCATCAAATCCTGCTCAATATTCTTGGGATCATTTTCCTTCGTCAGCTCCAGCCGCCGCGAGATGCGATGCACATGCGTATCGACGACGACTCCATCGGCCTTCTTGAACCACGATCCCAACACCACGTTCGCGGTTTTGCGGGCCACGCCGGGCAGTGTAAGTAATTGATCCATCTGATCGGGAACCTGCCCGCCAAAATCAGCGACCACTTTCTTCGCCGCGCCCACGACCGACTTCGACTTGTTGCGAAAGAATCCCGTCGACCGAACATCGGGCTCCAGTTGTTCGGGCGTGAGAGCCGCAAAATCCTGCACCGTGGGATATTTGCGAAACAGCTCCGGCGTCACCCGGTTCACATTCACGTCAGTCGACTGCGCCGAAAGAATGGTGGCGACCAGCAACTCCCACGCGCTCGAATGGGTAAGCGCGCAAGTCACATCGGGATAAAGCTGGTCGAGCCGCTTCAGAATCTCTGCCACGCGCTCAGGCGCGATAGGATTGTAGCCCTTCGCCTTCGCGCCGCTCTTCGTAGAGGAAGCTGCTTCTTTCTTCAAGCGATTCTGCGCTTTTGAGGCCGACGCCGAGGCGGCGCCTCGACCCGGGCGGGTGACGGCTCCCGCCCGGACTTTGTCCTGGCGGCCGGTTCGGGCAGGTTGACGGGGAGTGTTTCCGCGAGGCATGACAATCCTTTCCAGAGCAGAGCGTGCCGGTCATCATAGCAATTGGCGATTCCATGTTTCCAATCGCCGATCGGCAATCGAAAATCGACAATTCCATTGTCCCTCCGTAACCTCGCTACCAATTGACGCAGTGGGTGACCGCGGTTAGTCTGAAATCAGCGTGGCCGTGAATTCCATCCAACTCGGGCAAGTGTGGCGCAGTGAATCTGATGGGCAGGACTATCTTGTCACCAAGGTTTACAGCGAGGTTTTCACGCAGTATGCCATGCTGCGGCCGGCGGGAATCACCGCTCCCGACGCTCCCACGGTGCGCATAAAAGTCACCAAAAGTCCTCAAGGCGCAACCCTCCCGGGCTACGCCTTCACACAAGACGGCTCGTTCTAGTTGCGAAGCAATTCCTACCGCTGAAGTTCAAACACCATACCCATACGATTCGCTCCCCCGTATGTTGAAGCGCCGAAAATGTCGTTTCCGAGCAGCAGCACGCCATATTCCGTGAAGTTTGGCTGCGCCAGAGGAAATGATGCGATCGTCCAGTTTCCCACGCCTCCTAAGGGTGGGCTCAGCGAGAACACCGTACCGCCTTTTTCTTTCCCCCCCGCCTGAGTGGTTCCGTACAACGCTCCCGCGCCGTTAAACATAACCCCGCCCATCGGAGATGCGCCTTCAGCTTCGCCGGTGAATTGATAGAGCAGGTTTTCCGTCCATTGCCCTCCTTTGGTGACAGGAGGAACCAGTTGGAATATCGTGCCACAACTACGCCCGGACTTCGTCGGACATCCTTCGCCACCAAAATCTGGTTGCGCCATAGACTGCGCCCGAGCTATCGACGGCCAAAGGACCGATCGGGTCTCCACCATCGGTGTTGCTGATTTGCCCGCCATAAAAGCGATGCAACACCGTTTCTGGGAAAGTGTAACGCATAGTTTTCTCCTGCTTTGAAATATGTCGGAGATTCGCGGCTGGCCGGTTACGGTACCAGCTCAAAGACTGTGCCGCCGCCATTCGTTCCGCCGAAAGGCGTAGTGCCGTAAATGTCGCTTCCCATCAGCAATATTCCCGCCGAACCATAACTCCCTCGTGGCAACGAGATCGCGCTTGGAGTCCATGATCCCACGCCGCCGGAAGGCGGAGTCAGCTTAAAGACCGTACCATTCGAATTCGTGCCTCCTCCGTACGTCGTGCCCCACAATGCTCCAGTGCTGTCAAAAACCACGCCGGATGGACCCAGACCATCCGCTTTCCCGGCGCTCCCGAAGTTGTAAAGAATGTTTTCCGTCCAGGTTCCACCCTGGCTTGTCGGTGGCACCAATTGATAAATGGTTCCACAGCCCAGATGAACCTGCACCGGGCAACCGTCGCCTCCAGCCGAAGTCGCCCCATAAACCGCGCCGGAACCGTCGAGCACCAGAGACCCCACGGGCCGGCCGCCATCGCTGTAATTACCCCGGCTGCCGTGGAAGGCGTGCAGTATCGTCATTGCCCACGGCCCGCTTTTCCTGGGCGTCAGCTTGAACGCGGTGCCATCAAGATCCTGCGGAATTCCCTCTACGTCGGTGGTTCCATAGATCGCGCCGCTGCCATCCATCACCAGGCCGGCGCCAGGATACCCGCCATTGCCTCCACCCAGAAACGAGTAAAGCACCTGCTCGGCCCACGACCCTCCGGCGGCCGACGGCGGCGTCAGCATGAAGACGACTCCAACTCCCTTTCCGCCAAAGAACGTCGTCCCATAGAGTCGTCCTTGGCTGTCTTCGATGAGGGGCGAATCCGGTTCGTCTCCGTCCGTCTCACAGGTGAAATTGTAGAGGACGTTCTCGCTCCAGCTTCCGCTGCCCGCCGAAGGAGGTGTGACTTCAAAGACGACTCCGCACTTGCCCGTTCCGCCGCTGGACGTCGTTCCGTAGAGATTCCCAGTCTTACTGTCGAGAATTACCCCATTCGGAAATTCGCCGTTAGCAAACACATCCATCGCGAAGAAACTCTCGTTCCAAGTGCCGTCGCCGGCGGGAGTCAGTTCAAATACACCTCCACCTGTGTCGTCAGGAGCAAGCCCCGTTGTTCCATAAAGGTTTCCGCTGGCGTCAGCGACCAGCAGACTATTGGGTCCGCTATTGCCCTGATCATAATTTTCGAAGTTGAGTATCGTGGTGTACTGTGCGGTTCCGGGATGCTGGGCGCTCGCGGAAAGCGCGCCACATAAGATCAGCGCAGCCGCGAGCAGAGATTGAGTGAATACGAATCGGGCGAGGGCATAGCGAGGCATATTTCATCTCCTGTAATGTGGGACGAGCGGCGAACTGGGCCCTTGGGGAGGGCTTACATCTTAGGTCGGGAGACGGTATGCGGGTCAAGGTGCAGGAATTTGCATCCAGACTTCGCTGTTGGCCGCTTCCTCAGCTATTGCGATTCAGTCGGAAGCAAATGGAACTATGTTCTAATTGCCTGTGGTCATCGGGACCTGTTCACTCTCTTCAACCCTTTTCATGACCGAAAAACTTCTATCCATCATCTTTATCTTCATCAGCAAGGTCATCGCTGCCACGGGCTACGCTGGAGTAGCTATTCTCATGGGAATTGAGTCGGCATGCATTCCGCTGCCGTCCGAACTCATCATGCCCTTCGCCGGATACCTCGTCTTCCAGGGCACCTTCAAACTTCTCTGGGTCGCGACCGCCGGCGCCATCGGCTGCAATCTGGGATCGCTTATCGCTTACGAGATCGGCAACTACGGCGGACGTCCGCTGGTCGAGCGCTACGGCCACTGGATCCTCATGTCGCGCCGCGAACTCGATTGGGCCGACCGCTTCTTCGCGCGCTGGGGATACCTCGCCGTCTTCATCGGCCGCTTACTGCCCGTGATTCGCACCTTCATCGCGCTGCCTGCCGGCATCGCCCGCATGCCTCGCGCCCGCTTTCACATCTACACATTTCTCGGATCATGGCCGTGGTGCTTCGCTCTGGCCTGGTTTGGCATGAAACTGGGCGAAAACTGGCGCTCGCTGGGAAAGTACTTCCACAAATTCGACGCGGTGATCATCGTTTTACTGGTAGTTGGAGCGATCTGGTTTATCCGAGGTCACTGGCAGAATCGAATCACGCGCCAGACGGCCAACATCAGCAGATAGGAGATTTGAGTTATGCGCCGCATATTTGCCGTTCTTCTTTTCGCTTTAACTGCAATCTCAACTTTATCCGTTGCGCAGTCTTCAAATCCCGCCGACCATCCCTTCGTCGTCGAGTACTACTACAAAACCAAGTGGGGACACGCCGACGAATTCCTCAAGCTCTTCAAGAAAAATCATTATCCGCTGTTGAAAAAAGAAAACGAAATGGGCCGCATCGTAAAAGTCTGGATGGATCAGCCCCGCTACCACACCACAGAAGACGGACGCTGGGACTTCCGCGTCACCATCATTTTCAAGAATGCCGCCGTCGCTAATGAGGCGATCGACGAAGAGCCATTAAAGAAACAGCTCTGGCCCGATCAGGAGACGTATCTTCGAGAAGAGCAGCGCCGCTTCGAAATTCTGGACGCGCATTGGGACCTGCCAGTCAAGACTGTCGATCTGGACGTAAAACCGTAAAGCTGCTGCCGTATTTAAAAATTCTTGTCATTCCGAACCGGCGCGAAGCGGCGGTGAGGAACCTGCTGTTCTTTCCCCAGCGATGCTCAAAATCCGCCTCGGATGTTAATTCTCGATTACAAACCCCACGCAATTCCTTTATCACCGCCATTGAAATTTGCAATTAGACAAATCCCCAGCGACTCGCTAGGGTAACGCATGGATTCCTTATTAATTGAAGACTCGCATGTTGAAGTTATTCACGAGATTGGCGTTCGCCTCGCGCAAGCGGACGGTTTTCACGATGTTCTGAATCGCGTCGTCGAGTTTGCCACTGCTTTGGTGAAGTGCGATTCCTGCCTCATCTATGTGCTCGAAGGCGACGAACTTGTGTTGCGCGCCTCACGCAACCCGCATCCTGATATCGTGGATCGCCTCAAACTCCGCGTAGGGCAGGGCATTACCGGATGGGTCGCCGAGCACAACGAGCCCGTCGCCATTCCGGAAAAAGCCGCGCTCGATCCGCGCTTCCAGTTTTTTCATGAAGTTCCCGAAGACTCTTACGAAGCTTTTCTCTCGGTTCCGCTGATGTGCCGGGGACGCGTGGTTGGCGTCATCAACCTCCAACATCGTCAGCATCACGTCTACCGCCGCCGCGAAATTCGCCTGATCTCGACCGTTGGATTTCTGGTTGGTGCAGAAATCGAAATGGCGCGCCTCGAGGACGCAAACACGACACTTTCGCAGCAGCTCCAGGCTCGCAAGGTCGTTGAACGCGCCAAGGGAATTCTGCAGCGCGATCTTGGACTCACCGAGGAGCAGGCCTATCTCACGCTGCAACGGCAGAGCCGCCAGAAGCGCAAGCCGATGAAAGAGATTGCTGAAGCGATCGTGCTCAGCGACGAGGTAAAAGAAAACTCGCAGATCCGGCCGACCTAGTCTCGTAGAACTTGCTTGTGTGAAGTGGCTTGTGTGGAGCGGGCACTCCTGCCCGCTTCTTTCTTTGCGTGAACTAGATAGCTTCTCAACTTTCAAAAAACCAAGGGCGGATGCCTGGTTCAGCATCCGCCCTAGTTTTCCTGGACAGCAAACTTCGTGACTACCGACTCGCCGCAGCCACCATGCCGGCCTTGGCGATTTGCCGTAGCGTTCGCGGCGGTGCGGTGAAGCTCAGAGCCGTGCCAAACTCCGGCAGTTGCATGGCGCTGACGTAGCTGGTCCCGTCAGCTGCGGTTTTGACGAGCAGACGGCTTCCATCTGCAGCCGCGATGTTCTCCGCAGCCTCAACCAGCACGAGGAAACTGTGATGCGCCGGAGTGAGTTCATTGAGCCGGACCACCCGCGCTGGCTGACCAGTCCCGTACGAGAATTGATATTCCCCGGCCGGAACCGTGACATTGGCCCATCGCACCTCGTGGGAAAGCGTGAACGTGCCCCGCGCCGCCTCCTGGCCGGAAGCCAGGCTGGGAGCGAAGTTCAAAGTGGTAAGCGCCAGCGCAACAGCGTAGCCGAAGCTGCGAATTCTGTTTTTGCAAATTGTCGTCATACAAGTCTCCTTTGCTCTTTCGCGAACAAGCGCGTCCCTAAAGCGGGCTTGCCGCAAGAGCGGTCTGAAGAGCACACTCCCCCGCCAATGGAGCGTGGGCTCAGATTTCGGTGGAGATCAACGAGGTCGGCAGATTTGCAACGCCGCTAAGCGGGGCGGCCTTGCAAACATCAGCTCCGCGGGACCGCCAACAGAGACGGCCACGAAGTAAATTCATTGTGCAGCGAAGTGCGGCGCCAGTCCAACGCAAAGAATCGATTGGCTGCATTGTTCTTCTGCCTCGTGGTGCCCAAGCGTCGCTCGCCATTCCATGCTCGGGCTGGTCCATTGAACGGAGATTCTGCGCCGTTCGCCGCTCTGAATTGCGCGGAGTCGTCCAAAGATGAGATTATGGGTGGCACTATCGGTGGCAGTTTACCGTCACCAAAAGCGAGGAACGAATGTATCAAAAACGCCCAGGATCGTACATGGCCGACTGGTGGGATGTTGACGGCCGCCGCCATCGCAAGCAGTTTTCAACCGCATCTGCAGCGCGCGAACACGAACATCGGCAGACGGCGCACGCTCACGCCAAGCGCGCCGGTCGCGAGATGAAATTGGCTGCCAAGAGCAGCGGCAAAAAGCCAGTGGTGGAGGTGACGAATACCGTCACCATCGAGCCGGCCAAAGGCAAGCTCGGCGTCATGATTCCCGGCATGGGCGCGGTCGCCACCACCTTCGTCGCTGGCGTCGAGGCTATCCGCAAGGGTTTGGCGAAGCCAATTGGATCGCTCACGCAGATGGGCACCATCCGTCTGGGCAAGCGTACCGATGGCCGTTCGCCGAAGGTGAAAGAGTTCGTCCCGCTCGCCGGGCTCGATGATCTGGTATTCACCGGATGGGACATCTTCGAAGACAACATGTACGAAGCAGCATCGAACGCGGGTGTCCTTGACTATCGCCTGCTCGAGCAATTGAAGCCATTTTTGTCGTCGATCACGCCGCGCTCCGCTGTCTTCGATCACAACTACGTCAAGAAAATCGACGGGCCGAACGTGAAGAAGGGCAAGTCGAAGATGGACTTGGCCGAGCAGCTGCGCCAGGACATCCGCGACTTCAGGAAGTCGAGCGGCGCGAGTCGCCTCGTCACCATGTGGTGCGGCTCAACCGAGTCCTACATTGAACCGACGGCGGCGCATCAATCGCTGAAGTCGTTCGAAAAGGCGATGCGCGAAAACGACGAGATGATCGCGCCTTCCATGATGTATGCCTACGCATCGCTGATGGAAGGCGTTCCGTTCGCCAACGGCGCGCCGAATCTTACCGTCGATCTTCCCGTGATGCTCGAACTCTCGCGGCAGAACGAAGCGCCCATCTGCGGCAAGGACTTCAAGACCGGCCAAACGCTGATCAAGAGCGTGCTCGCGCCCGCATTCAAAGCGCGCCTGCTCGGCCTGAGCGGATGGTATTCCACCAACATCCTGGGCAACCGCGACGGCGAAGTGCTCGACGATCCCGGATCGTTCAAGACAAAGGAAGAGTCAAAGCTTGGCCTGCTCGAACACATCCTGCAACCGAGTCTGTACCCCGATCTCTACGGAAATATGTACCACAAGGTACGTATCAACTATTACCCGCCGCGCGGCGATAACAAAGAAGGCTGGGACAACATCGACATCTTCGGATGGCTCGGCTATCCGATGCAGATCAAAGTCGACTTCCTCTGCCGCGATTCGATCCTGGCCGCGCCGATCGTGCTCGATCTGGTGCTGTTCCTCGATCTGGCCCAGCGCTCGTCGGAGTTGAAGGGGCTAGGCATTCAGGAGTGGCTCAGCTTTTACTTCAAGTCGCCGATGACGGTGCCGGGGCTGTATCCCGAACATGACCTGTTCATCCAGTCGATGAAGTTGAAGAACACGCTGCGCCACCTGAAGGGCGAAGAGATGATCACGCACCTGGGCTTGGAGTACTACGACTAGGTAAAGACCAAGGGGGCGCGGGCGACTCGCCCGCGTTCCTAATCGTATTCCCAAGCCTCTCAACATCCTGATTAAGTACGCCCGGATGTATCGGGAGGATCGGCAGGGGACTCGATGTCTCCGACAACCTTGAAGACGCCTGTCAGGCGGCCGATGAAATCATCCTTCGTTTTCTTGGCAGGCGCGCGTTTCTTCTTTGGTCGATCTTGAAGTTTCTCATTGGCTTTCAATGACTTTTTTCGTCGCCGCTTCATTCTCATAGAAACCTGGACGCTTCTTATTATCCTTCGACTGATCGGCTATTACTCTTTAATTCAGCTTCTTCTCGCGCTTGTACGCGTCGAACGTGGTTAAGAATCGGTCGATGTCTTTCTTCGGCAAATAGTAAGGTGTCGAGAGGCGCAGCTTGCTGGGTTCTCCGCCGCGGATGCGGATTTTGTGCTGCTGCCACATCCAGTTTTCGAGGTCTATGCGCGGCACGGGCGGCACGTTGACCGTGACGATTCCGCAGCGCAACGCTGCATCTGGCGAGGTCCAGGATTCTGCGCCGCGCTTCAGCATCTCGCTCAAAACATAATCGGCCATGGCGCGATGACGCCGCTCGATGCGCTCGATGCCAATGTCGTTCGCCAGTTTGATCGCGGCGCGTAATCCGTAGAGTGCGGGAACGTTTGAACTTCCGATGCGCTGGAAGCGCTCGGCGCGTAGCTTCGGTTCGTCCCAGCCTTCGGTCACGATCGTATTCCACAGGCGGTCGATCACTTCATCGAGCACGTAAAGAAATCCCGAGCCTTTCGGCGCGAACAACCACTTGTGCGGGCTCGACGAATACATATCGCAGCCGATGTCGTGTACGTTCAACCGCATCATGCCGGCGACATGCGCGCCGTCAACCGCTGAGAGAACTCCCTTCGTGCGCGCCAATGTGCACAATTCTTTCGCCGGAAGCACCACGCCGGAAAATGTTGTGATGTGGCTGAAGAAGATAATGCGCGTGCGCGGCGTGATGGCGTCATTGAACAGATTCAAAACCTGCGCCGTGTCTTTGACCGGACGCGGCAGCGTGACCCGCTTCACCACGACGCCGTAGCGCTTGGCCTTCAGGTTCCACGGATGCTCTCCGCCGGGATGCTCCTGATCGGTCATCAGCACTTCGTCGCCGGGCTTCATATCAATGCCGTTGGCGATGTAGCTGTTAGCTTCGGTCGCGTTGCGCAGCAGGGCAAGTTCGTCGCGCTTGCAGCCAATGAAGTCGGCGAGGGGATCGCGAAACTCGTTCCATGGCCCGTATCCCCAGATGGGATAGTCCTCGGGATCGTGCTGGTCCATCTTCTCGGTGGTGTTGTAGCCGTCGAAGACGGCGCGCAGCACCGGCGCGGGACTCGATCCGACGGTTCCGTTGTTGAGATAGATTTCGTCGGCAGGGATGAGAAACTGACGCCGCATCGCCGTCCAGTAGGCTTCTTCGTTCGAGTCGAGTAAGGAGTGGTCGGGCAGCGGCGGAGTCTTCTCGAGTTGTGCGAGAAGGCTGCTGGGGACGGCGAGCGAGGCGGCGAGTCCGGCGACGGAGTTCGAGAGGAAATGACGGCGGTCGAGCATCAGGCCTCCTACTTACAGAACTGGGAAGAATGCGAAGGGGCGATGGTACGACTGGAGAGGGCGGTTGGCAAGGCGAGCCTGATGACCGAGATCCCCTCTCACATTTTTTTGGGATCGTTGCGCTAAATTATTTGTTTGCTTTGATTTACGAGGAACCGATCCCATCGATTGTCCGCAAAATCTAGAAAGCGAAGGACTTAGAGGTAAAATATTGGGGAATAAGGACTTAGATGGGTGGTTCTGGAGAGAGTAACGACTGGCGAGTGCCATTGGTATTTAACGGGCCATTGGATTTTGACAACGGAGAGTCGGAGGTCTGCTCAGAAAAAACAGCAGGTCCCTCCACTCCGCCGACCATCGCTTTGCGATGATCGGCTCTGGTCGGGATGACAGGGGTTGAGGGTCGGAGAAATCCACGGGGTTATTTGGTTATTAGCGGCGACGGGGTAGGCCTTGGCGGTGGTTGCCGGCGTTGGTTTGCTTCCAGCTTCTTTGGTCTTGGGTAAGGGATCTGATCGTTGGTGTGGTCGGCGAAGCGGATCTTTTCGTAATTGTTTCGCAGTGCGGTTACGCGGCTTGTTGCCCCAATGCAGCCAGGGTCGACAAAGCGAACGAAAACAGGAATATGCGGACGGAAGCTTTACGCATGGAAGCTCCTCGGGAGACTGAACTTGAACCGGAAACGCCCCATGAGCGCGGGAAAGGGTGCGCTCAAGATGCGCGAACTATCTGCTTTCGACCGATATCGGTCAAGGAGTGACTGATATGTACTCTCCGGCAATCGGCGGCCTTCTTCAATTTTTTACGGGCGAGCGATTTGTCAGATGCTTGTAAATTCGCCCAAAAGATAATGAGGAACTTAGGCCCATAAGGATAACCCCATGTGGCCTTCACCGCTTCTAACCAAAAGACCGGGAGTGGTACCGGTGTCTCTTCTTCGTCTTGCTGGGCCTTCTCGTTTTGCTTGCGGGCGTATAATCGCGCTAAGGAGTACCCCTATGAAGTCCAGATTTCTCGCAGGTGCGGTGGCAACGGCCGCATTGAGCGTGGCGCCGTGGATGTTGGCACAGACGAATCCAACGCAGGATCCCACACAGCAGACGCCGCAGACGCAACCGCAACAGTCTCCCACGCAAACCCAGCCGCAAAGCCCGACCACGCCCGTACCCGATCAGACGGGTCCGAAGGCTGGTGACATACAGAACGCTCCCAAGCAGAAACCGGACGCGCTGCCGGATAAGGAAGACAGCCAGATCAAGCACGACGGTGGCAAGAATGACGTGGACGCTGTCGGCAACCGGAACGTTGGGTGCGGCCGCGGCGTGGGCAACTGGTATAGCGTGGAGCGCCAGGTCGCCATGGGGCGGCAGTATGCGCAGCAGATTGAATCGCAGATCAAGCTGGTGAACGATCCGGTCGTGACCGAGTATGTGAACCGCATTGGGCAGAATCTGGTGCGCAACTCCGACGCGCAGGTGCCGTTCACGATCAAGGTGATCGATTCTGATGTCGTCAATGCCATGGCGCTGCCCGGTGGATTTTTCTATGTGAATTCCGGCCTGATTCTGGCAGCGGACGAAGAAGCGGAAGTTGCCGGCGTCATGGCGCACGAGATTGCGCACGTGGCGGCGTGTCACGTAGCGCGCGAAATCACGCGGTCGCAGTTGATGCAGATCGCGTCGATTCCGTTCATCTTCATCGGAGGCGGTATCGGTTATGCCGGTTATGAATTGGCTGGACCTGCAGCTCTGCTGGGCATTCTGAAATTCTCTCGCGGCTTCGAAGCCGAGGCTGACTATCTTGGCGTGGAATATATGTACCGCGCGGGATACGATCCGTCGGCCTTCGTCTCTTTCTTCGAGAAGATTCAGGCCATGGAGAAGAAGAAGCCGGGCACGGTTTCGAAGATGTTCGAGACCCATCCGCAGAACGCAGACCGCATCGAGAAGTCGCAGGAGGAGATTCGTAAGATTCTCCCGGCCAAGCAGCAGTATGTGGTGACTACGTCAGAATTTGACGAAGTAAAGGCGCGGCTGGCGGCGATCGAAAACAAGCATAAGGTGATCGACGAAAAAGACTCGAACAAGCCCAGCCTGCGGCGCACCGCGAACACTGACAACAAAACGGGGGATTCGACTCCGAGCAACAGCGATGATGACCGTCCGACGCTGAAGCGCCGGGACGACTCGACGAACTAACCCACTGACCAGGTTTTCATGAGTATCCGGCGGCCTTGGCCGCCGGATTTGTTTTGCAATAAAGGCGTTCGCGGAGTCCCGTAGTGGCTGAAACACCCGAAGCGCAAAGTACGCGAAGAGAAGCCGCGAAGAAGTCCGCACTGAGCTACCCCCGGGAGTCTGGCGGATTCGACAACGGCGGGTCAATTAGAGCAAACTTATTCTAGGCGGCGCAGCGGGCTGGGCGTGACCTTGGTCATGGATTCGGCTTGAAAAGCGGCGTTGGCTCGGCTACGGTGGAATTAGAGAGAACAGGGGAGTTTTGATGCCAGAGAACACGCTCACCATCACGGACAATCGAACGAATAAAACATACACCGTTCCCATTGAGGACGGGACCATCCGAGCGATGGATTTGCGCAAGATCAAGACCGGCGCGGAAGATTTTGGGTTGATGACCTACGATCCGGCCTTCATGAATACGGCGTCGTGCAAGAGCAGCATTACGTATATCGATGGTGAAAAAGGCATCCTGCGCTATCGCGGCTATCCGATTGAAGTGCTGGCCGAACATTGTTCGTTCATGGAAGTTGCCTACCTGCTGCTGTTTGGGGAACTGCCTACCGAATCCGAGTTGAAGACGTGGATCAGCGACATCACGCACCACACGATGCTGCACGAGAGCACGAAGCAGTTCATGGAGGGTTTCCGCTACGACTCCCACCCCATGGCTATGCTGGTCAGCACGGTGGCGGCGCTCTCGAGCATTTACCCCGACGCGAAAGAGGTGCTGAACGCGGAAAATCGCATGCTGCAAATCATGCGTCTGATCGGGAAGGTGCCGTCGATTGCGGCCATGTCGTACCGGCACAATGAGGGACTGCCCTACGTTTATCCCGACAACGATCTCAACTACACCGAAAATTTCATGAACATGCTGTGGAAGAAAGTCGAGCCGAAGTATGTGGCTAATCCCACGCTTTCGCGGGCGCTCGACATTCTTTTCATTCTGCATGCCGATCACGAGCAGAATTGCGGCACCAACGCCATGCGCGCGGTGGGCAGCGCGCAGACCGATCCATTTCTTTCGATGGCATCGGCAGCGGCGGCGCTGGCGGGTCCGCTGCACGGCGGGGCGAATGAAGAAGTGCTGGGAATGCTCGAAGAAATTGGAACGAAAGATAAAGTCCCGGCCTATATCAAGCGCGTGAAGGAAGGCGAGATCAAGCTGATGGGCTTCGGGCACCGCGTCTATAAGAATTACGATCCGCGGGCGAAAATCATCAAGTGGACTTCGGAGCAGGTTTTTGAAGTGACGGGACGCAATCCCATGCTTGATATCGCGATGGAATTGGAGCGGATCGCGCTGGAAGATGAATATTTCATCAAGCGTAAGCTGTATCCGAATGTCGATTTCTATTCTGGAATTATGTATCAGGCGATGGGCTTCCGTCCGTCGATGTTCACGGTGCTCTTTGCGATTCCGCGCACGGTGGGATGGCTGGCGCAGTGGCAAGAGATGATCACCGATCCCGAACAGAAGATTGCGCGTCCGCGGCAGATCTACACCGGAGCTGATGAGCGCCCATTTCTTCCGATGGAGAAAAGAACGCCATTGAAGACCGCCCGAATCGGCGCGTGATCCGCGAAGGCGCGCCAGCTTACGGGAGACGTGGAGTTTTGGCTTACGCGATAGAGCGGTGAAGCGGGAGATCCTTCACTCCGCCTGAAGAACGGCTTCGTTCAGGATGACGCCGGATAAATTTTACGCGGCGTGCTTGGCCAGTTCGGCGAGATGCTCGCGATGGCGCTCCGGCGAAGTGATGACTTTCATTTCCTTCCAGTCATAGGGAAGCTCTCTACCGCAATCGAGGCAGGCGACGTAGGTTCCCGTGAGAGCGGCGGCTTGAGGACGGCGTGCGGCGCGGCGAATGGTTACCGGGAAGCTATAGCGGGAATGCTTGCATCCGAAGACAGCGTCATACAATTTTGCCAACATGGGTCACCTTCCACGGGCGGGCTGGTTCACCCGCGAACCTCGTGCTTGTTATCGCTGAGTTGGCGTCCCCTCGACACATCGCCAAACTCTTTTTGCACAGAAGCGAAATGTTGCTAAGGAAATTCCTTAGGTTAGATTCAATTGCACTCTAAAGGGTTCGTTCCTATCAAGAGTCCTCGGTCCCTAGCAGCATAAATTACTGGCTAGCAAAGACTTAGAATGGGAATCGGCTCCCGAAAAGGGAATCGCGCGCGAGGGCGCATTGGATGGAATTGAGGAGCTTACACGCCCTGTGGTCCGCGTTTTTTCTGTTGCTGGCATTTCACCATGATGGCGGAACGCAGGCGACCGCGCAGATCGTCGGGCAGTTCGTAAAGCTGGGAGTCGCGGTAGATTTCGATGGTCTTCTTGGTCGTGTCGCAGACCACGTAGCAGTTGTGGCACCAGGAAAGATGGTTCTCCAATTCGACCTTGGTCGTGTCGTCGAGGACACCGTCCAGATAGTTGGTCAGCTCGTGCAAAAATTCAGCGCATTTCACTGGTTGCCATCTCCACTCGCGATGTCGCCGTTCTTACCATTACCACTCTCCCGCCGCTGAAAATATTTTCCCAACCGCTCGCGCAATTGCAGGCGCGCTCGCAGCAGCCGCGACTTCACGGCGGGCACGCTCAACTCCAGCGCCGCCGCAGTTTCTTCCGTGGAGAGACCCTCCACATCGCGCAGCACAAACACCGTCCGGAACCCCGGGGGGAGCCCCTGGATCGTCTTGCTTAGAATCTCGCGCAGCTCAGCTTGCGTGTACTGCTGCTCGGGATTCGGGCTCCAGTCGGCGATTTCGCGGGGAAGAGAATCATCTTCCGTTTTGATGTCTTCATCCAGCGAAACGGTGCGCTCCGGCTTTCGCCGGCGCAACTTCATCAGAGCTTCGTTGACCGCGATTCTGACCAGCCAGGTATAAAACTTCGACTGCTCCTGAAACTGCGCCAGATTTCCGTAAGCTTTCAGGAACGCTTCCTGCACCACATCTTCCGCGTCTTCACGGTTCTGCGTGATGTGCTGCGCGATCCGAAAAACATTACGGTCGTAACGGCGAACCAGCTCTTCGAAAGCCGAATCGTCGCCACGCTTGGCGGCCTGTACCAGTGCAAGCTCTTCGCTAACAGGCCCTTCTAGTTTGTTTTGGATGGCTCCCATTGTCTGCAAGATGCAACATTTTCAGGTGCAAAACCACAAAAGATAGAAACGAAAACCAGTGAAGCGGCTGCTATATGCCGCATTCCCGCCACGATACGTTCTGAGCGGTAAAGCGAAGCTGTTATTTTACTTGGTAACCAATGGATTTGCCCAATCGCTTTGTTGGTAGGCGGCGGGAAAAGTTTGCGATACAGTGCAGAGAGCTGGGTGTGACGCGGACGAACAGGTACCTAAGTACTCTGATGAGAGCGCACAAGTGCCGTATAATCAGCAGTTAGAACAGTGTTACGGGCGGCGCGCAGGGAAATGCTCGGGCTGAGAATGGTTTTCTGAGAATGGTCGAAAGTAAAAATCTCCGGCAAATAATCGAACGAGCGGTGGCTCAGGTTCTGGACCGTGAGCTGCCCAAATTACAAAGCAGTCTGGTGGAGCACGTGTTGGCGGAATTGCCGGCGGGTGCTGCAGACGATGGCGGCAGCGCGGCAGAGGCGCCTTCGAACGCAGATCTGGTGCAGGCGATTGCCGGCGTTCATGCGGGGACCACACAAAAAGAAATTTTGCGTGCACTGCTCGATGCGGGCAGCGGCTATGCGTCGCGCGTCGCATTGTTTGTGATGAAGGCTGGTGCGGCGAATGGCTGGCAAGGCCGCGGTTTCAGCGACGATGACGCGATCAAAGATTTCTCGCTCGATATGAGCTCCGGGCCCGCGATTCATGCCTATCAGAATCGTGTGACGACGCCGGGAAATATTGCGGAGATGGACCAGCGGTTTGTGGACCGCTTCGGCGGACCGGAGAATGAACAGTTGCTGGTTCTGCCGCTGGTATTGAAAGACAAAGTCGCGGCGCTGCTCTATGCCGATGGCGGCGCGAACGGCGCACTCGATACAGCATCGCTTGAAGTGCTGGTGCTGGCGACGAGTTCGTGGCTCGAAGTCGCGTCGCTGCGCAAACAAGTTCAGAAAGATGTTGTGGACTCGGTTCCCGTTGAGCGGCCGGTTGCGCCGGCTCCGGCGTCCGTTCCAGCGCAGGCGGTGAGTTCTTTCTCCGATCCATTTGCTTCGCATACGCCACGGCATACCGCGCCGAAAGCGCCTGAACCAGAGCCAGAGCCGGTGGCCGAAGTTGTGGAAGTTTCCACGCACGCTGCGGCCGCAAGCGCTGCGGCTCCGGCGACGGCGGCTGATCCGTTTGCAGGGATATCCGCGGAGGACGCCGACACGCATCGCAAGGCACAGCGGTTTGCGCGCCTGCTGGTGGATGAGATCAAGCTTTACAATCAGGCGAAGGTGGCCGAAGGGCGGCGGAATAAAGATCTGTACGACCGCCTGAAAGACGACATCGAGAAGAGCCGCGCGACTTACACGAAACGCTACGGGACGACTGCGGCGGCGAGCGGCGATTATTTCCAGAAAGAAGTGGTGCGAAACCTCGCCGAAGAAGATCTTTCGGTGATGGGCGCAAGTTTTCACAAATAAGTGGGAAGAAGTGAGTTGGGCTGAGTGACTGGGGCAGGTTCTGGCATTCGCGTCTCCGCGCGAAGAAAAAATAAAGTGGTTCGACTGGGTCTCAAGTGGGGGTGGGTGCTCGCGCCGTCCGTTTGCTGCGGGCTTCTCAGCGGCGTGCCTTCGGCTGCGCTGGAGTTTTCCGGGCCGTCGTTGTTCTTGAAGGCGGCAGCTCAAGCTTCGACGGAGCAGTCGAGTCCGCAAACTGCTTCGCCATCGGCACAATCTTCGTCTGGACAATCTTCGCCCACACAATCTTCCGCGCTAGCTTCTGACACGGGAAGCAAGCAATCCACATCTGCAGCCAAGAAACCTGGAACTGCGGCGGGCAGCAAGAGTGCGGCCAAGAAAAGTTCATCTTCGTCTGCACACTCAACCTCGGCGCAGTCTTCTGCTGCGCATCCTTCCACCGCACATCCTGCGGCGCAGCATGCTGCGGCTCACGCCGCGAGCGCGAAGCGAAAGAAGCGACCGCTTTCGCCCCGGGTGCGGCGCATGCACGAAGCCTTTGCCGCCTCGGCCAGCTTGCGTCCCATGGCGCAGCAGTTGCTTGAGGATCGATCTCCGGCAGCCTATTCGGGAGTTGAAGCCTACGCCCGCAGCCATGCGCGTGAAGATGCTGGCGCTTTGGCTTGGCTGGTGGTTGGCTACGCTCACGTGATCGATCACGATTGCGGGAAGGCGATCGATCCGCTGAATCGCGCCAAACCGCAGGCGGGGGATCTCGGCGATTATGTCGCTTTCTATCTTGGCATGTGCTACCAGCAAACCGGGCGTCAAGGGGAAGCGTTGGCTGCGCTGGCGAATTTTGAGAAGACATATTCCGATTCGCTGCTCATTCGCGATGCGCACCTGAGCTATGCCGAAGCGCTGTTGACCGAAGGACGCGCGGCGGAAGCTGCCGAGTTGCTGGAAAAGAACCGGCTGCCTACGCGATCTGACATCGAGTTCACGCTGGCGCGCGCCTACACCACGCTGGGCCAGACGCCGAAAGCGGGCGACGCGCTGGAAAATATTTACTACACCATGCCGACTTCTTCCGAAGCGGACACCGCGTATGTGGAATTAAAGAAGATCCCGCTGACCGCTGCACCGAGTTGGACGCAGCGCAAGGCACGAGCCGATTTGCTGCTGAAGTCGAAGCGTTACAGCGATGCGGCCGACGAATATCGCGAAATGGCGATCCACGCATCGCCCGCGGATCGTCCCGCAGCCATGCTCGCGCTTGCTGACGCGCTGCACCGCGGCGGACGGAATCGGGAAGCAAAAGCGGAGTTGACTACCCTGCCTGGCGCGACCCTCGATCAGCAGGCCGAGCGGCTTTATATTCTCAGTGAGGTTGCGTGGGCGATGGATCAGAACGAAGAGTTCTATCGCACCGTCGACGAACTGCGCAAACTCGCGCCGACGAGTCCATGGCTCGAGGCGGCGCTGCTCTCGGTAGCGAATCTGCATCTCGTTCATCACGAGTACGATCAGGCGCTCGATGCGTTCCGCGAACTGCAGCAGCGTTTTCCGGCGGGCGCGAAAGCTTCTTACGCGCATTGGAAGGCGGCATGGCTTACGTTACGCCAGGGCCGCAATGAAGAGGCCAGAAAAGCCTTCGACGAACAGATCGCGCTTTATCCCAATGGGAACGAGACTTCGGCAGCGCTTTATTGGCGCGCGCGGCTGGCGGAAGAAGACAATCAGCCGGCGATGGCGCGAGCTTACTATCAGAAGCTCTCTGATCGCTTTCGAAATTATTACTATGCGGAGCTGGGACGCGAGCGGCTGAAAAAGCTTCCCGCGACGGCTGAGGAACCGGGGCAATATCCCATCCTCGATCACGTTCCTCCGCTCGAGCACGGCGAGAAAGTCACGGTATCGGAGCCTCCAACGGACGATTTGCATCTGCAAAAGGCGCAACTGCTGGGCAATGGAGGTTTGATTGATTTTGCTGTACGTGAGTTGCAGGCGGCGGCTGCGGCAGACTCCAGTGGCAATTGGGGACCGTCGGAGACGGCAAAGCTGTACATTGAAACCGGTCACTACAATCTCGCCATTGAGACGATGAAGCGCTCGGTGCCGAGCTACTTCGCCGTCGATATTCCTACGCTGCCGCGCGAGTATTGGGAGGCCCTATTTCCGCGTCCGTATTGGACGGACCTGAAGCGCTACTCGCTGGCCAACGGGCTCGATCCATATCTGGTGGCGTCGCTGATTCGGCAGGAGTCGGAATTCAATCCGGTTGCGGTTTCGCATGCGAATGCGGTTGGCCTGATGCAGTTGCTGCCGCGTACGGGAAAGCTGGTCGCGCATCAAGAGGAACTGAGGCACTATAACCCCAGCCAGCTCTACACGCCAGACGTGAACCTGCAGCTCGGCACACGATATTTCAAGGGGATGGTCGATCAGTTCGGCGGATCGTTCGAGTACGCGCTCGCTGCCTATAATGCGGGCTCAGACCGGGTCGAGGAGTGGATGGGCCAGGGCAAATATCGCGACCGGGAAGAATTTGTCGAATCGATCCCGTTCACCGAGACTCGCGAATATGTGCAGGCGATTATGCGCAATGCTGCTGTGTACCGGCAGCTTTACGGGACACCGTAAAGAGATTCTTTGCCGCGGATTCGCGCGGATTTCGGGGCTACTTTGATTTGCGGCCTGGGTGCTCCACCACTGGAGAAGCAGATTCCTCGCGCCACAAAAAAGGCGCTCGGAATGACAAGGGCCAAAATAAACCGCTACTGAATTTCGCAGATCGAAATGCTTATCGAGAAGTGTTAGATGGTCGCGGTTTCGTCAGGCGGCGGCTTGTGAAACAGGATTTCAAGCACCAGTAAACATGCGCCTAGGACGATGGAGCTATCGGCGAGATTGAAGACTGGCCATTCGTAGTGTTTGTAGTAGAAAAGCAAGAAGTCGACGACGCGGCCGTAGAGAGCGCGGTCCCAGAGATTGCCTGCAGCGCCACCCAGAATCAGTGAGAGCGCAATTCCGCTAATTGTCAGTGCGCGCGTCTGTTTCCATAGCAGTATCGCTACGACCACCATTGCGATTGCCGAGAAGGCGATCAGGAGCGTGGTCTTCATGTGCGAAGGCGAGTCGGCAAAGAGGCTGAAGGCCGCGCCAGTATTTTCCGTGTGGGTCAGGCGAAAGAATCCGCGGATCACGTCCACGTGCTGGTACATGCGGATGCGTGTCGCGGCGAGATGCTTGGTCCAGCGATCGAGGGCGACGATCACGACAGCGAGCAGCAGATGGGTGATGCGAGCGGAGTTTGGCGCGCTCTTCGTATTCTGAGTGCTCTGCGTACTCTGAGTGCTCATCCGTGCTGCGCTTCCAGTTCTTTCAGAACCGCGCTGCAGCGCTCGCAGACTGTGGGATAGGTCTTGTCCTCGCCCACGCGGGTCGAGTAATTCCAGCAGCGGTCGCACTTGGCGCCGTCGGCCTTTTTCACTTCCACGTGTACTCCGCCCGTGCCGTTGCCGGCTCCCTGCGTGAGCGTCACTTGCGAGACGATGAACAAGTAGCGCAGCTCCTGCTCGTAACGCTTCAGCACGGAATAGGCAGGATCGGCTGCGGTGATGAACAGCTGCGCCTCCAGGCTCTTGCCGATGCGTTTGCTGTTGCGCTCTTCCTCGAGCGCTTTCATGACCTGCTCGCGGATGGTCAGCAGCGCGGTCCAGTCGCTGGCCTGCTGCGGGTCTTCTTCCAGTGCGCCCGTGCCCAGCACCTCGCCAGCCTCAGGGAATTTGGCCAGGTGAACGCTCTCGGTGCGGTCGGCCATCTTCGGCAGATGTTGCCAGACTTCTTCGCAGGTGAAAGTCAGGATCGGAGCGAGCAGGCGAGCCATCGCTTCGCAGATTCGCCAGATCGCGGTCTGCGCTGAACGCCTTCCTGGAGAATTCGGGGCGTAGGTGTAGAGCCGGTCTTTGATGACGTCGAAATAGAACGCGCTCAGATCGACGACGCAGAAATGATTCACGCGGTGATAAATCTTGTGAAAGGCAAATTCGTCATACCACTTGCAAACATCGCGAACGAGCGCCCAGGTCTGGCGCAGCATGTATTGATCCAGTGCGGCAAGTTTGTCAAAACCAACAGCGTTCGTCGTTGGATCGAAGTCAAAGAGGTTGCTCAGCGCATTCTTGAACAGATTATTGCGGATGGCGCGATAGTTCTCGGCCACGCGCTGCATCAGCGTTTCCGAGCCGACGACATCTTCGCGGAAGTCGACCGAGGCAACCCAGAGCCGCACAATTTCGCCGCCCAGCCGGTTCGCGATATCGACGGGATCGACATCGTTGCCGCGCGACTTCGACATCGCCTGGCCTTTTTCGTCGAGCGTCCAGCCGGGGGTGACCACGCCTTTATATGGTGGCGTTGCGTGCGTACCCATCGCGCAGAGCAGGGAAGACTGAAACCAGCCGCGATATTGATCGCCGCCTTCCAGATAAAGATCGGAGGGCCAGGGATAGTCAGGCTCGTCATCGACCAATGCGAGATAACTGGCGCCCGACTCCAGCCACACATCGAAGATGTCGGTTTCTTTTTCGAATTTTGTGCCGCCGCAGTGAGGGCACTTGGCGGCTGCGGGCAGGATTCCATCGGACTCGTCGGTGAACCACGCATCGGCGCCCGACTTCTTGAACAACTCGACAACCTTGCGGTTGATGGCTTTATCGTTGAGCGGCTTGCCGCAGGACTCGCACAGAAATACGGCGATTGGCACGCCCCACACGCGCTGGCGCGAGATGCACCAGTCGGGCCGCGTCTGGATCATGTTCGAGAGGCGTTCCTCGCCCCAGGACGGATCCCACTTCACTTTCTTGATTTCTTCCAGCGTGCGTCGGCGGAGCGTGTCTTCTTTTGCAGTTCGACCGCCTCCATCCGGCATCGGCGTTTCCATCGAGATGAACCACTGCTCGGTGGCGCGGAAGATTACCGGATTGTGGCAGCGCCAGCAGTGCGGATACGAGTGTTCCACTTTATCTTCGTGCAGCAACGCGCCGCGCTCGCGCAGCAGGTTGATGATGATGGGATTCGCCCTGAATACGTATTGTCCGGTGTATTCCGGCAGGCCGTTGCGCAGGATGCCTTTTTCGTCGACGTTGCTGGTAGCGTCGAGGCCGTACTTCACACCGGTGATGAAATCTTCGGCGCCGTGCGACGGCGCGGTGTGAACCACGCCTGTGCCAGTGTCCATGGTGACGTAGTCGGCGAGCACGCCGAGAATTTTGCGATCGAGGAAGGGATGCTGGAAGTTCAGCCGCTCCATTTTGCGGCCGGGAAAGTGCGTAAGTTCGCGGGGATTGGCAAGATTACATTTCGCCGCGACATCCTGCGCGAGCTTCGCCGCGACGATATACACTTCGCCGCCCGATTCCAGCGCGACATAGTCTTCATCGGGGTGAAACGCCACCGCCAGTGAAGCGGGAAGCGTCCATGGTGTTGTGGTCCAGATGATGGTGGAAACTTTTTTGCCCGCTAGCGCGGCGTCGATCGTGGCCGGATCATCGAGTAGACGATATCTTACGAAAACCGTCGGGCTGGTGTGATTTTCGTATTCGACTTCCGCCTCGGCTAGCGCGGTTTCGTCGTGCATGCACCAATAGACGGCGCGCAGACCTTTGTAGACGAATCCGTTTTCGTAAAACGAAAAGAAGGTCGAGAGCACGACGGATTCATACTGCGGATTCATCGTCGCGTAGGGGCGGTCGAATCTTCCGAAGACGCCGATGCGCTTAAATTGTGTGCGCTGCAGGTCGAGAAACTTCTCCGCATACTTTCTGCAGGCGGCGCGCACATCGCTGGCCTTCATCTGCAGCTTTTTGCCGCCGAGTTCCTTGTCGACTTTGATTTCGATTGGGAGCCCGTGGCAATCCCAGCCGGGAACGTAAGGCGCGTCGAATCCTGACATGGTTTTCGACTTGACGATGAAATCCTTCAGGCACTTGTTCATCGCCGTGCCCATATGAATCGGGCCGCTAGTATAGGGCGGTCCGTCGTGCAGGATGTAGCGCGGCGCACCCTTCCTGGCCAGCCGAATGCGCTCGTAGAGCCCCATCTGCTGCCAGCGTTCGAGCATTTTCGGCTCGTTCTGGGGCAAGTTGGCCTTCATGGGAAAGCCTGTCTTTGGCAGGTTCAGCGTGTCTTTTAGCTCGAGCGGCACTCGGTCGCGTCTCCAGATTGTCGAAATAATGTGGATGGAATCTTCCATTATAGGGAGCGAGGGTGGGGAACGTCTATGCAGCGGCGGGTACGTTTCGATTGTCGTAGCGTTATTCTACGCAGCATGACCTCTGAAAGCGTTCGAGCCATGGAGCCCATCCTCAACAACGATCCTGAGCTCTCGGGAGTGCTCGCTGAACTGAAGCAGCGCGAGCCTATCTTCCATCGTCCCGAATGCGGGATGACGCGAGCAGACTTCGAAAACATGACGGTTCCTGACTTCTGGGAAGTCGGCGCATCCGGCCGCCGCTATTCGCGCGCTGCCGTCCTCGACGCGCTGGAGAAGCGCTACGCCACTCCGCATACCGATGAGTGGGAGGCTTGCGATTTTCACTGCCGCAAGCTTGCGTCTGATGTTTTTCTACTTACCTATACGCTGATTCAGGACGATATACGCCGCACGCGGCGAACCACGATTTGGCAGCGCACCGCCGACGGATGGAAGATTGTTTACCACCAAGGCACGGTCGTTCAGGATGGATGAACGCGCCTCGATCCTTAGTCGAACGACTCGCCGCTCATTTGTAAAGTTGTTCCAATGCCGCTATCTGCTGGAATGGACATGTCTTTCCGAGAGCTTGCGGCACACCGAAATACACTGTCCCAAAGCCCCTGGCAGAGTTACAATCTAACTAAACGCAGCGATTGAGCCAGTTTGAAGGGAATGCTCATTTTGAAGCCGATTTCCTGAAAATCGCTGGGCGGACGAAGCAACTTGAGGCGAATGCGCATCATCTGTGTAAGTAGGGGATTTACAGCGTTTTAGGCTGGCCTCTTCGGGCCCAATGGCTGGGCGGTAACGAGCGAAAAACTGCAAGAGAGCGATCAGAAAAACTGTAAGAAATATGGGATCCGCAACGAAAAATCCAGACATCCAAATCCAGCAACTGGGTCGGGAACCGGAACTTCACCTTCTGATGGCGAAGGACAGTTTCGAGGAGCCGCTCTGGAAATCGCTTGCCAGCCAACTGGACGATTTTTTCTTTCCCAAGAAGCTTCCGCCGCTCAAGCTCGAATCGAAGCCCGAGCCGGTTAAGGAAATTTGGGGGTTCTACAGCAACTGGAAGATGGGCGCACTCGGGGCCGTCGGATTCTATAGCGTGCTGGCCCTGATTCTCGTCGTCAGCGCCATCATCGCGCGCCGCGTAGTAGCGGCGGTGGTTGCTCCAAAAGCGACGGTCGCGTTGATTGATCCCGGCGACATTCCGCCATTGAAGCAGGCCGCCACGCACGCCGGCGGTGGTGGCGGCGGCGGTGATCGCGACGTGCTACAGGCCAGCAAGGGAAAATTACCCAAGCTTTCCATGCAGCAGATCACGCCTCCGTCGGCGGTGATTCGCAATCTTAATCCCAAGCTGGCAGTCGAGCCGACGATTGTTGTTCCTCCGCAGGTGCAGTTGGCGTCGAATAACATGCCGAATCTTGGCGACCCTATGTCGCACGCGGTGATGCCCTCAAACGGTACCGGGGCAGGCGCAGGCATTGGCGAGGGCGAAGGTGGCGGCGTAGGCAAGGGACATGGTCCAGGATTTGGCCCCGGCGAAGGCGGCGGCGTTGGTGGTGGCATTTTTCATGTGGGCGGTGGAGTCAGTCCGCCGCGCGCGATCTTCTCTCCGGAGCCGGAATTTTCGGAAGAAGCCCGCAAGGCGAAATATCAGGGTGTGGTTACGCTGGCATTGGTTGTCGGGACAGATGGCCGGCCCAGCAACATTCGCGTGCAATCCAGTCTCGGCATGGGTCTGGACGAGAAGGCGATTGAAGCGGTGAAGAACTGGAGATTTGAGCCGGCGATGAAAGACGGCCATCCGGTGCGGGTTGAGATCGCTGTGGAAGTCGACTTCCACCTATACTGAGTTTGTGCATGCTTACGCGCGAAGGTCTACTCCGCGCAGAGTTTTTCCCTACAGTTTGCGAATCACTGCGAAGTATCCTTCTTTTCTCATTTTGAATCCGAGCTTCTCATAAACTCGCACCGCTCGCGCGTTGTCGGCGCGCACATGCAGAAACGGTGTTTCGCCGCGCTCGCGGATGCCGCGCATCACCTCGCTCATCAACTTCTGCGCGTAGCCGTGGCCTAGATGATCGGGATGCGTGCAGACCGCACTAACCTCGGTGTAGCCCGGAACTTTCAGGCGTTCTCCCGCCATGGCTACGAGCTTTTCTTCGCGGCGAATTCCGAGATAGGTTCCGAGTTCGTGGGTGCGTGGACCGAACGGGCCGGGCTTGGTGAGTGCGGTCAGTTCGATCATTTCCGGTGAGTCCTGGAGGCCGAGTTCAGCGATCTGAAAATTTGCTGCCACGGGCGGTGTGTCGTCCTCACTCACCATCTGCAATAGCGGCGCGCCTACTACGTACTCCCAGCCGTCGCGATCTTCATACGGATGATCGAGAAACAGCGCACCGGTACCGCGTGGTCCGATTAGTTCGCCAAGGGACGCGAAGTTTCGAGGATTCTCCTCTTCCACTGCGGTGAGGGCCGTGACGTCAGGAAGGAACCGCCGTGCCTGGCCGCTGGCTTCCGCGAACTGCGTCTGCCTCGTCGTGAGCGCCTGCCAGATCACATTGTCGAGTGGATGCATACGAGCGTCTTCCTTTGGATTGGATTCATTCCGAGGAAGACACAGTAATTTCGCAGCGGAAGAACGGCTATCCGAATCTTGCGGGCAAATTATTCTTTTAGATCAACGTGCTGTACGCTCTCGATCGCGCGACCGAGGAAGCGCTGGCCAAGGCGTTGAAATTTTTCCGTCGAATCGGTGGCGAAAAACTTTAATCGGGCTACAGAGCGCCGTTCCTCATCGGAGTTGGCCGGTACCAATTTACGCAACTGCGACGCGACGGAGTGCGCGGTCGACTCCGCCGAGTCCACGATACGCACGTGCTCTGGCGCGGCGCGGCGTAGTAGTGGCAGAAGCAGCGGATAGTGCGTGCAGGCCAGGACCAGCGTGTCGGCGTCGTGAAAGCTGCCGGCAAAGGCCTCGGCCAGATAGATTCGCGCCACTTGCTCGGTGACGGTGTGATCGACCCATCCTTCTTCGACTAGGGGAACGAGCAAGGGGCAAGCTTTCTCCTTTGCCTCGAGACCGCGCGTCTCCAGTGCTTTGCGATAGGCATGGCTGCTGACGGTAGCATCGGTTCCGATGACTACGATTTTGCGATTTTTTGTCGCAGATGCGGCGGCTTCGGCTCCCGGCTCAACTACGCCGACCACCGGCACGTGCGCCGAAGCGATAATGCGATCCAGCGCCAGGGCGGTCGCCGTGTTGCACGCAATCACAAGCATCTGCGCGCCCTGCGATTCGAGAAAGTGTGCCGCCTCCACGGCATACCGAGCCACGGTTTCGACCGATTTCGATCCGTAGGGAAGGCGTGCGGTGTCGCCAAAGTAGGCGTAGTCGGCCCCCGGGATAGCTTGAAGTAATGCTTTAAGGACGGTGAGTCCGCCGAAGCCGGAGTCGAAGACGCCGATGGTGGGGCGACGTGCTAATTTCATAGATCGGAAACACCAAGCTGCAGTCAAATGTCGGTTGTAGTGTACACTGAAACAGTGTACACTAGATTAGCATGAAGAACGTAACTCTAAGCGCCGATGAAGCCTTAATCGAGCAGGCTCGTATCGTGGCCAAGGCCGAGAATAAGACGCTGAACGGGGCGTTTCGGGAGTGGCTGCAACAGTACGCGGCACGGGCCGGTCGCGGTGTGGCGTTCGATGCCCTCATGCGCCGCCTGGGCAACGTGCAACCAGGACGACATTTCACGCGCGACGAGATGAATGAGCGTTAGATATTTTCTTGACACTAACATTTTCGTCTATTCACTTGACACGACCGTTCCGGAGAAATCCCACCGGGCGCTGAAACTGATTCGCGACGGACTGGAGACCGGGAACGGTGTCGTAAGCCATCAGGTGGTACAGGAA
>Ga0209006_10000499_pt1 | contig 37298 bp, 30 predicted proteins | sample JacPin_JW_Ref_O2_FD_188567 | JGI IMG/M metagenome (GOLD analysis project Ga0209006, IMG submission 188567) | Forest soil microbial communities from Algoma, Ontario, Canada - Jack Pine, Ontario site 1_JW_Ref_O2 (SPAdes) (version 2) | ecosystem: Environmental > Terrestrial > Soil > Boreal... | reverse complement strand
CGAACGAAATACTCTCGAGAGACGTTGCCACATAAATTCCTCCTGATCAGGAACGTTGCGCTGTTTTGGGTGACGGCTCCGCTTGCGCAGCGCCGGTTGTAATCGGGTTTTCGGTCACGAAGTAGCCCACCGCTTCGGCAATCTTTTTCTCTTCCTGCTGCTTCTTCAGCCGCCAGCCGGTGAATCGCGTTTTCTCGCGCGTGACTTCGTCATTGTTCGCCTGAATCTTGGCCCGCTGCTCGGTGACGAACCGGTCAATCTGCGCCTGAATGTCACTGTTTTCCTTAGTCTTTTTGGATTCCAGTTCGTCGGCTGCGCGCTGCTGCACGCGTTCGTAGGTGTCGAGGGCGCGGTCGCGGCGCACCGCATCCTGAATCACTTCCTTGATATCCACGCCCGCCGCATCGAGCGCGACCAGCACGGAAGACTTTTTCACGTCGGAAGGCTGGTTGCGTATGTGCTCGCTTTCGAGCATTTGCGAAATCTTCAGGATGGAATAGCCCTGCGGCGCCGGAGGAATCTCCGCCGCCTGGTAAATCTGTTCGAAGGAAGTGGGATCGGAAACGGGCGTGGTGAACTTCGGCTCCGCGGCCAGGGTAGACGCGATCTCCGCCACGCTCTGAGCGGCACTCTTGCCGGCCGCGGGAGCGGCTTGCGCATTGAGCGACCGGGGCGCAGCGGGGTTCTCTTCGTCGACGGAAACGATGTAGTTGTACCACTTCTTCGACATTCGGTCCTCCCGCTCGCCGGGCAATCGTAGCCCGAACACCAGTCCACGCTAGTCTAGAAGAAACCAAGCACTATCGTGACCCTGAAAAGTAATGCCCAGTGCCCGCTTTGTCAATTCTTTCAATTAGTTCCGAGCCATCGACGGTTTGCCGTCATCGCGCTCTTGCACTCACCGGAACTCCTCCGGAGTCTTCCGGAGCCAGAGCCATTTAATCGCAGACGTGGAAGTTGATCAATTCAGCTAGAATGGGCACTTTCGCCGTTCAAAATGACCACCGTTTTTGAACGAACGCCGGTTTGGAGAATGGAACTCACGTGGCCGCTGACGAACTTCCCTCAATCTTGCCCTCGATTTTGAGCCGAGTTGTAGAAACCAAGGCTGACTACGACATTCGCCTGCTCGCCCAACAACTGGGAACGAACTATCGCTCGCTGATGTACTGGCTGCGCGGCGAGCGGAACATGCCCGCCTATCTGCTGCCGCGAATCTGTACGCTCCTGGGCAACTACGAGGCCCTCGATTATCTCGAGAGCCAGGCCGGACGCGTGGCCTTCAAACTGCCCGACCCAAAGATGACGCTGGAGAAGGAATTGCTTGCCGTCTCCAATCTCATTCGAGAAGTTGGGGAAGCGCTCGAGAGTGTGGCGGAGACTCTCGCCGATGGCATCGTGGAAGAGAGTGAACTGAGGTCCACGGTCCCCAAACTGGAGGGCGTGATTCAGGAATGCGCTTCGTTGAAATATTTGCTCGAAGATCTTTCCAAGCGGCGGAAAAAGAGGACCCGCAATCCGTAAGGGGTAGTACCCGGTTGCGCGAGCTACTCGCTCATTTCCTTCTCTTTGGATTTGAGAAATGCTTCCAGCGCCTCGATGTCTTCGGGCAGCATGCGGGTGAAGCGAATCCCGTTGCCGACCTGGGGGTCGCAGGTGACGACTGCGCCCAGCACCAGCAGCGTGTCGTCGAGTTGTAACTTCAGTTCGATGCTGGTGCCGACTGGAAAAGGAAAAAATGTATCGATGTAACAGCCGCCGAGGCTTAGGTCGGTCGTGGCTCCGCGAATGGGAGATGTACTTTCCTCGGTGTGCAACTCCACGGGCGCTCGTACCTTGATTCGCGGGCTTCCTCGTCGCTCTTGTTCCATTGTGCTTCTCGTCGACTCCTCCCGCAAAGTATAGATCGAGCGCTTGATTCACTGATACGAATGAAAAGCCGGGGTCTCCGAGAAAGTAACGGAGACTCCGGCGCTGATCACGCCTTGCTATGCGTCGCGATGTTGATCATGGCCGTGTCAGTGGGAGCTCCACCTCCGGCCACCGCGGGATAGAAATCAATCCGCAGTTGCTGAGCGTTGACGGTGATCCGCAGATAGCCATAGTTCTTGTCGTCGTATTTCTCCAGAGTGAGGCCGGTGGCCTGCACCACCGGGCTCGTATCGAGGTAAGTGACGTTGGCGCCCTGAGTTGGCTCCTGCGCGGGCTGGCCTTTCTTGGCCTGGACCAGCGGATCCACATTGTGGCCGCTGTCTCCGCAGACGATGAAGGGCACATCGAACTTTTTGCCGCTGAAGGTGACGGAACGAGTGTAGTGCTGGTAATTGTGCGCGTGTCCGGAGAGAAAAGCGTGGGGATATACGCCTTGTGCTTTGCAGATGGTATCGATATCTCGCAGCATGGGAGTGCTGCTGCTATGGGTTCCGCCGCCACCTTTGCCGCCTTGCGGCGGAGAGTAGGTGAATGCCGGATGGTGCGTGGCCAGCAGCACGGCGCCCTGAAAATTGTCCGTCTTGATGCGCTGCAGCTGCGCGGTGAGGAACGCAAGCTGAACGTCAGGCACACCTTTCCATTTTGCCGACTCGCTCGAAATCAAGCCTGGATCTTCGAGCGCGTTACTGAACATACCGATGATGCGCACAAAAGGAGCGTCGAGCGTGAAGTAAACGCCGGGCTGCGTCATGGCTGTGCGGTGCAACGGACCGGCCTCGGTCGTTACGACCGGGCCCGTCGAGCAGAAGTTGCGCATGAAAATCTTGAGCGGCTGCGCGGCCACGGCCGTGCCAGGGACGATGAAGGAATCATGGTTGCCAGGAATCGCCAGAATTGGCGCTGGATAGTTTCGGTAAGGCTCATAAAACTGATCGTAGTAATACTCGGACTCGCCAAAGTCATAGACCACGTCGCCCAGGTGATACAGAAACGCGGGAGAGTTAACGGGAGTCGAGGTGTGGAAGTCGTTGGTCACCATGTCGGAGACGCGGATGGCGTTGGCATACTTCTGGGCACTGGACGCGCCCGTATCGCCCAGCACGTGGAAACAAACCTGCTTGGCGTTCTGAATGTTCTGAATAATTTCCGTCCCATGCGGCCCCCAGGCTTCCTGGAGTTCGAAGAGATCGCCGGGCTTGGCGGTCGAAGCAGGGAAGCTGACCACGTCTTTCGTCAATAGATTCTGAATCTGTTTGTAGAGCTTGCTGTCGGATGGATGTGGAACTTTGAACTGCGTTGGGTCGGGAGTGGGGACGCCTTCGTTGAAAACCGGTTCCCCGAAGACTGGCGCTACCAGCGGCGTCTTGGCGTTTCTGGGCATGGTGCATTCCTTTCCTTGAGCTTGTGACAGGTTCCTGCGCTCGACCGGAACTCCCCCTCGCAACAACTCGATCGTTCGGGAACTCCGCACGCGCTCGGAGCACCCGTTATTTCCTGGGGATTCGCCGCGCGAGCTGGTCAGAACCGGGGTGGTCTAACCAGATCGTCGAACAGGACCGTCTAACCAGAACAACCGGGCGCCGATGTTATTTCAATTTTTCAAAGGCGCCCCGGGGAATGGTCTCTCAATTTACTGCTGCCCGTAGCTTTGTGCAAGTAGAACCGATGCGGTAGAACCGATGCGGTTGCACAAAAAGCAACGCCGGCCATCTGGGATGGCCGGCGCGGACTGTCGAGTGAAGTCAGTCGAGTTGCACCAACTGGTTGCTTCCGCAATCACGACCGTTACTGCGCTGGCGTCGCCGGAGTAGCTGGCGTCGCGGGCGCGTTGGCCGTCACCTCGGGAGTGGCTACGGGAGTGATCTTCACCGTGGCCATGATCGCAGCCAGGCGGTTGAAAACTTTGTCCCGATCCACATGCTTCATTGCACCTTCCGTTTCATGAGCCATGGTGGTTACATTGAGCGCAAATTCGTAGCAACCGCCATTCTGGAAGATGTGAAAGTACTTGGTGTCGCTCTGCCGGTTGCCTTCCCCCGCAACCGCTTCTGCCGACTGCAATTCCAGATCGCCCAGCATCAACTTCGAAGTCGACGCTGCCGCGACGGATGCGGCCGGAGTCGCAGTTGAGGTTGAGGGAACGGGGGTTGACGGGGTGGACATAGGCGTCGCCGGGGCCGAGGTAGGGGCGACAGCCGCAGTGGAAGCCGTCGCAGTCTGCTCGGCAGGGTTCTCGGTCGACCCGGACTGAGTCGGCGCTTGGGTCGATGCATTCTCGGTCGATACAGGCTGGGATGACACGGATTTGGACGACACAGACTCAGTCGTCACCGGCTGGGCAGCGGCTTGCGTGGCCTCAGAAGGCGCCACCGCCTTGGGCTGCGGCACCGCGAATTCGCTGCACTGCTCGGCCGTGACATCCTTGTTGACGCTCACATTGAAGTAGGCCGCGGACAAGTCCGTATCGGCAAACGCGGTCTCGGGCAGCTCCACCGCGGCCAGCGCAACTCCGCCAGGCACGACGAAGTTCATGGGCAGCGGACTGGACGCTACCAGCTCGGTCGCCGCATTGCCGGTCTCGAGGCCGTATTTACGCGGATACTCAAACGTCACGCCATACGTCTGATCCGCATAAGCGACAGTCGCGGGGCGCTTCTTGACTACTTTCTTGGGAGCCGGCTTCGCGGGCAACACGGCCGGAGCGGGCGTGTTGGAACTGAGCATGGTGTTGGCAGTTGGATTCTGGCTTACCGGGGTCTGATTGTTCGAGCTCACCGGCTTCGGCTCGTCTTTCGTGCAGCCGACAGTCAGCGAACAAACGATCAAGAGCGCGCCGAACAGAAGCGCGCCGGCATTTTTGCCCCAGGTGATGGATTTGCGGGATTCGGAAATTTTATTCTCTGCGATCTTGTTTTCTGCGATCTTGCTTGCGGAATTGAAACAGTTGATACGGGTCATGGTTGGTCACCTCCTGCTGCTGAGCAGCGCAAGTGATATTGCACAAGGCGTGCCAACTGGGAGAGCATTGATTTTGCTGGGGTTAGCGCGAGGCAGCGCGGCAGAAGTTGTGGAGGGCGACACACGCCGTGGATGCCCTGACACGTTCGAGGCAGGATGAAGCAGTGGCACGTCGGCGATGGTCGGCCTATTCTTGAACCGTGGAGACTGACGCGACGACGCTCTATCGACCAGTGGGAGAGAAGGAAATGGATCTGATCCGGGCAGGCGGATTCCGTTCATTTCCACCGCGTTTGCCGGAGCAACCAATCTTCTATCCAGTGCTGAATGAAGAATACGCGACACAGATTGCCCGCGCCTGGAACACGAAAGATGCGCGCTCAGGATTTACGGGGTATGTGCTGCGCTTCTCGGTGCGAACAGAATTTCTCAGCCGATATGAGATACACGTAGTTGGGAACTCCAGGCATCGCGAATATTGGATTCCGGCCGATGATTTGCCGGAACTGAACGCGAGTATCGTTGGAGAGATCGAAGTGGTGTCGGAATTTCGCGGAAAACCCTGACACTGCCAACGCGTGCGCGGCCCTGGCATTTCGCGGGCAAGAGTGCCCGCGCCACCCTCGAACACGCCAAAATCAAAAGCCGCGGACAGGAGTGTCCGCCCTACACGGCTACGCCGCGGCGATGCGCCTGATCAGATCTTCCTGTTCAGCCTTGCTCTCAGCGCCGATGGTGAACGCGTCAAGCAGACCTAGCGACAATGCGAACTTGATTCCCTCGTCCTGACGATTGCGCAGTGCGCCTTGGCCGAGAATCTTCATCCCGACCACCGCTTTCCCGGCAGCTTTCATTTCCTTCAACACCCCAACCACCGTAGGCGGATCGGCGTCCATGATGGCGCCCACCGGGTTAATGCGAGCGAGATCAATTTCAACCCATGGAGACTTCGCGGCCGCGCGCAGGGCTTCGATGCCGTGGCAGGAGCAGCCGTGGGCGCGGATCATTCCTTTCTCTTTGGCCTCGGAAAGCACGTCCATCGCGCCTTTGTAGCGCTCCGTCCAGTCGGCCTCGGTGACGCAGTGCATCAGGCACACGTCGAGATAGTCGGTGCCGAGTTCGCGGCGAAAGCGATCGAGATCGGCGCGCATGCTCGCGGCATCGCGCGAGAAGGATTTTGTCAGCACCGTTACCTTATCGCGCTGCACATGTTTGAGCGCCTCGGCCACGTGGGGATGGCTTCCGTAGGAATCGGCGGCATCGAAGAAACGCAGGCCGTGATCGTAGCCGTTGAGCAGAAGATCAGAAAGCCCCCTCACTCCAAGCGCGGTTTGATGCGAGTGGTGTCCGGAGCCGACTGTGCCCGTGCCCATGGCAAGGCGGCTGGTCTTGATGCCGGTGTTGCCGAGCGTGACCGTGTCGGAAGCCGCGAACTTTGCGGGAAGCGGCTGGGCGGCGATCGCGTCGAGGATGGCTTTGGACGAGAGCCACGCGGCTCCCACGCCGGTAGCAGAGCGAATGAGGAATTCGCGGCGATGCATAAATCCTCCTGACGTCGGCGGCGCTTAGTAGAGATTACACCCAAGAAACCAAAATGTGTTATCGCAGAGTTGCCGAGAACGGGCGCGGAGGTCGCGGAGGAACCGGCCCGCTCCCTCGAACTTTTCCCTAAGAATGGACGGAGCTAGAACGACAACGTCACTCAAATTGCTTTCGGAAGGCGGCGAGTTGTTGCTGCACTTCGGAAAGCTCCCGGCGCAGGGCAGCGACTTCCTCTTCCAACTGGGCGAGGCGATCGGCGGAGGACGAGGTGGCAGACGAGGCGGAGTGCGTTGACAAATCTGCCGCGGTCGAAGTGGGCAAGTCAGGAATGTTGGGTTCGCCGGCAAAAAGATGCGTGTACCGCGATTCCTTTGTTCCCGGTTGTCGTGGCAAAACCCGCGCCAGCGGCGGCTCACGCTGGGCGAGGCGATCCAGGGTGGAAACCACATCGTCGAGCGCTTCGAAATGATACATGCGATCGGTGCGACCGCGCAGTTCGCCTGGAGTTTGCGGCCCGCGCAACAGAAGCACGCACACAATAGCGATCTCGCGGCGGTCGAAGTTGAACACTTCCTGCAGTCGGTGCTCATACTTCGTGACGCGGCTGTCGGCGCCTCCCGCCGGTCCGGCCAGGCGTTTTTCCTGCAGCGTGGTCAAGGCGGTGCGCACGGTTTCCTCGTCGAGGGTCATGACCGGCTCACGATTATTTTTCTGATTGCAGGCGTTGACCAGGGCGTTAAGGGAGAGCGGATAATAGTCGGGCGTAGTGATGTCTTTTTCGATCAAAGAGCCGAGGACGCGGGTTTCGATTTCAGTGAGGTTCACGATAGCAGCACGGGTTCAAGGAGGGGCGGACACCCTCGTCCGCCCGGGCCAGCAACGCTCGCCAGCGCATTTCGCCGATAGTGCTCAGCAACTCGATGCAATCCCTAACCTCGCTGACCCTACGGAGGTTATTTAGAACAATGCGGTCGGGCGGCGTTTCCAGGACTTTCCCTTTTCCTGCGCAATCTTTTCCATGTCGGCGACGTAGGTTCCAGCTTGCGTGAGAACGTGATGCAAGTCGTTGCCGACGCTGATGAAGGTGAAACCTTTTTCCAGGAACTCGCCAACACGCGAGGTGCCGAACAGAAACAGTCCGAGAATTACGTTGTTTTTGCGTGCATGCTCGATCAGCTTTTTCGTAGCGGCGTCGAGTTCGGGCGAGGTGTACATGTGCGGGAACTCGTATTTGTTGTAGAGCCCCATCGACATGCAGAGATCGTTCTGGCCGAGGAAAAGAATATCGACGCCGGGAACGGTGGCGATCTCGGCGATGTTTTCGATGCACGAAGCCGTCTCCACCTGCAGCGCGATGATGCCTTCGTTGTTCCAGTTGCCGGCGTAGCCGAGCAGTCCGTTCTTGTTCATGCTGCGTTGCGGAAAGTAGACCGAGCGCGTGCCCACGGTGGGATACTTAGTGCAACTGATGGCTTGGCGCGCTTCTTCAGCGGTGTTTATATAGGGGACCAGGACGCCATCGGCGCCCATGTCGAGAGCCTGCTGGATGCCGGGGCGATCATCGTATCCGCCGACGCGAACCAGCGACTTGGCGCCGCCGTTCGCGATCCCGCTGAGCATGGCGGAAAGTTTCTCGTAGCCCATGGGCCCGTGTTGCGTATCCACCAGCAACCAGTCGTAGCCGCTGTGGGCGAGTTGCTCGGCGACGGTGGGGCTGTGAGCGTTGAGGAACAAGCCCATCTTGGGTAATCCTGCGCGCAGTTGCTTCTTGAATTCAGAACCGCTGAGAGCGGCATCGGGCATGCGGTGTTCCTCCTGGGGTTCGAGTCAGAGATCGGGTCGAGTTTTTGTAGTGTACCGCAGGCGGTGAGCAGGACGGTGAACCGCCGACAATTTTTCGCGAAGCGTGACCGCGGGACATCCTTCTGCGCGCGGCGAAGGTGCCGGCTGGTCTGCCATGATTTAGTCTGCCTTGATATAGTTGATTTCTGGCTGGCGTTGAGTCTGCCGGAGCAGGCCGGTCGTAGCAGGCCGGTCGTTGGCCGACATTCTCCGCGGAGATTCTCCGCGGACCGGGCAAGGAGTCAACTCATGCGTCTGCTTCTGCACTGGATTCTTAGCGGGCTGGCGGTTTGGATTGTGGCCCAGGTAGTCCCTGGATTTCACGTCAGCGGGCCAGTCGCTGCACTGATCGCAGCTTTGGTCATCGGCTTCGTCAATGCCACCATCGGCTTGGTCCTGAAGATTCTTACGTTTCCATTGACGCTCGTTACCCTTGGTCTTTTCTGGCTCGTGATCAATGCTTTGATGCTGGAGCTTGCCGCCGCACTCCTCGCGCCGAATTTCCAGGTACACGGATTCTTGGCGGCCTTCGTGGGCGCAATACTTCTCAGCCTGGTGAATATGCTGTTGAAGGGATTAGTCAGTCCTGGTCCCGACGGCAGGCGCTAAGAGGGCTGCTCTTAAATAGGAGAGTCTGATTTGCGCCGATTCGCGAAATCACCGGCAGCCCTCCGTCTGCACCTTCCTCAGAACGAATACTTCAGCGAAAACTGAATCAGCCGCGGCGTGCCTATCACGGTTGTGATGGGCGCCGAGCCTCCCGCGGGCCCTACCACTGCCGCCGATGGATTGGCGAACGACGGATGGTTGAACAGGTTGAAGAAATCGGTGCGGAAGCGCAGATTCTGACCCTCGGTGATTTTGAACGTCTTGCCGAACGTAAGGTCGACATTTTTCTGCGGCGGCCCAATAATGCAGTTGCGCGGTGAGTCGCCATAAACCGTGGCGTCGCTAAACCCTCCGGTCGACAGCGGGAGAGTCGCATCCGGCTGGTAGGCGGATGCCTTTACCCAGTTGCCCAGCCTTGACGTGATGCTTCCCGAAGTGGGGGCGTTCGCACAGGTGGCCCCCGAAGTAAACGTAGCCGTCGCCAGGTTTGGGCTGCTGAATGCGTAGGCGCTGCCGCCCGCCGGGTCGACTACCGTAAACGGCGTGCCTGATTGCACCGTGACCACGCCGCTAACTTCCCATCCACCCAGCGCGCCTTTGGTCAAACCGCTGGCGCTGGAGAAGAACGGCAATTGATACACCGAGCTGGCGATGAAGCGCTGGCGGCGATCGAAATCCGAAAGGCCGCGAGAGTCGCGCGGATTGTTCTGGTCGTTGAAGCGCGTGTCGAAGGCGACGCTGGCCGTCGAAACGTCGTCAATCGACTTGGAGTACGTATATGCGCCCTGAAAATAGAGGCCTTTGGCAAAGTGATGGGCCAGGCTGGCTTGCAGCGCGGCGTAGTGCGAATCGGAATTGGGCGCGAACTCCTCAAAGTTAGCGGGAGCAATTCCCAGATACGGTGCGCGGGCGCTGGCGTTCTCCGCCGTGGAGTCGACGATAGTGCAAGTGCCGGCGCCACCGGTACAGGCGTAAGGTATTTTCACCGGACTTTGCTGAGTTGCCAGCGTGGCCTCGTCAGGATCGTAGGTGGAGCGCAAGCGAGTGCCCTTTGTGCCCACATAGCCCAGTTCTGCGAACCACTCCCGGCCCAGTTCCCGTTGAATTGTGAAATTCCATTGCTGCGTGGTGGGGGAGACCCAATGCAATGGCACTGCGAGTGCGATCAGGCTATTGACGTTCCCGCTAAAGCCCGGACCGCATTGTTGAATCGCTTGTGCTGGAGGGATGGCCCCAAAGGCCAATTCGCAGCCGCCCGATCCGAGCGGCGCAAAGCCGGAGAAAATCGCAGGGCTCGGCACGAAGGAGCCATTGTTCGCCGCAGTTACCGGGCCCAGGCCCGGGATGCCCGTGGGAAAGTTCGTGGACGGCTGGAACAAGTTAGCCAAGCCCCCGGTCGTGGTGCCGTAGGGTCCTGGAAGGAAGTTGATGCCGATGGGGAAGATAGGCGCCGAGAAGGAAAGATTGTCGACCGCGCCCAGATCCTCACGCACGCTGTAGATGCCGTAGCCGCCGCGGATCGATGTGCTGTGATGCCCTCCCAGGGCGTAGGCAAATCCGATGCGCGGCTCAAAGACCGTTGCCCAGTTATTGTTCAGGGAGGAATGCGGCTTGGTTCCGGTGAAGTTTGGAAGATTGAATTTGTTTACGCACGTCGGATAGACATACGGCTGCGTTGGCGTAGTAAAGGGCTGCCGGGAAGTCGCAACCAGCGAGGGATCGGTGTTGCCGATATGACAAAGTTCGTCGTAGGGAGCTCCCAGAAATTCGTTGCGCACGCCGAGGTTCAGGGTCAGGCTCTTGGTCACGCGATAGTCGTCCTGCGCAAACCAGGAATACGCCGGGATGCGGTAGTCGTGATTGCTCGCCCCGCCGCCTGCCTCGCCGAAGAACGGCGACCCCTGCAGGAAGCCCTGGAAGTCCGTCGGAGCCTGTGGACCGGCGAAGAAAATCAGGCCGTTGTCCGCGACCGGAAGATTTCGGCGCAGGGCAACCCGGTCGGCCTCTCCGCCAAAGCGAAACTGGTGCTTGCCGTGGGTCCAGCTCACCGTATCGAGCCAGACATAGTTGTCGGAAAGCGCGTACTGCAGTTGCGTTGGATAAGGTCCAAACGCCCAGCTCCCGAATTGCAAACGGTACATGTTGGGGTCGCCCTCGGGTCCGGTCGCTGTCGGCAGATTGATGCCAAGCTGCGCGCCTGTGACCGGGGCTTGATTGTTCAGCTTGTCGCCGATGATGTTGATGCCGAAGCGAAATTCGTTGATCAGTCTGGTGCTGAAGATGTGAGTCTCGGTAAGACTGCCGAAACGGCTGTGCAGCGGGACCTCAATCGGGAAATTCAGATTGTTCGGTGTGGACGGGAGTCCGACCTGGATTTGAAATGAATCCGCGCCGAAGGGTTCGTAAGTATCGGAGTCAGACCAGAAGAATCGTTCCGAGAGATGGTCCTTGCCGCTGCGGAATTCGCGATCCCAGGTTTGCGTGAATTGATTGTCGGTGAATTTTCCGGGCGTGGAAAGGATGAATGGACCGTAATTCAGCACTGGACCGTTTGACGTGGAAGTGAAGCCAGCCGTGCCGGGGACCGTTGGCCACAACCACCCCCCGCCTCCTCCGCCGAACTGATTGCCTTTGGTTCCCAAAAGCGCCAAAGCAACGGTGTCAATGGCCGTGGCTCCTGTGCCCGGGCAGTTGGAGCAGTTAAGAAATGTATTGAGCAGCGTATTCTGGTCGCGAGCCGATGGCAGCACAGGGATCGCAGTATTAATAAACGTCCCCGGCGAGTCGCCACTGCGCTGCCGAGTCCCCTGATAGTTCACGTAGAAGTAGCCCAGCTTGGCCTTCTGTCCGATGGGCCCGCCAACATCTCCGCCGAAAATGTTTTGCTGGATCACCGGCCGCGGCAGCCCAGCCGCATTGAGGAAATAATCGTTGGCGTCGAGCTTGGTGTTGCGGAAATATTCGAACAGACCGCCGTGGAACTTTGATGTTCCCGTTTTCAGGCTGGCGTTAATGTTGCCGCCACCGTTCCGTCCCTGGGTCGCGTCGTAGAGACTGGTCGAAACCCTGAACTCCTGAATGGCATCTGGACTGGGCAGCGGGGTGTAAGTTAATTCGCCGAAGGCGTAGTCCGACGCGCTGATGCCTTCGATCAAATAGTTGTTGTTGTCCTCGCGCCCGCCGTTGACGTGGATGTAGACCTGGCCGCGGCCCAATTGCGAAGCATTATTCAGGTCCGATGACGCTCCGGCCGAAAGCGTCAGCAATTGCTGGAAGTTCCGCGTTGCCAGCGGCATGGAAGTAATGGTCGTCGAGCCCAGGGATTCTCCCGTAGTGGCGTCCGCCGTGTTCACGGGCGCAACTTCGGACTTTACCTCGACGACTTCCTTGACCACCTCGGGCTTCAGGACCGCAGTCATTCTAGTAGTCTCTGTGATGTTCACCGCGATTCCGGAAAACTTCACGGTGCCGAGTCCTGTGGCCGTGACTTGCACGGTGTAAGTGCCGATGGGAAGCAGCAGAACGGAGAACAAGCCCGACGAGTCCGCAGTCACGGTGCGCACCAGTTCACTCGTCGCTTCGTTCGTAACTTCGATCTTCGCTCCGGCAAGGACGGCTCCGGAAGTGTCCTGGACCGTCCCGCTGATTGCGCCAGTGGCTCCGCCCTGAGCGAACATCTGCAGGCTGCATGACAAAATGAAAACGGCGACTGCGAAATGTCGACGAAGCATATTCCCTCCCAGTTCGAGATTTGCTCAGCCGCGGCCAGACTGATTCGGTGAGCCGGGTTAGCAATTACGAATCCGAGTCGTATACCACCGTCAGCTCGCAGTCTTCAAGAAATTTTCGTCCCGCCTGCCCGCAAAGAAAAGCACGCCCGGAACAGAAAATTGGTTTGTGTTCTGTGCGGGGCGAGTAGCAAGGCACGAGTAGCTGGGCAGAAGTCAGAAGTAGGAATGCAGAACTAAAACAGAAAGGCAGAAGGAAAAACAAGATCCAACTTCTGCATTTTGAATTCTTACTCCTGCATTTGTTGCCGAATTTCATTTCACATCTACTTCGGCGGCTTCTTCGGTTTGAGGGATTCCCAGTCTTCGTTAGTGATCAGTCGTCCCAGATTGCTGAATTCACCTGCGCCTTGCAGAAACTCTCCTCCATCCATGCGCACGACTTCGCCGTTGATGTAGGCGGAGCCATCGCTCACCAGAAACGCGGCCAGATTCGCGAGTTCTTCGACAGTTCCGAAACGATGCTGCGGGTTGCGCTCGAGTGCTGCGCTTTCAAATTCCGCACGCGGCAACACACGCGAGAACGCACCTTGCGTGGGGATGGGACCGGGAGCGATGGCGTTCATGCGAATCCCGCGGTTTCCCCATTCGACGGCGAGGCTGCGCATGAGAGCTTCGACGCCGGCCTTGGACACGGCCGATGGCACCACGTAAGCCGAGCCCACAGGTGCATAAGTCGCAGAGATGCTGAGGACCGTGCCTTTGTGGTTGGCCTTCAGCCAGCGGCGTCCGCACGCCATGGTCGCGTGCAGCGTGCCCATGAGCACAATGCCAATCACGGATTGGAACGCGCGCGGGGAGAGTTCCTCGGTTCGGGCGATGAAATTTCCAGCGGCGTTGTTGACCAGGATATCGAGCGGGGCATCCCTCCAGATCGTATCGATCATGGATTCAACGGAATCGAGTTCGCGGACGTCGCAGGAAATCGCGTGGATAGTTCCACCTGTGGCGGCCGACAGTTCAGCAGCGGTTGCTTTCAAAACGTCTTCGCGCCGGCCGCAGATATAAACTTCCGCGCCGAGTTCGAGAAACCGCTGCGCCATGCCTTTGCCCAGGCCAGTGCCACCGCCGGTGATCAGGATGCGTTTGCGGAAAAGAAGATCGGTGCGGAACATAAGTGCTCCCCCAGCATTTATACGCGATGCCAGCAAACAGCAGATTTCTCAGCGGGCTTGCGCACGGCGCGGAATGACAAGAGTAAGTATATGAGGTAGCGGCAGCACACAAGGTAGCAACGGGGCCGCGGTTGCGCTACAAATCGCAGGCTACCCGAAACCCGTAATCTGCGTATTGGAATTCGGGCGGGATGCTGGAGCGGGCCGAGCAGCGCGCAACTTTCACGTGATGCCGCCACGACCCTCCCCGCGAAGCTTTGCGCTGGCCGTTCGCGGGGCCGCGAGGATTGCGCTCGGGCGAACTCGCGTAGTAATTCGGATCGTACCAGTCGCTGCACCACTCGTGGACGTTGTCGCAGATATCGTAAAGGCCAAAAGCGTTGGCGGCGTAACGCGCGACCGGCTCCGGGCCGGTCTGCCAGCGGGTCGCATAGTCGGGGAGCGACTGCGGCGGTTCGTCGCCCCAGGGATGGCTTTTCTGTTCGAGTCCACCGCGCGCCGCGCACTCCCATTCCGCCTCTGTCGGCAAACGATAGTTGCGTCCGGTCTGCGTGCCAAGCCAATCGCAATAACGGATCGCCTCCGACCACGAGACACCGGCGACCGGCTGCTGAGCATGATTGAAATTCGCATCGTTCCAAAAGGGCGGCGGCTGAGCTCCGGTCGCATGCAGAAAGCGTTCATACTCGGCGTTGGTGACCTGGGTCGCGGCCAGCAGAAACGAGTCAACCCATACGCGGTGAACCGGACGTTCGCAGTCCTGGCAAGAGTCCGACCCCATCAGAAACCAGCCTTCAGGCACGCGAACCAGCGCTGGCTCGTTGGCCGGCGGGAGCGAAATGTCCGGCCGAGTTGGAGTAAGTGTCATGACTCGAAGAGCCTGCCGCCGTATTAAGTGCCGCATTTAAAGTTTACCAGCGCTCGACTCTCCGAAAGATGCACCCCGAACGGGACGAAGGCCCGGTGAGGGACCTTACGATGCACATGCAGTGGTCTGAATGCGTGCAGTTACGATGCGTGCAGTTGCGGTGCGTACAGCGGAGGTGTTCCGGTTTGCAGCGAAGCCGCTGCCGTCAGACGTAAGGTCCCTCGCTCAGCCATAGCCCCGACACGCGCTGTCGTCGAAGAGAATGTGCCATAACGCAGAAAAGCATGTTGTCGTGTTCGCCCAACGGATTTAAGGTTTACCAGCGTGCTCTCGGAGGGGTGCGATGCCGAACGGGAAACTGCAATTCAAAGCACTGCAGTTCAAAGCGAAGATCGAAGGAAAAGAAACTGGCGTGGTAGCGGCGATCGCTCCGCCCATGGATGTGCCGGAGATGTTTGGGACGCGTGCGCGCGTCCCCATCCGCGGGACGATCAATGGCTTCCCCTTTCGTTCGTCGCTGATGCCCTGCGGAGACCGCCACATGATGCCTGTGAATAAAATTCTGCGCGAGGGCGCGGGCGTAAGACCAGGCGACACCGTGGAAGTAGTGATGGAGCGCGACGAGGCAGAGCGTACAGTGGATGCGCCTCCGCAGCTGAAAAAAGAATTGGCGAAGAGCAAGAAAGCGCGAGACAAATGGGAGACCCTCTCGTTTACCCATAAAAAAGAAATGGCGATTTCCATTCGCGATGCCAAGCAGGAAGAAACGCGGGCCCGGCGGCTCGCAAAAATCATGCAGGTTCTGACGACGAGCGAGAAGTGGACGGGGTAAGACGGCGAAGCTTCTCCACCACCGTGGCGATATCGTTTTCCTGGAATAGCCGGATGGCGGCGATTCCGGCTGCTCCTGCGTCGAAGCAGGATTGAGCATTTTCCAGAGTGATTCCTCCCAGGGCCAGCACCGGAATTGCGGTACGACATGCTTCTCGGAGCGCGCCGAGACCAGCGGGGCGAGCGCCGGGGGCGTCTTTTTTGTCGAAGACGGGCGCGAAGACCGCGAAGTCTGCGCTGTCTGCGGCGGCTTGGGCCACGTCTGCAGGGGAGTGACAGGAGACTGCGATCAGTGGACTCCGTGGTGAGTTTTCGCGGGCAAGAGCCTGCCCTGAGCCTGCCGAATGGGTGCCCGCGCCACACTTGCTTGCACTACGCAACCAGATCGTTCGGACTTCACCTGCAGAGACATCTTCCGATCGCAGGTGAACGCCGTCGGCGCCAGCGGCCAGGGCTACGTCGACGCGGGAGTTGATGAGGAGAGCTGTTTTCCGTTGCCGGCTGCCAGCGGCCAACTTTCTCGCGTTGCCGAGAGCTTCGATCGCCTGGCGCGTTAATTGTTCCAGCTGGCGCGTGGAAAGATCTTTTTCGCGAAGTTGGATGTAGTCCACGCCACAGCGGGCGGCTTCGGCGATTTTCTTGACCAGTTGGCGGCGGCGCGCAGGCTCGTCCCCGGCAAATGCGGCGCGCGCAGTGATGTAGTAGAGCAACAACGCTTCGGTCTAACCTCGGGTCTTCGCGATCTCGGGCAGCACTTCGCCTTCTTTTTTCGGCGCGCCCCCGAGATGGTGTTTGGTGAGTCCATCGCGCAGGAATTCGAAAGCATCTTCGGGCGAGTCGACCACCTTCAACAAATCGAGATCCCCCTGGGATACGGTGCCGGCATCGACAAAGGCTTGAAAATTGAGAATGCGGTTCCAGTATTCGCTGCCGTAGATCACCACCAGAATCTTCTTGGCCAGCTTGTCGGTCTGGGCGAGGGTGAGAATCTCGAACAGTTCGTCCATGGTGCCGAAACCGCCGGGAAAGATCACCAGTCCCTTCGCCAGGTAGGCAAACCAGAACTTACGCATAAAGAAATAGTGAAACTGGAAGTTCAGCGACGGCGTGACATAAGTATTGGGATTCTGCTCGAAAGGCAACGCGATGTTCAATCCAATCGTCTTGCCACCCGCTTCGTGCGCGCCCAGGTTGGCCGCTTCCATGATGCCGGGACCTCCACCGGTGGTGACGACGAAGCGGTGCCGGCGCGCAGGAATCTGGATCGACCATTTGGTCAGCATGTGGGCGAGGCGGCGCGCGTCTTCGTAATAGCGCGCCATATCCACGATGGCCTGGGCGCGCTTCAGGTTCATTTCCTGTTGTGCCGCGGGCGCACCCGCGCCGTTCTTCTCCACCGCGCTCAGGCCTTTTTTCGCGGCGGTTGCGCCTTCAAAGCGCGCCGAGCCGAAGAAGACTACCGTATCCTGAATCTGCTCGCGGCGAAAGCGCGCCAGCGGTTCCTGATACTCGGCCAGGATTCGCAGTACGCGTCCGTCAGGACTGTCGAGGAAGGTTTCGTTCTGATACGCCAGCGGCGCGGACTTGAGCGGGTCGGTCATGAAAGACTCTCGTTCTGAAAAATATTAAGAGCGCCTCAGCGCAAGCTAACAGCATACCGGAGGGCCAGCGGCCGCGTGAACGTCTTGGCAACTCCCATGGCAGATTTCAGATTGATGATTTCAGATTTTCAATCTGCAATCTGAGCTTCTGAAATGGCTTCACCTTCCCAGACCTTCCAGCTTCTGCGCCATCCCCCGCTGATCGGACTCCCCCAGTTCCCTAGGCCTACCTGTGCTCATGGTAGTGGAGCGCCTCCCAGAAGCCGATCCAGATATCGAGCAAGCCCAAACCAGTGCAGATGCCGCGGAAAAAGCCGCTCGAGACCAGAGTCCGCAGGCTGGGATAAGAAAGCAGTAAGTAGTTGTCCGTCCATTCCGGTGTCCAGGGAAGAATGATCAGCAGTACACCCGCCACGGCGCTGATCAAAACGAAAAGGAAGACCGACGCGCGGTGCAGCCAAAGCTGCAAGCCGGGCAGCAAGCCTGGTTCGGTCACGAGTGGCGACGGATCACCGGGCGGCCGATCGGAGGAGGAGTGATCGGACGAGGACTGATCGGTGGAGTCGAGCACCGCGGCGCGAATCTGCGGGGCTCCCGGAGCGGGGCCGTCGCCTACGGCTGGGACGCCGGACAACGGGGCGCCCGACAAAGGCATCTTGGAATCGGGGCTCACGCGCAACCCCGCGAAACCGGGCAGAGGATGGCCCTCGCGGTTCCGCAAGTGGCAGGAGGTTCGCGACGAACGCGATGGGGGACAGAACCCATCTGACTATTCTACGACTTCAGGGCCTTGATGCGCTCGGCCACGTCGCGATAATCGATGTTGCTGCCGTAGACTTCCATGAAGTGCTTGAGCGCCGAGGTTTTGTCCCCGGCAGTTTCATGGGCGGCAGCGAGTTCATAATTCAGTGCGGTGCGGGTCTCCTGATCGATGCCAACGACGGCCAGAGCCTTTTCATACCAGCGGATCGCAGCCTCAGGCACGCCTTTGTCGAGGAAGCATTGTGCCAGCCACGTGTAAGTCTGCATGATCTGCGGGAACGCGTGTCCGCGGTCGACCGACTGGCAGGCCTTTTGCAATTCTCCGATCGCTTCGTCCAGCAGTCCCATTTCGCGGAACGCGATGCCCAGGTTGTAGTGAGTCTCGGGGTCCTCATCAGCCGATGCGACGTCGGATTCCAGATCGTGCTTCAGTTCGCCGAACATCTCGGCCAAGTCGACGCCGGGTTCGTCTCCGAACGGTGACGCTTTAGCGGCCGCAGCGGGCGGCGCCGTGGGCACGGGCGCGGGCGGTTGCGGTTTGGGCGGCGCGATAACTTGCGGCGCGATCACCTGCGGAGCCTGCGCCGCAACCGCAGGAACACTTGGCGGCGGCCCGGCGGGTGTAACGCGTCCCATTGCAGGCGCTGCAGCCGCGGCACTCGCCGCCGGAGCGCTGACGTGCGGCGTAGATACGGGTCCCGCTGCTCCGGGCGTTAGCTTCGCAGCTGGTTGCGGGGTCTTTGGCGCGTCGATCGCTGGCGCAGCGACGGGAGCCGCGCTCAGGAAGTCATCACCCAAGGACTCTTCAAGGTCAGCCACGAACTCGCCCAGAACTGGAGCCTGCTGCCCGGTAACGACTTTTTCCGTGTGGGCGACAGGAGCAAGTTCAGGTTCGGCGGCGCGAATATGTTTTTCGGCGCGCGGCAACTCGGCTGGCTTCGCGACGGCGTCAGGCAGGAAGTTGTCGCCCAAGGACGACTCGAGATCCGAAACAAACTCCTGCAAAACGGCCGGCGCAGGTTCTTCGACCTCCGGCTCGGGGGCCGGCGCAGGCTTAGGTGCAGGCTTCTTCTTCGGCGGCGGAGCGGGCGCAGCTTTAACCACCGGCGGCGGCTCTACCACGGCTTGCACAACTTCAGGTTCCGGCTCTTGTTCCGGGACTGGGGCTGGTTCTTCGATTTCGACGACGGCTTCCGGCTCCGGAATCTCGGCTTCGGCGATTTCCGGCTCAGCGATCTCGGCTGCGGGAACCTCGACTTCTTCGACGTCGGCCTGCGGGATATCGTCGACGGTGATTTCCTCGATCGACTCCTCGGCGTTGGCGGTCTCTGCGTCCGCGGCACTCTGCATTGCAGCTTCGAGCTCCGCGCGCACCTGGTCCACGCGGGCGTCGTCAGGCGCCTGCGTCTGCAGCTTGGCCAACGCGGCCCAGGCCTGTTCGGGCAAGCCCTGCGCAAAGTAGAAGCGAATCTCGTCGATCGTCTCGTTGATCTTTTCGTCGCTGGGGAGCTCTGCCCCTTGAGCAGGCTCAGCGATCTCGTCTTCCGCCGTTGGTTGCCCCGGAGAGTCGGCTTCAACGGTGACCGAGTCTTCCCATTCCGACGAAAGATCGATCTCATCCGTCTGAGCTTCGCCCTCCGCCGCCGTGATCTCTTCAGCTTCTGCGGTGCCCTCGCCAGCCGGGGTCCCTTCATGGGCCGACTCTCCGGTAGGCCAGGGAGCAGCCACCTCGGCCTCCACTATTCCCGCTCCGGGAGCCCCCTCAACCGCGAACTCCTGCGCCACGCCATCGTTTGCGAAGGCGACGGCTTCCTCCGCCACGGCTTCCTCGGCCACGGCTTCCTCCGCCACCCCGTGCGACGTTTCAACTTCTTCGCCCACGGCAATCGCGGCGGGTCCGGCGGTGCGTTCCTCAAAGCGGTCCGCGAGTTCTCCGTAACGCGTGGCTTCTTCCGGATATCCTGCATCGGAATAGACGGTCTGCAGCGTGCGGCAACAGACGCCCGCCTCGGTGAAACGTCCGGCGCGGGTGTGCAGCGCAGCCAGGCGCTGGTTCAAACGCAAATCATTGGGAGCCTGAGGCAAGGCCGCGACCAGCGGCCCCAACGCCTTGGCAGGCATGTTGTAGGAGATGAAAAGCTCGGCATCGGTCAGCGCCGAGCGCACCGCGAGCGAAACTTCGTCCGAGTAATGCTGGTGAACGGAGGGAGCAGTCGCCTCGAGTTCGTCCACAATCACGACCGCTTCTTCCGGCGTAATGAGCTTGGCGCCGCCTGTCGTCCCGCCCAGCCGCGCCAGCATCTGCTCGTAGTTCTGCAGGTGCATGGTGTTGTCGGGTTCGCGTTGCGACAGGCTCTGGTAAAGGTCGCGAGCCCGTACGAAATCGCCCGATTGCACGCTGGCATGCGCCAGTAGCTCGGTTACTTCAGTGGTGTGTGTGTTCTCTCCCGCCTTATTGAACAGGGCCAGCAGCTTCTCCAGGGAAGCGGGATTATCGCGTACGTGCCCAATGATGCCGTGCAGATGATCGAGGATCTTTTCCGGGTCTTCTGCCAATAGACGCTCGGCATTGTCGTCGTAAACCTGCAGCGCGCTTTCGTATTGCCCGGCCTGCATCAGCGCATCCGCGAAATCGGAAATGGCCGAGAGGTCGTTGTGCACCGTGAGCAGTTTGCCGGCAATCGTTCCGGCATCGGAAAGTCGTCCCGCCTGCAGGTACGCCTTCAGCAAATCCTTTAAGCCTTCAGGATTCGAATCCAGGTCCGCGACCTTGGTCAGCGCAGTGATCGCGCCCTCGCCGTCTCCCGACTCCAGCATGTTCCGTCCCTGCATTAGCAAGGCATAGGCATTGCCGGGGTCCAGCGTGAGCATGCGGGTAAGTATTTCGTCGGCAGCGGGGAGCGAGCCTTTCGCTCGCAGGGTCTCGGCCGCCGCGGAAAAAATCTGCCACGCTTCGGTTTTCTTTCCCAGCCGGACGTAAACTTCCGCCAGCTTGATCCGCATGGTGGTATTTTCCGGATCCATTTCCAGGATCTTCTGGAAAATGCGCACCGCATTATCGAGTTCGCCGGACTTCAGGAATTCTTCCGCCACCTGCAGATACTGGGCGCGGGCGTCGTTGAAAAGTCCTTGCTGGGTGTAGAGTTCCGCCAGCTTCAGCACGCTCTCGAGCGAAGGCTTGAGCTTGCTGATCTTCTTGTACATCGCGATCGCCTTGACCGTAAATCCCTGGCTGGCATAGGCATCGCCCACAGTCTTGAAGCACTCGGTGGCTTTGTCGCTTTCCCCGATGCGGGAATAGAGGTCACCGACGGTGTTGGCTACCGTCAAATCCTTGGGATCATTTTTGAGGACTTTGTCGTACTCAGCGATGGCATTCTGCAGCTTGCCCTGCTGGACATACTTCTCCGCGCTGCTGAGAACCTTTTGCTTGTTGAAGCCGAACAGCGCCATAGTCGGTACGGACCCCAGTCCTGGTCTAACCTAGAAATGTCGAGCGTAAAATCGTTTTGCGCAAAACCATTTTGTGCAGAACCCTCTTGCGCAGCATCTGAACTACTCCCGGGCAAACGCTTCCGGGCTGTCGGGAACGGCAATCGTACAATTCGACGAGGACCCTCCGGACAAGGCCAATTGTACTTCCGGGCGTCATCTAACGCATGGTTACCGATGGGTTACCGGAGGTTACCAAAAGGGAGTGTACGAACGGGCTACGGGCGATCTTTGGCAATTCGCCTGTGCAACCCGAAGCCAGCCTCTAAAGAAGGCAGCAAAAGAAAGTGAATGCGGCTCATTCCGTGACGAAGCGACGGCGAAAGACCAGCGCACAGAGCAGTGCACAGCACATGCCGGTCGGTGCGGACAAAATGATCTCCGAGAAACTGAGGGACCGCGGATTCACAGCTCCATCGAAGAACAGGAACATGAACCCGAGGACGAATCCAACGATCCCAGACTCAATCAGGAGCCTCCTGGTTGACCGGATACGCAGCCTGCGCCAATCCAGCAACGCGCTTCCAACGATGCCGGCCAGAAAGCCAAAAGACCCGCAAGACACGGCCGTGATTGGGGTCAGCCAGAAAGTGGCCCTGAGAATATCTAGCACAGTGGGCGACGTCGTACCCTGAAGGGGACCAACCCCGATGAGGGTGGCGATTAGCAACGCTGACGCTGCTGTGGCGAGGAACGCGGCTAAGGTGCCGGCCTTCAGAATGAAGATTGTCCAAGGCCGATTCTCGGTGCGAGCCATTTCCATATAGATGAGAACGATTCTACTGCGCGTTTGACACCATCGCGCCCCTCTTCGTTCCAGCTATGCACGCGAGGCACCCAGAAGTAACTTTCACCAGGCCCAATAGGGCAGCCCTGAGGAAATCGGAATATCCCATGCGGTGTCTATAATCTCAGGCAGAGGCCGGAACATGCCCACATTTCGTGCGAACCTTGTTGCGGTGATCCTGGCCTTCTCCTCGAGCCTGGCCTTCGGTTGCTCCTGCTCCAACAGCACCCCAATTCAGAAGAGCTATGTGGGGTACCGCGACAGGGCAGTGTTCACGGCGCACGTGGTCCAGTTGATGGGGAGAGTCCACAACTGGAGTGGCAAGCGAATGTCGGATCAAGTTCTCGCAGTTGTGCATGAACGCTATTGGGGATTGCCCTGGTATTGGCCCAAGGTCGTCGTCCTCGATGGTGGCTTCTTCTGCAATATCGCTTTGGAAGAGGGGAAAGACTACCTCGTCTCGGGGAGGCGAGAGCGCTACGGAGTTCTCGGTGTCGCTGGCTGCAGCCGCACCCAGCCGCTCGAAACCGCGCAACTGGATATGCGCACCCTGGACGGCTCGCACTGTGCCGAACCGGGTGGCACGATCATTGGGCAAATCTATCGGGGAAAAGATGACTTTCATCAGAACCCATTCGCTTCAGACGTTTCGCTGACCTTCCGAGGCCAGGACGGCAAAACCTACTCGGCTCAAAGCGACCGTGATGGAATTTTCGAATTGCAGCACCTGGCAGCCGGCACCTACACACTCGACTCTCAATTCGGTGCCAATCAGCATTTTTCTAACCGCGGCAACGTCGTAGTGACGAGCGGAGTCTGCCATGAGACCTCGGCCCTCATTAAGGACTTCGAGATTTCCGGGCGACTATCTCCCGGGCTCAGCCGATACGTGACGGTGAAACTCGTCAACGTTGATGCGTCTGAAGGGGCAATCCCAGGCGATTTGCACGCCGATGGCAGGTTTTACTTTACCGACGTTCCCGACGGCAAATACTTACTTGCCCTAGACATTGCACTCCAAGGTGCCAAGGACGATTTCTACTACCCCGGCACGATCGACCCAAGGAAAGCCGTGCCGCTCAAGGTTGCAAATCACAAGCTCACGTCTGCAACCGAGTTCAACTTCGATACGGGCTCCCTACCCATAGTTCCAATCCCAGTGGCGCTGGATCCGCCCGCCGATTCCGGGCGTTTCTCGTGGCACATTCGGATCTTGAGACCGGGGAACAACGTCGTCGCCGAGGAGCGGTGGGTGCCTGGCAAAAAATTCGTTCTTCCCTATGGGCTGCCCGGCTGGTCCTATGACGTCCAACTTTACGGTTATTCGAGTCGTCCGACAGAGTACGGGGACTGCGTATCCAGAACCACTCCCGTCACCGCGAAGTCCGGTTTAAGTGTGATCCAGGTTGCTGTTCCTGCCGAGTGTCGATAAGGCGTGTGTAGTTCAAACCTACTATGTAGAAATGCGTGACGCCGTTGTATTTTTCAGAAATCGAAATTGTGAGAGCGCCGAAATGGGGGCCAAGAAAACTATGACCTGGATTCGAACTGTCCCGCTAACCGAGGCCGACGAAAAACTGCGCCAGGCGATTGAAGGCGAGAAACTTCTGTATCCCAAGGAGTACGCCGAACCGGTGCACCCTGACGCCTCGGGGGCATCGTCCATTGTGGGCTCGCACACCCTGATTCCTGACGCGCTCTGTCACGCGTTCAGCACTTTCGGCGCGCTCATGTCGCCTGATCTGCCGCTCACGCGCCGCCAGCACGAGATGATCGCCACCATGGTCTCGGTCACCAACCGGTGCGTCTATTGAATCGAATCACACGCAGAGTTTCTGCGCAGGGTGACGCTCGATAAGACACTGGTTGATGCTCTGGCCAAGGACTACACGACCGCGCCCATCACTCCCCAGGAGCGGGTGATGGTGGACTACGTGGTCAAGCTGACCAAGGACGCAACCAAGGTATGGAAAGACGACATCGAAGGCCTGCGGACGGCTGGGTTTGATGACCGCGGGATCCTGCAGATCACGCTGATTGCGTCGTGGTTCAACTACATCAATCGCGTGGCGGACGCGCTGGGGGTAGGGCGGGAGTAGAAAGTCGCCTCAATTCGCACGTAAGATGCTCACGTGCGCAGGCTGGTTCTTAACATTCATCTTGTGATCGCCCTCATCGCAGGGGCGTTCCTGGTGCTTCTCGGGGCGACCGGAAGCATCATTGCGTTTGAACCGGAACTCGACCGCCTGCTGCACCCCGAGTTGTCGTACGTGACCCCGACCGGCAGAGTCCTTTCTCTGGGCGAAATCGGAGATGCCATCTCTCGGGCATACGGTGGCGAACCGATCGTTGCGTTCCTACCCTCGGCATCCCCGCACGTGCCCACGGAAGTGATCCTGCCGCGCGGAATCGTCGTGGCGAACCCATATACGGGAGAAATCCTGGGTGTACGGACGAGGGGGCAAACATTCCTGGGGTTCGTGCGCGCACTTCACGTCCGGCTGGCGGGCGGAGACGCAGGCAGAAATATCCTTAGATGGTCGGCCGTTGCGATGCTGTTCTCCTTGGCTTCTGGATTTTATCTCTGGTGGCCTCCCAAGCGAGTACGAATTCGGGGTCCGTGGGGGAGCGGAAGATTTTGGTTTGATCTGCATAACGCGATCGGCATTCTTTCTTTCCTCCCTTTGCTGGCCCTCGGGGGTACTGGAATCGTCCTTGGCTTCGAAGATCAGGTAGCGTTGCTACTGGACAAGCAGGCTGGTTCAGGCCCGATTCACCTAATCCCGACCTTTCCCCGTTCCGAACCTGAACCCGGTGCAAACCAGATAACACCGGATCAAGCGATAGCGATAGCGAGGGCGCAGTTACCGGGCGCGGTGCCCTATCGCGTCCAGATGCCGCGGTACGGCGGCGTCTATATCGTAGCTTTGACATTTTCGGACAACCGGATCGCAAGTGAACGTAACTCGATTTCCATCGATCCATGGAACGGCAAGATCATCTCGACGAGCCTGTCGGCCGAACTTACGACTCGAGACTGGTTCATGGCCGCGAATGAGGCGATTCACACCGGGACAATTTTGGGCGCGCCGAGCAGGATCATCGCGGCTCTGGTAAGCATCCTTCTGCCTGTACAAGCTGTAAGCGGTCTCATCATTTGGTTACGACGCGCGAGAGTCGGGCGGCCAAGCTGATCGAACAGGGAGCATTATGCCGATGAAGAAGGAGATGGCGGTGGTCTTGCTGTTGGCCGTCAGTGCGATGGCCGGTGATCTGACTGGCAAGTGGTCTGGCGTCTTCAAGGTGGACGGTGGAGACCACAACGTGCCGCAGTTGTTCCTCTTGAAACAGCAAGGCAAAACGCTCACCGGCAGCGGCGGCCCGGACGCGGCCGAACAATACCCGATTGAGAACGGCAGGATCGACGGCAACGAGATTAGGTTCGAGTTAACGACCGGGGAGTGGAAGTTTGCCTACCACCTGAAAGAAACCGGAGCGGGCGAGTTGAAGGGAGACCTGAAACTCGAAAGTGTGGGCGATAGCCGGACAGCAAAGGTGTCTCTTGCCAGGGCGAAAACCGACTAAACCACTGCCTGTTCATTGAGAGATGGTGCAGTTTGAAAACTGTCCTGCTGCCAGTCTTTCGCCCGCCAGTTCCACTAAACTTGACCTAGATCGAGGCTGAACTCTGAATCCCGCCTCGCCGCCACTCATGGCCGAATCGTTAGCAGAGTTCTTCACCATACATTTTCAGGCGCATCGCCTCGAGCGCGCCTACGGGCAGCGCCGCGGCTACCGCATGGAGTGGTTTACCTACGGCCAGGTACTGGCGATGGCCTCCCGTTTCGCCCGTGAGTTAGAGGCGCGTCAAATTGGCGACGGTGACCGCGTCCTGCTCTGGGGTGAGAACCGCACCGAATGGGTTGCAGCGTTCTTCGGATGTGCGCTTCGCGGCGTAGTCGTCGTCCCGATGGACAATGGTGCGTCCGCTGATTTTGCTGCGCGCGTTTGTCGCCAGGTTGAGGCTAAGCTTCTGGTCTGCTCCCGCCCGCACGCACAGGAAACGCCGGGTGAATTCCCCGCCGCCGTTCCCACCGTGATTCTCGAAGATTTGGCGCAAGAGTTGGAACACCACTCTGCGGTTCAGATCCCGACCATCGCCCTCGGCCGCGACGACATTCTGCAAATTGTTTTCACTTCCGGCACCACCACCGAACCCAAGGGCGTAATCATCACGCATGGGAACGTTCTGGCCAACATCGCCCCGCTCGAACAGGAGATGCGACGCTACCTGAAATACGAGCGCTTCGTGCACCCGGTGCGCTTTCTGAATCTGCTGCCGCTCAGCCACGTCTTCGGCCAATTCCTGGGCTTGTTCCTGCCGCCGCTGCTGGGAGGCACGGTCATCTTCCAGGAGGAACTCAAGCCTTCAGAAATTATCCGCACCATTCGCCGCGAGCGAATCTCAGTGCTGGTCAGCGTGCCGCGGGTCTTGCAGTCACTCAAACAGAAGATTGAGCGCGATCTGGAAGACCAAAGCAAAGAAGATCGAAGCAAAGAAGAGCAAGGCAAGGGGAACCAATTTCAGCAGCGGTACCGCTCCGCCGAGGGCAAGCACTTTCTGCGCCGTTGGTGGATCTTCCGCGATATCCGTCGCCAGTTCGGATGGAAATTTCTGGCCTTCATTTGCGGCGGTGCGGCGCTCGACCCGGAAACCGAAGAATTCTGGGGACGACTCGGCTACGCCGCTATCCAGGGATATGGCTTGACGGAGACGACGTCGCTGATCAGCGTGAATCACCCCTTCAGGCTGGGCAAGGGCTCGATCGGGAAAGTGCTGCCCGGCCGGGAGCTCAAGCTGGCCGCGGACGGCGAGATTCTGGTGCGCGGTGGCGGCGTCGCCGCCGGCTACTGGGACGGTTCCGGCCGCCACGATCTTGCCGGCGATCAGGGCTGGTATGGCACCGGAGACGTCGGCGCCCTCGACGCAACCGGCAATCTCTATTTCAAGGGCCGCAAGAAAGAAGTCATCGTCACTCCGGCTGGCCTCAACATTTACCCCGAGGACCTGGAATCCGCGTTGCGCCGACAGCCCGAGATAAAAGATTGCGTGGTCGTCGGCGTCGACCGCCGAGGAAACCACCGAGGAGGAAATGCCGAGCCATGCGCCGTCGTGATTCTGCGCGACCATGTGAACGGAGACGCCGCCTCGGAATCAAGGACCGATGATCTCGTCTCAGAGATCGTCCAGCGCACCAATCAATCCCTGGCCGAATATCAGCGCATGCGAATGTGGTTGCAGTGGCCGCAAGAAGACTTCCCACGAACCAGCACGCAAAAGCCGCGCAAGAACTTGATCCAGGAAGTCGCTCAAACCCATTTCCTCGCACCCGACTCGAAATCCGGAAGCAATCCAATCTCCGCCCCAGCGCCCATCGCCGATCTCATCACCCGCATCGTCGGACGTCCCGTTCCCAACCTCCAAGCCACCGCCACCCTTGACTCCGACCTTGGCCTCAGCTCGCTCGATCGCGTGGAACTGCTGGGCGCCCTGGAAGACCGCTACCAGGTCGATCTCAGCGAAACCCGGTTCAGCTCCGTCCGCACGGTCGGCGACCTCGAAAGGATTCTGCGCGGCGAGGCGTCAAACCAAGCCCAACAGAAAAGCGCTTATCACTATCCCCGCTGGACTTTGCGCTGGCCCGCCACCTGGCTCCGATTCCTGGCTCATTACTTACTGTTGCGGCCAGCGATTGTGCTGCTGGGCTGGCCTCGAATCGAGGGCCGCGAACACCTGCGCGGCGTGACCGGGCCCCTTCTCGTGGTATGCAATCACATCGCCGACGTCGATTTTGCTTTTGTGCAGACTGCGTTGCCCGCGCGCTTCCGGCATACGCTGGCCACGGCTACTCGCGGCGAGGATCTTGAAGCTTTGCGCACGCCTCCCCCTTCTCGTGGATTTTTCGCCGGCATCTATGACCGCATGCTGTGGTTTCTCGGCGTGTCACTGCTGAACATTTTTCCTCTGCCGCGCGAGGCGGGATTCCGGCAAAGTTTCGCCTACGCCGGAGAAGCCGTCGACCGGGGCTACAGCATTCTGGTTTTTCCCGAGGGTCGCCACACAGTGGAAGGAACCATAAATTCCTTTCGCGCCGGAATCGGGCTGCTCGCCAATAATCTCGGCATCCCGGTTCTACCCCTGCGAATCGTGGGATTGTTCGAACTGAAGGTGGCAGGGAAGCGGTTCGCCGCGCCGTGGAGGATTCGCGTGCGCATCGGCCAGCCGATCAAATTCGCGCCGGGAACCGATCCCGTGCAGATCGCCGCCGCACTGCAAAAGGCAGTGGAGCTTCTCTAGGCGAGCTGCTGAAAAAACTCACTTCGGCAGCCGAAAGCGATCCGCAGGCGCTGAAGCGCGGCTGCTATTCAAGGACTTAGCGATACGAGGGAACTCGTACCCTTCCCAAAATCAGGCCGAGGCGGTTTTTTTCAGCAGTCTGCTCGGGAGTTAATCTTCGTCTCGAACTATTCCTCGTCTCGAACTATTCTTCGTCTCGGTTTATTCTTCGTCGCCCATGGGTTCTTCCATCTGCAAGGTGGATTCGATTTCGATTTCCGGCAGATTTGCTTCGTGCAATTTGCGATTAAGTTCGGGCAACGCTTCTTTCTTGAACGCGGCCCAACGCTTCATCACGGCCGCGCTGTCGTGTTCCGCTGTCGTGATGGCTGCCAACTGCGCGGCTGTTGGCGTGACATCTACCTGCCAAATCTGGCCGTAGAGCGTGCTCGCATTTCCGTTCACTTGCATGAGCGTGGGCTCCTCGGCCGCCGGCGCGCCGAATCCCCCGCCGCCGCCCAGCAGCGCAGCAAGTTGTTGTTGAAAAGTCTGCACCGCTTCTCCGGCGACTCTCAACTTTTCGCTCTGTTTCTTGAGTTGCGCATCGATCGAGTTAGCCTGCTGCGCCGCCAACGAGGTCTGGCTGATCAGGGACGCCAACTGCGTCTCCGCCGCGAATTTCTTTTCCAGTCCCAGCGCCGCGGTTTTCACCCTCGGGTCCATCTTCACGGTGAGCGCTGCAGTCTGGCTCTTGCCGTTTGCCGTCAGACGCACAGTGTAGTGACCAGGCAACGCGGTAGGCCCAAGCGGCAAACGCGGCGTGTCCCCCGGAATCGCCGCAATCGGGTATTCATGCCGCAACGAATTCGGAGTCTGATAGTGCAGGTCCCACACCCAGCGGTGCACGCCCGCCTCCGCCGAAAGCGCCCGGAACCGACGCAGCCAGTAAAGCGGGATCAGTTGCTTTTTCAAATCAGCTTCTGAAGCCTCGGGCTGGTCCGCGCTCGAATAACTGCGCACAACCTGGCCGCGCGCGTCCAGAATCTCCAGCTTGACCGGGCCGGAAGCCGAGCTTCCCAGATAGTAGTCAATCACCGCGCCATCCGGCGGATTCGCCGCCGCCGGTTCATCCGGCGGAATCGGCGTGTCGGTGTAGTTGTCCCGCTGCACGCGATAAGCAGCGGCCGGCGCGAAAAGATGCGCATCCGAACTTACAACCGCTTCGCTAACCTGGCGCAGCGGAGTAATGTCGTCCACGATCCAGAAGGAACGGCCATGGGTTCCGACAATAAGATCGTCGTCGTGAATCCATAGATCACGCATCGAAGTGTGCGGCAGATTCAACTGCAGCGACTGCCAGTGGTCGCCGTCATCGAACGAGACCCACACCGAATTCTCCGTGCCGGCAAATAACAGGCCCTTGCGCACCGGATCCTCGCGAACGGTATCTACTGGCCCAAAATCCGGAAGCCCAGCCGTGATCAGCTTCCAGCTCTTGCCGGCGTTGTGCGTGCGATAGATATACGGATGCTGATCGTTGATGCGAAAGCGGCTTACCGACGCATAGGCCGTTTCTTCGTCAAAGTGCGAAGCCGCAATCTGCGTCACCTTGCTCCACGGCGTGAGCTCTTTCGGCGTGATGCCGTCCCAGTTTTTCCCGCCGTCGCGAGTCAGCCAGATGAGGCCGTCGTCCGTTCCCGCCCATAGCGTGCTCACGCTCTTGAACGAAGGCGCGAGTGCGTAGATCACGCCGCGCTGCTTCTCCGCCCCCTTGCGCACCAGCTGGCCCACACTCGCCGGCACTCCGGGATTCTCGCGCGTCAGATCGCCGCTGATGGCCTGCCACGTGTTCCCGCCGTCGATGGTCTTGAACAACACGTTCGTGGCGTAATAAAGAATGTGCGGATCAATGGGCGAAAACATGGTGGGTTCGGTCCGGTCCGCCCGGTATTTTTCGTTGTGCACCGGAATGGGAGTCACATCCTGCACCTGCCCGGTCGACCAGTGAAACCGCGAAACGTTACTGCGGCCACCGCCATAAATTATGTCGGCATCAAGCGGATCAGGCGCCACATAGCCGTATTCGATCACGCCCACGGGATGCCATTCGCGGTAAGTGATCGCGCCGTCATTGCCCCGGCTTGAGATGCAGACCGACCCGCTCTCCTGCTGTCCTCCGCACACGCGATATGGAAACGTATTCGTGACTGCCACGTGATAAATCTGCGCGGTGGGCTGGTTGTACCAGGAACTCCAGCTGGCCCCGCCATTCACCGTCACCAGCGCGCCCTGATCGCTTACCAGCAAAATCTTGTTGCCGTCGTTGGGATTGATCCAAAGATTTTGATAGTCGTCCCCGCCCGGCGCGCCCCGGAATCCCGTCCACGTTTTCCCGCCATCGATCGAGCGCATCGTCACTGTGCTCGCGACGTACACTATGTCAGCATTCTTCGGGTCAACTTTCGGAATCGGAAGATCGCCGCCGCCGATTCTCCCCGACGCGCGCGGATCGTCGGTTATCTGTGCCCAGTTTTCCCCCGCGTCATCGGAGCGATAAACAGCGAGCTTGCCGCCGCTCGTACTCAGCGTCGCGTAGAGGCGGCGCGCGTCGCTGGGCGCGATGGCTACATAGATTTGCGAAAGATCCCCAGGCAAGCCGTTGCTCAGCGGCCGCCACGTAGCGCCACCATCCACCGACTTGAACAGCCCGCCCTTGCTGCCGTTGAATTCGTTGCCATCTTCCCACGGGCCTTCGCGCACCTCCCACATCGAGGCATACACCACATCGGGATTCGACGGATCAATCTCCACGTCCGAGCCGCCGGTGTTCTCGTCCTTGGAAATCACTTTCTGCCAGCTCTGCCCGCCGTCGATGGAGCGGTAGATTCCGCGCTCCTCACTCGGACCGTAGGGATGCCCCAGCACCGCCGCGAACACCCGGTTCGGGTCCCTCGGATCGACCGCCAGCGCCGGAATCTGCTGCCCGTCGCGCAGCCCCAGGTGAGTCCAGGTTTTCCCGGCATCCGTAGACTTGTAAATTCCGTCGCCCACCGAAAGATCGGGACGATGCAATCCCTCCCCGCTGGCCACGTAAATGATGTTTGCATCCGATGGCGCCACCACGATCGCTCCAATGGATTGCGTCGGCTCGTGGTCGAAGATCGGGTTCCACGTGCGGCCCGAGTCGTCTGTCTTCCAGACTCCGCCATTCACTTGCCCCACGTAGAACACGTTGGGCTGGTTCGGGACCCCCGCAGCCGCGCGCGTGCGGCCTCCGCGGAACGGACCAATCATCCGCCAGTGCAGTTCCTGATATGCGCTCTCGGGAATCTGTTGTGCGTGGAGCGAGCCCACCGGCAGGACAAACAACGCAACTGCGAATAGACGACGCACTACCCAGGATCTGATCATTTCCCCCTCGGTCACGAACGCAAGCTACATAGAATAATCTAAAACGTTCGTGATCGTGGGATATTGCTTGCGGCGGTGCCCTCGACCGCCGCTGCCGTTACAATGGCGTGAACATGATTGCCCATCTGCGCGGGAAACTGCTGGCCAAACGCCCGAACCAAGCCATCGTCGAGACCGGCGGCGTCGGCTATGACGTCACCATCAGCGTGCCGACATTTTCCGATTTGCCCGCGCTCGGAACCGAAGTCTCGCTGCACATCCATACTCATGTGCGGGAAGACTTGATCGCTCTCTACGGATTTTTGCGACCGTCGGAAAAACTGCTGTTCGAAAAGCTCATCACGGTGAGTGGAATCGGCCCCAAGCTGGCCATCACCATCTTGAGCGGGATGCCGGCGGACGAAATGGTCCGCGCGATCCGGGGCAACGACATCACGCGCCTCACCCGCATTCCCGGCATCGGAAAAAAGACCGCCGAACGCATGGTGCTCGAACTGCGCGACAAGCTGCCCGAGCCGGGACCAAGCTCCGTTCCCGCGGCTCCTCCGATGAACGCCACAGAAGAAGACGTACTCTCAGCCCTGGTCAACCTTGGTTATCAGCGGCCGGCCGCCGAGAAGGCTCTCGGCGTGGTAACGAAGAGCGGCAAGGCCGCATCCTTCGACGCCATGTTTCGTGATGCGCTAGCCGCGTTGTCGAAGTAGCGCAGTCTTCCCGGATCTGAATTGCTCAACTGCGGTCACACGGATGGTCGTAGCTTTCCATTTTGGGCTGCTCGGCGCGGCAGGAAAAAACGCGAACAACCCAACCGCGATGCGGGCCGTTTGGCAAGAAAGTTGTCGTCCGAGGTTCGATCGAACAGAACCCGGTTATTTTCCGATGCAGAACGTACTGAAGATCAGATTCAATATGTCGTCGTTCGTAGTGGCGCCAGTAATGGCATCCAGCGGACGCAGCGCGCCGTAAAGATCAAGCAGCAGCATTTCATGCGGCACTCTGCCGCGCACCGCATTCTTCGCGGCCGCGAGCGCAGCCAGCGCATCCCGAACCAATCCCTGATGCCGTACGTTCGTGAGGAACCCGCGCTCCACCTGCGTCCCCGCCTCGCCGCCCACGTGCCGCAAAATCTCGCCCCGTAACGCGGCAATCCCTTCGCCCGTCAAAGCAGACGTATGAATCGAATACTGACCCCTGACCCCTGACTGCTGATCACTGCCTTTAAGATCCCACTTGTTCCCCACAACAATCGTCGGCCGGCTCTCTGCCAGCCGCAGCAACTCCGCATCTTCTGCAGATGCGTGCTGCGAAGCATCCAGCACCACCAGCACCAGGTCCGCATCGACGAGTGCTTCCTTGGATTTGCGAATGCCAATCGATTCCGCCTCGTCGAGCGCCTGGCGAATACCCGCCGTATCCACGAGCTTCACCGGTATGCCCCCGATCGCGACCGTCTCGGTTACCAGATCGCGCGTAGTTCCCGGCGCAGCCGTCACGATCGCCCGCTCGCGCTCCACCAGGCGATTGAACAAACTCGACTTGCCCACGTTGGGCCGGCCCACAATCGCCAGCGTCAGCCCTTCGTGCACAATCTTGCCGTAAGCAAAGCTGGCCGCAAGTTGTTCCAGCGGTTTCTCGACAGCGTCGATTCGGGCGAGAATCGTGGCATCCGGCAGAACCGAAACGTCATCCTCAGCGAAGTCGATGCCAGCCTCGAGCACCGCGATCAGTTCAACCAACATCTGCTTGATCGGCTGCAACCGTTTCGACAACGCTCCTTCCAACTGTTGCGCCGCCACCTTCGCCTGATAGAGGGTCTGCGATTCGATCAGATCACGCACCGCCTCCGCCTGGGCCAGATCGATGCGTCCGTTCAGAAATGCGCGCATCGTGAACTCACCCGGCTCCGCCAGCCGCGCCCCAGCCGCCACGCAAAGCTCGACGATGTGCCGTAGCACCACCGGCGACCCGTGCGCAGAAATCTCAACGATGTCATCGGTGGTGTAAGAATGCGGACTGGCGAAGTAGGTGACCACAACCTCATCGATGCGCTGGGCAGATTCGTGTGAGGAAGGGTTGTGTGGAGCGGGCACTCCTGCCCGCTTAGCCGGCAGCGGATCAAAACTGGAAGGACCCTGGGATGGTCCTCCCGCGGCAATCTGAGTTTCAGCTGTCGTTAAGCGGGCAGGAGCGCCCGCTCCACGTGGTTCCACAATCTCCCCAAACGCCGCCCGCCCCGGTTCCATCTCCTGTTTCAGACGCAACATAGGGGCGACGATCGCCCGAGACTGCGGACCAGCAAGCCGCACCACGCCGATCCCGCCACGCCCCGCAGGCGTGGCGATGGCCACGATCGTGTCGTCAAGGTTCACGCGCCGATTGTAACGGGTACACTAAATGGAACCAACGCCGTTGTGAAACGACATCCGGGGGCCCTACTTCTCTCGCGTCTCTTGCGCGAGAAAGCCTGCCCCTGAGCGAGTCGAAGGGTGGGGAATTTAGGAGCGCTCACTTTGTCCGTCGCCGACGAATTGCTAAAAGCCAACGAAACTTTCGCCCGCAATTTCACGCTGGGAGATCTCGCCGTGCGTCCCAAGCGCCATGTCGCCGTGCTGGCCTGCATGGATTCCCGCATCCTGTTCGAGCACTGCCTGGGCCTGCATCCCGGCGATGCCCACATGATCCGCAACGCCGGGGGCATCGCTACCGAGGATGCGCTGCGTTCGCTGATCGTTTCCCATCACCTGCTCGACACGCAGGAGTTCATCATCATCAACCACACGGATTGCGGACTGCTGAAAGTGCGCGAGGACGAACTGAAACAGCGCTTGACAGAAAAGATGGGAACCGCCGTGGATGAGCCCTTGCATTTCCACGCCTTCGACGACCTGGAAGCCAACGTCCGTCTGCAGATGCAGCGCGTGAAATCGCATCCGTGGATTCCGAAGCACATCCCGGTGCGCGGATTTGTCTACGACGTAAAAACAGGCAAGTTGAAGGAAGTTGGACTTTCGTAATCGGGGTTCCTTCCGGCCGTCCTTGCTGTTATGAAGCCTCTCGATATATAGTGTGCCTATATATGAACCGCCTCGATCCCAAAGTGAAGCAGGGCAGCTCGGAAGTGATCATCCTTACGCTTCTCAGCGAACGCGACATGCACGGGTACGAGATTGGGAAGCAAGTCGAGGAGCTTTCGGGCGGCATTCTGCGCTTTGAACTGGCGTCGCTCTATCCGGTGCTCTATCGCATGTTGCACAAGGGATGGCTGGAAGCGTACTGGGAAAAGTCGGCGGCCGGGCGGAAGCGGCGCTACTACCGGCTGACCAAACAGGGCCGTCGCCATCTCGTTCCGCTCCGCAAGAGTTGGCAGCAGTTCTTCGGAGCCCTAAATCGGATTGCGAGGTTGCACCATGCCTGACTTCAGAAAACTCGTTGCTCCCGGCCGGAAGGAAGATCCGCGCGAACAGGAGGTTCTGAGCGAACTGGCGGGCCATCTCGAGGAAATGTATATCGATCTCCGGCGCGCCGGAACACCAGAAGAGCAGGCAATCGCGCAGGTCACGGCTATAGGCAAGAATCTCGGACCCTCAATCCGGCGCCTTCGCTGGCAGCACGAGGGCTGCTTGAGAACCTGGCTCCGGTCGGTGGTATTGCCCGGCCTCGTTCTATTCGGCTTGTACGGAGGCTGCAGTTGTCTGTCGTTCAATATTTACTGGGGACATCAATTTGTGTGGCACGAGGCCGGTATCGTGCTCATCGCCATCGCATTGGGATTCTGCGCGTCATTTTTTTCGCGCGAACTCGGCGGCACTCGATCGCAGAGACGATGGGCCGGAATGCCGATCATCGCTCCCTACGCGGTCTTGTGGTGCGTTTGGGCCCTCCTCGCGCCAATCCAATTGGTGCAATGGTCAACGTACCGCCGGCCGGGGGTCATCAGTGGAACTGCCGTGGTGTTCCTTTGGGTATGGTTGCGGGATGTGGTGCTGCCGGGCCTGGGCCTCGCGATGGGCAGCGTCATCTCGGCGCGCGCCTTTTCCGGGATCCCGTCGAGCAATCCAAAACGCGGAATCGCCTGATCGGGATCAGCCTACCGCGCCACTTTCTCAATTTCCGCCTTCAACTCCGCATACGGTAGCGCGCCCGGATGGTACATCGCCACTTTCCCCGTCCGGTCCAGCAGCACCAGCGTGGGCGTAGTCGAAGCGCCGTAGGTATCGAAATCGTACCGGCTGATCGGAACCGGCATGTCCAGCAGTCCGCCGTAGAAGCGATGCCGCACCGCGTCGATGTAAGCAAGTTCGTCCGCCGGGGCAGCGTGCTCCACCTGCGCCGTGTACCCATACAGTCGCGTCGGACCGATCACCGTCAATCCTCGGGACGCGAACTCCGATCGCAACTGCGTGATGATCGGCGCCTCCGCTTTGCAGTCGCCGCACCAGTGCGCCCAGAAAAACAGCAGCACGGGCGATCCTTTGAGCTGAGCCAGCGCAGGAGTCTTCGCTCCCAGAAATTGTGCATCTTTCAAAACCGGCGCTGGTTTTCCCTGCAGCGAAAGCAGATTCAGATTCTTCTGCAGCCGCGCCCGAATCGAAGTGTTCCCATAAGTCTGCAGCGCAGTCTGCAGCAGCGCGATGGCCTGGGTTCGCTGCCCGCGAGCCGCCAGCACTTGCGACTGAACTTCGAGCGCCGCGCCCAGCGCGATCGGCAGATGCGGCTCCGCGTCGAGCGGCCGCACCTTCAATTGGTCAAGCGCCAGAGTTTTGGTCTGCTTGGCATAGGCCGCAGCTTGCTCATACTGCTTTGCGTCGAGCGCGGCGCGTCCCATCCACGAGTAAGCCTCCAGATATTCCGGCGTGACTCCCTGCTGCCCGCGGTAGGCATTCAACTGCGACTCGGCCGCCGAAAAATTATTCTGAGCAAGCGTCTGCCGAACCTCGTCGACAATTCCGGCCGACGCCGTCGCCACTAGGCTGAACCACAACAGAAGCGTACGAAAGCGCATCTTCAGATGATGATTCTTTTTTCAGAAAGTCGCAACTGAACGCTCAAGAGATTTGCTTCGACGTTCCTTGCGGATGCTCTGCGGACCCTTGCGGTAAGGGCTTTCGAGGGCTGATGAAGTGGGGGCTGCAGCCCCGGCGGGTCTTCCAGTCACAGTGAGCTAATTCCCTCGCAATCAGTCACTTAGCCGGGATTGTAAAAAAATCTTGTAGCCATTCCGGTGCCGTGCTGTATATACTACATTTGCGTTTGATCTTTAAGCTTGCTTCGCAGTACCCAGTTTCTCCGCTCAACCCAGCGCGTGACCTGCCTGCAGAAGAATCCTTGAAAGTTTCAGCGCCACATCAAAGAAAAGGAACATTGCAACATCATGGAAACAGGAACAGTGAAGTGGTTTAACGACGCCAAGGGCTACGGTTTTA
>Ga0209006_10000498_pt1 | contig 37370 bp, 22 predicted proteins | sample JacPin_JW_Ref_O2_FD_188567 | JGI IMG/M metagenome (GOLD analysis project Ga0209006, IMG submission 188567) | Forest soil microbial communities from Algoma, Ontario, Canada - Jack Pine, Ontario site 1_JW_Ref_O2 (SPAdes) (version 2) | ecosystem: Environmental > Terrestrial > Soil > Boreal... | reverse complement strand
GATCATACGGAATATTGCGCCAGACGGTGCGATATCGGCCCAGATAGCTTGCACACCAGATAAAGAAGCCGAGGAGATCGCGAAGCGGGTAGAGCCAGAGCGAACGCGCCGCCTTGTCGCGCGTGATGCCCCAGCCGATCACCCAGCTCTCGATCACGCGATTGGCGACCGCCGCGACCAGCAGCGCGAGTCCCAGCCATGTGTATCCCATAGCTGCGGCTGCCAGAAAGCCGAGGATTCCGTAGGGCATCGCGTAGATGAGGCCGGAGAAAAGATGGCCCCAGGGGCGAGATGCGCGCGTGGATCTGGCCCAGCGAATTTCATGCTCCCAAACGCGGCGAAAGCTGAGCGGCGACACGACGTGGTCGATGATGTGGCGCGAGAGCACGACGTTGTAGTCGTTTTTCTCGATCATGTTGCCGATGACGAAATCGTTTGCGAAGTAGTCGGCGAGCACAGCGAAGCCGCCGATCTTGTCGAGAGCATCGCGGCGAACGACGATGGTCGGGCCAAGGCCGAACTTCATTCCTTCGAGTAAATTCGCGGTGACAACGCCGGCGGTCATTTCGACGGACATGCCGATGGCGTGAACACCGGACCAGAATCCGCCGGCGTTTTTCCCGCGATAGACACAGGTGAGCATGCCGTTTTTCGGATCGAGCATCGGGGGCACGACTTCGCGCAGATAGGAAGGATCGACCAGAACGTCGCTGTCGCTCGTGACGAGAATGTTGTTCGCGGCGTGCTCGGCCATGCGGAAGAAGGCGTAGGCCGGGGGATTCGGCCAGGGCGGACGACCGGTGACGACGATGTGGGTGGGGATTTGCGGATAACGCGCGCAAATTTCACGAACGACCGCGAGTGCTGCGTTGTCTTCGAGATCGGCAGCGAAAATGATTTCGTAATTGGGATAGTCGAGATGGAAAAAGCTTTCGATGTTTTCTCTGAGGCGCGACTCCAAACCGTGAACGGGCTTGAGTAAGGAGACGGGTGGGAGCGAGCCGTCAGGAATGGACTGCGCGTGTCGGCGCTGGGCATTCGCGTCACGATGGAATTTCACGGCGCCAGCGACGGAGAGCGCCAGAAAAACCCAGCAAGACAAACTACCGGCGACAGCTACCAGCAACAGGATGTAGACAACCAGCACGCTGCTCAGGCCCCACTATGCGTACGCGGGCGCGACGTAGCGACCGCGAAGAGATTGGCTTCCATCATTTCGGAATTCCGAGCCCGGTTTACTTCGATTCCCTTCCTTAGATGATAGTCGATGGGGGGAGAGCAGTCGACAGTCGACAGTTGAATGTCGAAAGCAAAACCTAAACCCCATCGACGACTGCTCTTCCCAGGCGGACGCTGACGACAATCAATGGTTGAGAGTCTGAAAATAAACCCCGTTGGCGGATCTGAGTTTCATTTTGGGACGGAGAGGGTATACCCCCCATTGTTTTGCAAAGAGTGCGTAAGATGCTGATTTCGGGACGCTTGGCGGCCTATGATTTTTAGGAGTGCGCAAGTCATTGTAGACACGACGGTTACGGGGCCGTTAAGTTTTGCTGGAGATTCGCTTTTCTGGGATTGGAGTTGCTGGACGGGATTTTGAACAGGGATAGTGTACCACATTATTATGTTATGTCAAGGGCAGAGGCGAGGGATGCCGGACGGGATTGAGGATGGGGCTGAGGTTGAGATCCTTCGGCTCCCTTCGGGCGCCTCAGGATGACAGCGCTTGGGAGAAATGGACGGCTCGCATCGGCGATGGGTTCGGAAAAACGCCGGCAGGATGGCGGCGCTACCGGCCAGCCGCTGTGTTCAGCGCGGTGGCGTGGGTGTGACGGGGTGGTTGGTGTAGACGGTTTTGCCGCCGGAGTGGGCGAGTTCGTAGATTGGGCCGAGCTTTTGGAGCATGGGCTGTTTTTTGTCGTCGCCCGTGACGAAGTAGAGGCGTGTGGGGCCGGGCCAGCGGGCGGCGAGATCGGCGGCGTCGAGAAAGATGTGCGGGGCGTCGGGGAAGAGGGAGCCGAACCAGAGGCCGTTGATGCGGCCGTCGAAAATCAGGAGTTGGCGGCGGGTGTAGAAGGCGATGGAAGAGGTGTTTGAGAATTCGCCGTCGGAGATGATCTCGTCGGAAGGCTGGAGTTGGCGGTTGATGGCTTCAGCGAGTGGCTTGGAGCCGAGGACGGGAGCGAAGACGCCGAGTGCTACGTGGGCACATTCGATGAAGAGGCACATCGACAAAGCGAGGACGACGTTTGCGGCGACGATAGAGCCGCGGCGGCGCAGGAGCCAGTTGAAGCCGGCGCCGAATCCAAAGGCGATGGCGGTGCCGATCAGGGGCCAGCGGAAGAGGCTCATGGCGGCGCCGGTGAGATCGAGGAAGTGGCCGAGGGAGAGGACGTAGGCGTCGGGATTTTTGTTGAGGAGGTCGGCGAGTTCCATATTGGGATCGGGGGCGTGGGAGATGATCGCGAGCGTGAGCGTGACGGCGGAGATGAGAACGCCGACGACAAGGTAGACCGTGGAAGAGACGCGGCCGGAGTGGGCGATGTCGCTGCCGTAGGCGGATTCGGATTCGCGTGCGAGCCAACTGCCGAGGAGGAGCGCGATGCCGGGTAATGCGGGGGCGAGGTAATACTCCTGGCGCGTGGAGAAGCTGAAGAAGAGCAGGATCACGATCGCCCAGACGAAGAAGAGGAGCACGGCGGCTTCCTGGGAAGTGCGCATATCGGCGGTGCGCAGGAGGCGGAGTCGCACCTGACGGATGGCTTGAGGGAGAAAGGAACTCCAGGGCATGAGCCAGACGAGGATCATTCCCCAGAAGAGAAGGAGCGGGAATGTGCCGTAGTCGACGGGATAGCGCTTGCCGATGTAGCGGAGGAAATGTTCGTTGACGAAATAGAACCAGAGGAAGCCTTTGGCCTGGCCTGCGGGCGGATTTTTAATGGCCGCGAGGATGTGCCACGGGGCGGCGACGATCAGCAGGACGATCGTGCTGGAGATGAGGCGCATTTTCAGCAAGTGGCGGAGGTCGCCGACCAACAAGAGGAAGACAAAAATAATTGCGGCGGGGAAGACGATGCCGATGAGGCCTTTGGTGAGGACATTGAGCGCGACGGTGAAGGCAAGAGCCCAGCAGGAGAAAACGGATGGGTTGCCGGATTGCCAGCCGTCGAAGAAAAAGTAGAGTGCGAGGCCGATCCAGAGGCCGATGAGAAGGTCGGGGATGGTGATGCGCGTGAAGAGATAGGGGCCGAATGATGTGACGAGGACTACGGCGGACCAGAATCCGGCGGAGGGCGTGAGGAAGCGGCGGCCGATTTTTAGCAGGAAGAAGGCGAGAGCGAGAACGCCGAGACCTTGCGCGAGGCGGGCGGTCCATTCGGTGACGCCGAAGAGGGAGAAGCTGACGGCCATCGCCCAGTATGGAAGAGGGGCTTTTTCGAGGTAGCGGATGCCGTTTTCGTGGAGCGTGACCCAGTCGTGGAGGGTGAGCATTTCGCGGCCGGCTTCGGCGTGGGCGCCGTCGGCGTCGTCGAAGAGCGCGGGATGGAACAGGCCGGGGACAAAGATGGCGAGCCAGAGGAGGAAAATCGCGAGAAAGGAAGGCCAGCGACCGGAGGTGAGGGTCATGCGCGAATGCTGGTCGAGACGTGGCTCGATCGGGTGGGCTTGAGTGATTCGGGCATGTTTTGGAAGTTTAGCATGGGGCGTTGTTGTCGCTGCGCCCAGCGATTGAGTGGACGAGATGCGGGGAGGAGATGGGCCGAATTCGTGGCTAGAGATGACGGGTGGGCGAATTTGAATTTAAACCCCGCGATCTGGGAAGCGATCGCGGCTACAGGGTGGTCGTTTCGATGTGAGTGCGGTCGTATGCGGAGGCGCAGGAGGTGCTGAGTTTAGGGTGAACCGCCACGGAAGCGACTAGCCGATGGCGACGAGGGCTACGCCGGCGCAGACGAGGGCGACGCCGGCCCAGCGGCCGGGGCTGATTTTTTCACCGAGGAAATATTTGGCGGCGAGGGTGCCGAAGACGTAGGGATTGAGTGCGGATGCGGGGATGACGAGGCTGATGGGCTCCCAGGAAAGGAGCAAGAGCAGAGTGTAGAAGCTGGCGGCGAGCAAGGGGACGCCTGTCCAGAACCAGGGATTGCGGAGGGCGCGGCCGAGGAATTCGAAAATCTCGCGGGGGCGGAAGCGTGTGGGTTCGCCGGTGATTTTCATGGCGTGAGTGATGATGATTTCGCCGGCGGTGCTGCAGAAGATGAAGGCGCTGAACATGGCGATGCTGCGAATCATGCGGCGACTTTCTGGTCGTTGATGACGTCGGTGGTGCGGGGCTTGGTGAGGCCGACGGTGAGGACGCCTGCGCAGATGAGGGCGACGCCGATCCAGCGGCGCGGGGAGACGGATTCGTGGAGGACGGTGACGGCGAGAAGAGTGACGAGAGCGTAGCCGAAGGCGCCTGCGGGCATGACGTAGCTGTAGTCGGCCCAGCTCATGAGGAGCATGTAGCTGGTGGTGAAGCCGATGAGGAAGAGGATGGCGAGCCAGATGGTGGGGCTGGTGACGGTGGCGAGAAATGCGTGTTGGAGGCCGGAGGCGGTGAGAGGGACGTTGCCGATTCGGGTCATGCCGCGCTTGAGGAAGAGATCGCCGGCGTTGGCGCACGCCACCATGATGAGGATCATGAAGAAGGTTTTGAGGCGGAGGCGGTGGTCGCGGTGCATTTCTTTATTGTACGGGAAAGAGAGTTGGCGGGTTGCGGGCGGCGCAGCAAAAAACCAAAACAAATTGCCCTCCGCGGATGAATCGAAGAGAGATTCATCGCACAAACCGCAATGGCGCAGAGTACCTCTCTGCGTGAGCCGACACGTTCGCGCAGACGCGAACGCGAAGAAGAGGCGTCGGCTCACTCCGCTCGGATTGACAAATTTTGGTGAGGCTACAGAAAAACCGCACCCTCCTAAAAAAAGGAGGGAGCGGCAGCCAGGAGATCAGTTTGCGACGACGGGATATGTGGGTTGGGGCAGACTTGCCGCACAGATAGGAGTGTCAGTGCCAAGGCGCGGAAGATTCCGCACCCTTAAAACGAAGGGTGCGGCACCGAAAAAAAGGATGCCGCACCGGAGATCGTTGCAAAAGACGACGGCGGGTTCGCCTAGGTTAGTCTGCCGGCGGCGGAGCCGGGGACGGCTACCATGGGCTTTTCGGCGTCGCCGCCGTCGCGGACCCATTTCCAGCGTTCGGAGCGGAGCTTCAGGAATGATGTGGCTTCGTGATAGAGGCGCTTGCGCTCGTGCGAATCCCAGAGGGCTTCCTTAACGATGCGCCACACGACTTTGGGGCGGAAATAATAGTCGTCATAGAAGCGATTTACGCCGTCCATCATCTGAGCCTTGCTGAGGTGCGGGTATTCGATGTGGGGAAGCTGGTGACCGCCGGTGTCGGCGAGAGCTTCGACGCGGAGGAAACCGTCTTTCGACATCTGATCGTGGAGTTCGGTGCCGGGCATGGCGTGAGCGAGCGAAACCTGGATCGTTTCGCAGTCGAGTTCCTTGGCGAAGTCGATGGTCTTGTTGATGGTCTCGGGCGTTTCGCCGGGGAGACCGATGATGAAGTCGCCGTGAACCTTGATGCCGACCTTGCGGCAATTCTTCATGAAGGCGCGCGCCATTTCGACGGTGGCGCCCTTCTTGATGTTCTTTAGAATTTGAGCGTCGCCGGATTCGAAGCCGACGATGAAGAGACGAGCGCCACCATCGGCCATCGCTCTGAGAGTTTCGTAGTCGCTGTGAACGCGAGCGGTGGAGGACCAGCGGAATTTATATTTCTTGAAGCGATTGGAAAGATCGATGACGCGGTCTTTGCGAATGTTGAACGTGTCGTCGTCGAAGAAGACTTCCTTCATCTGCGGGAAGTATTCGATCGTTTGAGCAATTTCACGCTCGACGTTGGCGGTGGAACGGGTGCGCCATGCGTGACCGGAGATCGTTTGCGGCCACATGCAGAAAGTGCAGAGAGCGGGGCAGCCGCGCGTGGTGTAGAGCGAAACGAACGGATGCAAGAGGAACGGGACGTTGTAATTTTCGATTTTGAGATCGCGCTTGTAGATGTCGGTCGCGAACGGGAGCGCATCGAGCTCTTCGGTGTGAAGCTGAGGACGCGAGGCGTTCTGTACGACCTTGCCGTCTTTGCGATAGGCGACGCCGAGGATTTGTTCGAGCGGTTTGCCGTGCGCGTATTCGGCGACGGAGTGATCGAACTCACCGATCGTGACGAAGTCGATGTCTTCGCTGGCGGCGAGAGTTTCGGCGGGCCTGATGTGACCGTGCGGGCCGACGAAGGCGACCTTCATGCTCGGGTTGGCTTCTTTAATTTTGCGGAGAAGCTTGACGTCGGAATCGAAGCCGACGGTCGAGGTGAAGAGGATGAGGAATTCGTAGTCTTTGCAGATTTCGATGGTCTGGCGCCAGTCGATTTTGGCGGGGCAAGCGTCGATCAGGCGGCTGCCAGGGATCAGGCCGGCGGGATAAGTGAGCCAAACGGGATACCAGTAGGACTCGATTTCGCGAGTCGCGGGCCAGCGCGAGCTTGCGCCACCGTCGAAATTTTCGAAGCTCGGCGGATTTAACAGCAGTGTTTTCAAAACGTCCGGCATTATGCTCCCTCAAGCGTCCGCGGCGGATTGCGGAGTGTGTGCAAAAGTTTTCCCGAATTCCCGACTACGTCTGGTGATCTTCGCGCTGGCAGCGCCCTTGGCTGCCTTGTTGGGCGCGGGACTTCGCTTACCTATAGGACTAGATTCATTTTAACGGAGATGGTTGCATTTCGGACACAGGAATCTGTGAACGGTGGTTAACGGGTTGTGAACGGATAAATGGTGCATTGAGTGGGGGTTAGAGGAGGGGGGCTCGAGTGGCGCTAGCTTGGGATTAGCTGGGGCCACGGAAGGAAAAAACACCGGCAGGAGTGCCGGCGCTACCAAACCGAGAGGAGGATTTCGTGGATTTGGTCGAGCCATTGGGAGTGCTCGGGTTTCATCAGGACGGACCGGAGGGCGGTGACGGTGGGTTTGTCGCGGCGGATGCTGCAGGGGAGATTTTGGAAAAAGGCGACGGGGAGTTCGGCGAGGGCGAGGTGGAGATTTTTGGTGGCGGCGGCTTCGAAGATGCGGCGGGACTCGGTGGAGATTTCGGTGAGGGAGGCTGAGTCGGATTTTGGTTTTGGGACGAAAATTACGATGTCGAGTTCGGGTTCGAAGCCGGGGATGAATTTGTCGCCGGCTTTGAGTTTCTTGTAGAAAGCGAGGGCGGTGTCAGTTCCCTTTTGCAGGTCTTGTGCGAATTCACCGTTGTGCGTTAGCGGCAGTAATTTTTGGGTGGCCCAGAGGGCGGCGGGTGCGGCGCCGGGGCGCGAGCATTCGAGGCTGATTTCGCCGAGGTGGAGTTCGGCGGAGCTGAAGTAGGTGTAGGGCGAGTCGTGTTTGTAGAGGCGGCCGACGTTGGGATCGCGGAAGAGGACGCAGCCGCAGCCGTAGGGTTGGAGGCCGTGCTTGTGAGGGTCGATGACGATGGAGTCGGCTGCGGAGATTTTTGCGAAAGCGGCGGTCGCGTGTGGCCCGAGATTTTGCGCGAGCGTGAAGTAGCCGCCGTAGGCAGCGTCGGCGTGGATGCGGAAATTGTAGCGGTCGCGGAGTTTGAGGATTTCGGGGAGCGGGTCTACGGAGCCGGTGGCGGTGGTGCCCATGGTGACGACGACGGTGCCGATGTCGTTTTTGGCGGCGAGGCGAGTTTCGAGTGCGTTGAGGTCCATGCGGGCGTGGGCGTCGACAGGGATCGATTCGAAATTGAGTTGGAGGACGCTGCTGACGCGGTGATGGGTGTAGTGGGCTTGTTCGCTGGCGGCGATTTTTTTGCCGGGGGCGAGTTGGCCGGCGACCCAGAGGGCTTCGAGATTGGCCATCGTGCCGCCGCCGGTGAGGTGTCCAAGGAAATTTTGCCAGCCGAACATGGCGGCGATTTCGGCGACGGCTTCTTTTTCAAGGGCGCTGGTGGCGCGGCCGCCGTCGAGCGCGTGATTGTTGGGATTGATGAACATCGCGAGGGCGTAGGCGAGGCGTGCGACGGGATGCGGGGGCTTGAGCATTTGGCCGGCGTAGAGCGGGTGGAAGTAGGGGTAGTTGTCTTGCAGGCGGGCGGCGAGTTCGGTGAGGATTTTTTCCATGCTGGCCGCGCTGGGGGTTTGTGGATCGAACGCGGGGAGATAGGAGAAGCCGGCGTCGAGTTTTTTGGCGGCGGTGACAAGGGTGTTGAGAGAGTCGAGGTCGATCATTTTGTCGGACAGATTGTAGTTGAAGTTGACGGCGGGTTGCTCGTCGTTGCGATCGAAGAGAGATTCCTCCGCTTCGTGAGCCGACGCGTTCACAGGAAGTGAACGCGAAGAAGAGGCGTCGGCTCACTCCGGTCGAAATGACCGGTTTAGTTGGATGCGCTCACATGACGAGTCCCAGCGTCGCTTGCGGTCACCTCGTCCTGATGACTTCACCAGTCACTGATCACTGCTACTGCCAGACTTTGTCGAGTTGGCCGGCGGCTTGGAGGAGGTCGAGTTGGGCTTGCTGGCGCTGGAAGTTGGCGTCGAGGTAGGCCATCCATTTTTCGTTTTCGGTGACGCGGGCGCGTTCGACCTCGCGGAGATTGACTTTGCCTTCGTCGAGTTGGGATTGGAGGACGGCGACGTCTTGCTGCGCGAGCTGGAGTTCGAGGCGCGCGACTTCTTTGGCGGCGTCGCGTTCGCGGAGGTGGCGCGTTTTTTGACGGACGGCGGCGTTGATCTCCTGCTTTTTGTTGGCGAGATTGGCTTCGGAGATGCGGAGATTCACTTCGGCGAGGGCGATGTTGGCTCTCGTTTGTGCACTGAAGATTGGGACCTGAACGTTGATGCCGGCGTTGAAATTGTTGCGTTCGAATTTTTGGAAGAATTCGGCGTAATTGTTGAATTTGGCGAGAAGGCTGTAGGTGGAGACGAGTTCGAGCGTCGGGTAGTAGCCGCGCTTTTCGCCGGTTAGGCGGAATTGTTTGGCGCGAACGTCGGAAATGCCGGCTTGAATCGCGACGTTGTTTTGCATCGCCATCGCGACTAGATTCGCACCTTCTTGTTCGGCTTCGCCGGGGAGATCTTCGGGAGTGACTTCGATCGGAGTTTCCTGCTGGAGGCCGCACTGGTTGCGGAGGAAGACTTCGAGTTCGTCCTGGCGGCCTTCGAGCTGGAGGACACGTTGGGTGATGAGAGCTTTCGTGAGTTGCGAACGCGTGACTTCGACGGGGAGTTCGAGATTTTCTTTTTCGCGCTGCTGGGTGACTTCGAGAATTTTGTCGGCGCTGCCTTGTTCTTTGTTGAGGAGATCGAGCGAGTGGCGGACCATGACGAGTTCGAGATATGCGGCGGCGGTGCGCGAGATCACGGTGCTGCGCGCGTCTTCGAGAAGGATGCGCTGCGACTTGGCTTGCTCTTGCAGCTCTTTGCCTTGGCCGCGGAGGGGTTCGTTGATGACTTGCTCGGTATAGGTGAGGCTGAAGAGCGCGGGGGCGCGGCCTCCTGGAGTTTCGGGGATGCCGAAGGTGTAGCCGGCGCCGGAACCGGCGGAGACATTGGGCAGGAATTGGGATTTCGTGATGTAGGCGGAGCGGTCGGCTAGCGTGGTTTGGAGCTTGGCGACTTGGATGTCTTTGGAGTTTTGGAGGGCGAGTTCGATGGCGCGCTTGAGGGTGAGGGAGACGGGAGCGGGAGTGCCGAAGGAGGCGGAAGCTTGCGGCGGTGCGTCTTGCGCTTGTGTTTGGGCTAGCGGGAGCGATGCGCAGGCGATCAGTAGTGAGGCGGCTAGGATCGATCGAAAAACCGCCGGCAAGATGCCGGCGCTATCAGGAGTTGAGTTGAGAGTGGTCATGCTCACCTCGTTTTTTACCAACGATGATTTTCATTTTTATTCGTAGCGTAGGGATTCGATGGGCTGCATTCTTGCGGCTTGGTTCGCAGGCAAGTAGCCAAAGAGGAGGCCGGTAGAGCAGGAGACAATGAACGATGCGATGACACTCCACGTTGAAATCGGAACACGCAGATTGCCTGGTAGAAATGGCGACACAGCGGCAGGGATGGCGAGGCCGATGAGGATGCCGATGATGGCGCCGCCGCCGCTGATGAGAAACGCTTCGAACAAAAATTGATACATGATTTCGCGGTGCGCGGCGCCGATGGCTTTGCGGATGCCGATCTCACGGGTGCGCTCCTTTACCGTGACCAGCATGATGTTCATGATGCCGATGCCGCTGATGAGCAGTGCGATGAACGCGATCAACAAGAGAACAATGGTGAGCGCGAGTGAAATATTTTTCGCGGCGCTGAGGATGGCGGTGAGCGTTTGCACGTCGTATTCGGCGCCGGCAGGATGACGGCTGTGCAGAACCTGCGATACCCCGCGCACGACGGAATCCATCTGGTCGGAGCGCTCGGCTTGTGCGTAAAGTTCGCGCAAAACTTCCGTGCCCGTGTAGTACTTCATCAGCGTCAACGGAATGATGACGGATTCGTCTTTGATTTCGGAGAGGCCGAAGGTCGAGACGCGCTCGCGGAAAACGCCAATGACAGTGAAGCTGAGTTCGCCCAAGCGGATGGAGCCGCCGATGGGATTGTCGAGTCCGAAGACGCGGTCGGCAACTCTTTTGGTGATGAGGCAGACTTTGCCGCGCTGCTCCATGTCGGACGAATCGAAGTAGCGGCCGCGCATGATGACGAGGCGGCGGATCGCCTGGTAGCCGAAGGTGACGCCAATCAGATTGACGGGACGCTCTTTGCCTTCGGCGATGACCGTCATCGGGAGCTCTCGAGTACCGGCGACTTCGGTGACGCCGGGAACATTGGCTTTGACCGCGTCCATATCGCCGAGCGTGAGCTCGTAGTTGAGGGGCGTGGTTTTGCTGCTGGCGTTGACCAACTCGACGTAGACCATGTTCGAGCCGATGGCTTCGATCTGGCTGATGACGTATTTCTGGCTGGTGAGCGCGATGGTGACGACGAGAACGATGCAGGCGCTGCCGATGATGACGCCGAGCGAGGTGAGGACCGCACGGAGTTTGTTGGCGCGGAGGGCGTCGATTGCTACAGAAAGTGTTTCGCGCATGTCCATCATGGCTACGACTTCCTTAGACGCTTAAGCGCGTCGGAAGCTGCGTGGCTCTTTGGGTCAAGCTTGAGCGCGGCTTCGTATTCGGCGACGGCGGCCTGCGGTTTATTTTGATTTTCGTAGTAGCGGCCCAGCCATTCGTGGGCCTCGTGCGGGCGCGGGTAGCCGTTGCGCGTCGGGGCGGTTTTTAGATATCCGCGAAGAAGCGTTTCGGGCTGCGGGCTATTGTCTTTTTTGAGGATCAGCGCTACGGCGCGATAAAACTTCCCACGCGGATCGGTCGGAGCGAGTTCTTCGCCTTGATCCGCGACGGCAACGAGACGATCGGGCTGGTTGTGCTTCATGGCGTAGTCGCCGATGTCGTAGATCAGGTTTGCGGATTTGGGTTTGCTGTCGAGTGATTTTGTGAATTCGGCGTCGGCAGTGGCGAAGTCCTTTTTCTGGCGGCGGCAGTTGCCGGCGGCGTAGTGACCTTCCGAGGCATCGAGTTCCGTGAGACGGGCGATTTGGGGAATCGCTTTGTCTTCGCCGCCGCCCACGATACCGGGAGCGCTACAGTCGTATTCGATCAAAGCCTGACGCGCGGAATAATTTTTTTCGTCGAGATGGACCGCGGTGTCGAACTCTTTCTGCGTCTTTTTCGCAAGTGACATGCCGCTGAAAGGGCCGGCGTGTTCGGCTTTCTCGCCATACGCCCGACCGAGCCATTCGTGGTAGACGGAATTTTGTGGGCTCAGCGCGACCGCTTTTTCGGCACTGGCGATGGCCTGATCGTGCTGTTGCAGTTCGTTGTAGCTCTTGGCGAGGAGTAAAAAGATCTCAGGATTTTTGGGGTCTTCGGATGCGGCTTGCTGCAAAACTTGAATCGCCTTGGGGTAGTCGCTGATCTCGTAGGCATGACGGCCGGCTTCGAGATTATCGTCAGCGCGAACGCTCGCACCGGCCGATACGCACAGCACCGCACAGAGAACAATAATCGCGTGTGCGGCGATGCAGCGGAAGCGGGCACGGTGGTGTCGTGCCCCTACGGACTTCGTCGCACGAATAATTCCCGGGAACATCAATTGCCGTCCTGGCGAGCTTTGACCGCGCTGTTGTCGGTATTCATGATGCGCACGGGCATCCCATCCTTCAGGTCGACGTCGCTGGGCAGCGCGATCATTTCGCCTTCGTTCAATCCGGCGACGACTTCATAGTTGGTCGAATCGGCGATACCCACCTGTATTTCGCGACGCTCGAGCTTGGTCTTGCCGAGTTCGCCGCGCTTGACGACGTAGACGTAGCGCTTGCTGCCTTCGCCTTCGACGGTGCCGCGCGGAACGGTGAGCACGTTGTCTCGCTCTTTAGAATTGATGCGGACATTGACGTTAATGTTGGGCAACAGTTCGAGTTTGTCGTTATCGACGGTGCAAAGAAGCTCGCCGACGCTGCGCGAGCCGCGTGCGACGACTTGCTTCGGCACGGTTTCGGTGCGGCCGTTCCAGACACGATTCGGCAGCGCATCCCAGGTGATGCGCACGGGCTCGTTGGGTGCGAGGGCGCCGATTTCAGGCTCGTCGATGAAGGCGCGGACGCGCACTTTGCTGAGATCGGCCATTTCGGCGAGCAGGTCGCCGAGGTGAACGTAGTCGCCGGTTTTCACGGGCAGCGAGTAGAGAGTTCCGTCGGACGGAGCGACGATGCGGCCGTTGCGCACTTTTTCGTCGAGCGCGGCAATGGTGCTTTGCGCCTGCTGGACGGCAAGGGGTGCGCTGTTCGAATCGAGCGTCACGCTACGATCGAATTGTTGTTTGACCGCGGTGAGGCGTGTGACTTCGGCCTGCGCCTTTGCGATCTCGATGTCGTTCGCCGCAAGTTCGTCTTTGGTCGCCGCGTGCTGATCTATGAGGCGTTGCAGCGCATCGTGGGTACGCTGCAATCGATCGCGCTGAGCAATCGCAGTGGCAAGGGCGCCGGATGCCTGGGCGGCTTCGGCGGGCTGGCCGCCGCCGTTCGCGACGCGTAGCGATTCTTCGGCGCTCAAGAGCTTTGCGCGTGCCTGGGCGAGTTGAGCCTCGGCGTCCTTCACGTTGAGATCGAGCAGGCGCTGCCCTTTCTTTACGTTCTGGCCCTCGACGACGTAAATTTTTTCGACGAACGTGTCGAGCTGGGCGCGCATCACGAAGGGAGAAATCGGCTCGACCTTGCCGTTACTCGAAATGGAGGCGACGATATTCTGGCGAGCCGGCATAACCGCGTTGATTTTCGCGATGGGCTGACGGCCGACCGCCTTGATGAGGATGAGCGAGAGAATAGCGGCAACAACCAGGAATATCAGAATTCGATTTCGGATTACACGTTCCATCGTTGCGTTTTCCGCGCCTCGGCTCAATAGGTGGCACGCACACGAGCACCCGAACCTGGCAGAAACGCTTCCGTATGGGTGGCTTGCATGCCCGTCGCCCGACGAGCCTCAAAGATATTGATTGTAGCAACAGGCGCGCGGTTATCTCTAGAAGAGCTTCTATCTGCGGGAAAAACCGGATGGAACCCGACGGGGGCTTTGACGTCGCAAGGCGATGGCCTTTCCAGTACCATTTTATGTGGCGGCGTATCGGAACAGTGGGGCGGCCGTCTCTGCCAATCACAAGCGGGCCTGAATGATCGAAGTCCAGAACCTCTCCAAGCATTTCAGGGACAAGAAGCGCGGCGAAATCCGAGCGGTAGACGGCGTGAGTTTTCGCTGCCAGCCCGGGCAGATTTACGGGCTTTTGGGCGCCAATGGCGCGGGAAAGACGACGACGCTGCGGATGTTGGCGACGATTCTGGAGCCCAGCGCGGGCACGGCTGTCGTTGCCGGGCACGATGTTGTGGATCATCCCGAACGTGTTCGCGCGAACGTGGGCTTTTTGTCGACGGCGACGGCGTTGTATCCACGGCTGACGGCGCGCGAGGTCGTTCAATATTTTGGGCGGCTGAACGGGCTCTCGGACGCGGTACTCAGACAGCGCGTCGATAAAATTTTCGACCGGCTCGATATGAACGGGTTTCGCGACCGGCGATGCGACAAATTGTCGACGGGCATGAAGCAAAAGACGTCGATCGCACGCACTCTGGTACACGATCCGGCGGTAATGATTTTCGATGAGCCTACGCTGGGGCTCGACATCATGACGGCGCGAACGATCACCGCGTTTATTCGCGAATGCCGCGACCTGGGCAAAACCGTGATCTTTTCCACGCACATCATGAGCGAAGTCGAAAAATTGTGCGATGTGATCGGGATTATTCAGGGCGGCAAGCTGCTGGCCGAAGGGTCGCTGGAAGAACTGCGCGCGAAGTACGGCGAGCGCGACCTGGAAGAGATTTTCGTGAAGGTGGTGGCGCCGCATTACGTGCCGCCGCCTGAGGCCAACTGACGTGTCGCTGCGCAACGTCGGCATCGTATACCGCAAAGAGCTGACCGAGGCGCTGCGCGACAGCCGGACGCTGATTTCGTCGATTCTCATTCCGCTGTTTCTGTTTCCGGTGCTCACTGTCGGGATCGGCTATGCCTTTGTGGAAGTTGCGGATCAGGCGAGTCATGAGGCGTCGAGGATCATGGTGCTCGGCGGGGCCGATTCGCCGGACGTGGTGCAGAAGTTGAAGGACGCGAAGAATCTGCGAATCGTGAAGCCGCGGGCCGACTACGTCGATTTGATTTCGAACAAGAAAATTCGGGCTGCGGTCGATCTCCCGCCGGGATTTCAGTCCGACGTCGAACACGGCGCGCATCCCGACGTGAAGATTTACATTTTCTCAGGCGATCTGAAGTCGATGCTGAGCGCGACCCGCATCAAGGAGCAGCTGACGGAGTATCGCGACAGCATGGTACGCGATCGTTTGGCCGCGCAGCATTTGCCGGACAGCTTGATGAAGCCCTTCGGCGTGGAGCAGCAGAATGTCGTATCGGAAGATCGCGTGGCGGGAGAGTCGTACGGCGGGTTGATTACCTATCTCGTGATTCTGATGTGCATGACCGGCGCGATGTATCCGGCGATGGATTTGACGGCGGGCGAAAAAGAGCGCGGGACGATGGAGACGATTCTTTCGAGTCCGATCGAGCGGACGCACCTGGTGCTGGGGAAATTTTTGGTAGTGCTGACGGCGTCGCTGGCGACGGCAACGCTTTCAGTGCTATCGATGGCGGGCTCGTTCGCCGTGCTCGCGCACTATGGGAAAGGGCAAGGAATCGGCGACGATTTCCCGATCCTGACGATGCATGCAAAGACGGCGTTCGCGATTTTCATCATGGCGCTGCCCGTGGCGGTGCTTTTCTCGGCGGTGCTGATGACGATTTCGCTTTTCGCGAAAACATTTAAAGAAGCGCAGAGTTATTTAACGCCGATGACGTTTCTGGTGATCGTGCCGGCGATCGCCGCCGTCATTCCAGGGATCGAGCTGACGGCGAAACTCGCGCTCGTTCCGATTCTGAATGTCGGTCTGTTGTGCAAGGAACTCGTCACTGGCACCTACCACTGGGAATATATCGCGCTGATTTTTGGCTGCACTTGCGTGTATGCCGGCATCGCGCTGTTTCTCGCCGTCAAAATGTTCCAGCGCGAATCGGTGCTTTTCTCTTCGTGACGCATCGCTTCCGGCTTGAACTGCAACAAATCGTTACGTTTTTGCGTATCTGTCTTTGAAATGCGACACGTGGCTCGCTTTCTTCTCGCACTGCTCCTTGTCCTCCCTGTCGTCGCCGCGGTCGCTGGTTGGATCGTCGCGCCTTGGTTTCTGCATCCGATGCGGCGCGCACTCACCGCGGACTTGATTCACAACGCAGAGATCGCGTTCGCACAGGTGCACGCAAGGCGGGAAGACTTTCGTGTAGTCGCTAGCGATGGCGTCGAGCTGCGCGGATGGAAGGTGCGAGCGGCGCAGCCCAACGGCGACTGGGTCTTGTTGTTTCACGGCGTTGGGGACAATCGAAGCGGCGTGCTCGAGCACTCCTTGATTCTGCTGCCCGCCGGATACAACGTCGTGATGATGGATGCGCGCGCGCACGGGGGCAGTGACGGCGCGATGGCGACTTACGGCTGGATCGAGCGTCACGACACGCAAGCAATCGTCGATGCGCTGGAAGCGTCGGAGCATCCGCGGCACCTATTCGCGCTGGGTGAATCGATGGGTGCGGGAATCGCGTTGCAATCGGCGGCAGTGGATCCGCGCATCGAGGCGGTCGTGGCAGAGGCTCCATTTGCTAGCCTGCGCGAAGCGTCGTACGACTATGCGGGACGTCGACGAAATCCCTGGTTGGGCAAAACGCTCTTCGCGCCGGGAACGTGGACAATGATTTATCGTGCCGAACACATCGCGAATCTTCCGGCGGCGGAGGTTTCACCGATGAAGGCAGTCGCAGCGCGCGCGTTTCCTGTCTTGCTGATCTGCGATGGCGCTGACGTGGCACTTCCCTGTCGACACACGAAAATGATTTTTGACGCGGCCATCGGGCGGAAGGAAATGTGGATCGTTCCCGAGGCAGACCACACAGCGGCGTTGGGATATCAGCCGGAGGAATTTCGGCGGCGAGTGCTCGCTTTCTTTGACAGTGCGCGTTGAAAGCTTTGGGTGTCGCGAGAATGCGGGCCTGGATTTAGTGTGCGACGCGCTGCTGGACGGTGCGCTGTGGCACGCGGCGATAACGATTCTCCCAGTCCTGGCTGAGACGGCGAACGGTTTCGCGCAGACGGACAGCGAGGGCGGCGATGGTTTCGAGGCGTTGCTGGCCGCCGTGCGGAAGTTGGCCATCGTTCTTGCGTCGAACTTCGGCAAGCAACAGTTCAGCGTTCCCGAGAATGCCTGTGAGCGGGTTGTTCAGTTCGTGACGCAGTGTTTCGCCGAATGCTTCCTGATTGTTTCCGTCCAGTAGCAACGGAGATGTCGCTGCCGGCTCTTCAGCCGGCTGACGCAGTCGGTCTTCGATCAAGTCGATCGCCATCGAAAGACAACCGGCTGAACGCGCGACAAAATCGGCCAGACCTGTTGCGACGAGCGCAGACAAATCGTGCTCATGGCTTGCAGGCGCGATGACCACCACGGGTGCGTACTCGGCGAGCGCCGAAACGATCGCCTCCAGGTGATGGCCCGAGGACTGGCATTCGGCTCCGTCGTCGCGAGGGTCGGGACCTATCGCGCTTTCTTCCAGCAAAATCACGGTAGGAGCCGCATGCACGAGGATATCTCTCGCGGCATCGACGGTGCTCACCGCGGCGACGCGGCGGTTCGATTGGCGCGTTTCGAGTTGTTTCCGCGCGGCGGCGCACAAAGCGGCGTCGTCACTCACCAGCAAAATGGTCTGTTCCTGAGTTTGCATTTCCTATTTCCTCGCTGCCTGGATCAACGCCGGAGCGTTGCTGGAAGGGCGCGCCGGCTTGACTAGACTGAGCACGCGCCGGACCTTTTCGGTCAGTTCTTCGACGCGAAATGGCTTGGCGACGTGCGGTAGTTGATTGCGTTCCAAGAAATCGTGCGTGTGCGCGGCGACGACATCACCGGTAACGAACAGAAAGCGGCGACTGAGCGGATTGCCGGAGGCGGCGAGGGTCTTGAAGAAATGCTCCCCGTCGAGCTCGGGCATTTTCATGTCACAGATGACAAGGTCGTAGTCCTCTTCGGCGGCGCGTTCGAGAGCTTCGCGACCGTCGAGCAGGGCCTCGACGCGCAGTCCTTCGTCTTCGAGCACGTCGCTGATGAGCCGCGCCACGGTGGGCTCGTCTTCCACGACGAGCACGTGCGCTCCGGCCCACGAAGCCAGCGGCGCGTCCGCGGAAGCCGCTCGAAGCGGAGGTTGCGCGGACGCGCGTCGGGTTGCAACGGCATCGCGATGTGGGAGGTCCGAGCCGATCGCGGGAGCCGCGATCGGCGTCGGTTGCGAGGCCTGTTGCGATGGCGACGGTGATTGCAATTGCGATTTCGCTGTTGCGGCGCGGTGCGCTGCGGCGACGGCAGGAAATTCCAGCACGAATGTTGCGCCGCGACCCGGCGGGCTTGTTACCTTCACATTGCCGCCGTGCTCGCGGACGATGCCGAGTACGATGGCGAGGCCGAGGCCGGTGCCGATTCCGGCGGGCTTTGTGGTGAAAAAAGGATCGAAGATGCGCGACGCAATTGCGGAAGGAATGCCGGGGCCATCATCACTGATTTCAAGCTGCACGTGTTCGGCAACGTGCCGCGTTGCGATGCGGATCGAGCCGCCTTTGCCGCGCTGTTCGAGCGCCTGGCGCGAATTGCCGATCAAATTCATGATGACTTGCTGCAATTGACCGGCGTCGCCGAGCACGCCTGGCAATGACGAATCGAGTTCGAGTTCGACGGTAACTTTTTCGGCGGCGAGATTGAACTTCTGCAGATCGATCGTGCGCGTGACGACTTGATTCAGCGAGATGGCGCGCCGCTCGGGACGCGATTCTCGCGCGGTCATCAGGAGCTGGCGAAGAATCGTGCCGGCGCGTTCAGCCTCCTGGAAAATCTGGCGCGCTTCGTCGGACTGCCCTTCCACATCGTTGCGCAGGAAAAGACGCTGCGCGTAGCCGAGAATGCTCGTGAGCGGGTTACTGAGCTCGTGCGCGACGCCAGTAACCATCTGACCCAGAGCCGCGAGCTTTTCCGTTTGCAGGAGCTTCGATTGAAAGACGCGCTGCGCGGTCAAGTCGCGATAGATTTCAACGCGGCCAAGCCGCTCGCCGTCTGCACCTACGATCGGCCGGCTGGCACGCTCCAGCACACGCGGCACCGGGCGCAAGAGTTGAATCTCGTCGCGCACGCCGCTGTCGCCGCCGCGGGCAAGCTCGCGCCAGCGATTTGCAAATTTCTCGGGCTCAGCAGCTTGATCAGACATTCGCGAGATTAAATCGCCGAGATTCGTGAACTGCGAAACCTCTTCGGGCGCGAAGCCGGCGATCTGCGCAAAGCGGCTGTTTATCGCCTGAATTTCGTGATTGACGTTGAAGAGCACGACTCCTTCCTCGAGCCACTCGATGACATTGTGCAACTGCGTTTCGCTGCGGTGCGGTTGCACGGATGATTGGTCGGTCGCGAGCGGTTCAAGGGTGACGGCCGCGAGGGCGTTTTCGGCCGCAGGTGCATCGGTGAGCGGAATCGCACGCAGGAGCACCGCCGCACCCGTGCGGAGCCGGGCTTCCTGCGCTTCATCGTTGAGAACCTGACTTGGTGGCAGTACCGCCTTGATGCGCTGTAGCCACGCTTCCACTTTGGGCTGATCGGAAAGCTGAAACACACTCGGTAATTTTGGCGACAAGGATCGATCGGCCTGCTCGCCTGATCCCGCGTCGAACGTGTCTTGGCCCAACAAGTCGCGCGCGCCACGGCTCAACGCACAGATGCGGCCGCCGGCTTCGATGACAATTTTCGGAACGGGGTCGGTGTCTAAAATCGCGCGCTGCCGCTTGCGCTCGAGAGAGAGAGACGAGGCGCATCGACGGTACGCCAGTGCACTGGCGGCAAGTTGTGCGCAGAGTTCGAGGCGTTCGACGTCTCGGTAAGCGGTAGGAACGTGTCGAAGCCCGGCAATGAGCGTCCCGACAGGCTCGCGCGATGCCACAAGCGGAATCGCGACAATCCGCGCCACGTCCGCGCGGGGCCACGGAAGCCCTGAACTGCTGGTGAATATGATCGGGTCGCGTGCCGCTTCGGCCCGCTGCCAGATGCTCGCGAGAGGAGAACTATCCATTGCGTGCACCCACGCCGCATCGCCGCTCTTCCAGCATCGCGTAGCATGGGACCGTGTACCGGAACATGCGCCCGACCAAAGCGCTTGATGCATTGGCGTGGCCGATTCCAGGTCGGCCTCAGCAGGTGTTCGCAGAATCGCGAACACTGCTCCGAGTCCGTCGCCCCCAGGCACCGTTTCGGTGCAGGCATCGACCAGCCGCGTGAAGGTCGAGTCGATCGGTCCGCTGGAGGCAAGTTCCGAGAGCCAACGACCCATCGCGTTGGTATCAGATTGTCGTTGACGCGCGAGCCGTCGTTCCTCCTCGAGCTCGATCGCAAGGGCTAACTCAGCCGAAACAGCCTCGACACGCGCAAGCGGCAACATGCCTCGCTTACGTCGTGTCCCGGCGAGAACGACGCCGCGAAGCTGGCCCCGCGCCGCCACCGGAACCCACACGGCGCGATGCAATTCCAGCAAGACGCCTAACATGAGCTGATCGGGAGTGCCGTCTAAGTCCTGCTGGATCGTGCGACCGTTCGTCAGTGGCTCAAGCGACGGCAACGCTTCCAGCGAAAGCCGAGCCCAATCCGACGGTGCGTCGTCCCCGCTACGGTCTGATACCTGTCCTCGGAGGACACTCCATGCGCGTGACGACCCCGCGTCGATTTCTCCCGCGTCGATCCAGACTCCCGCGCGATCTACCTCCGAGGCTGCCAGGAGTGCCTGAACCGCGCCACGTATGAGGTCGGCCTTTTCTGTCCCGGGCGATTGCGCTAGCCGGGCCATGGCGCCAAGGCTTTCCGAACCTTCATTTTGTCTGCGGTTGAATCTCATACGTAGCAGGACTTCCGTAAGATCCCCACGGCAAATTACCCGCGGTAACTCACCAGGCTTGACACCTACTGCATCAATGTCGCCATCCCGGCTGTCAAAGATGCTTAGTGAATTCAATGAGTTAGAAGCGAGGGCGATCGGCAGTCATGCGTAGACCGATTCCATGTCGAAATTCAAAATCAGAGGCGTGCCGAAGTGGTCCTGTGGAAATCTCTAAGGCCTGTTCCAGAATGGAACAGTTTCGGGTTTGAGAACCCCTGACGAGCAGTTGCACCCAGATCGCGCTGAGAATCCGACCGACGCTCGATCTGCAACGAACGAACGCTCACGATTTAGGTTGGTGAGATCAAATGTTCAGCGTAGGCGCAAATCCCGGCGCCTTGCGCGCCTTGGTCGCCTGTTCAAATGCGTAGGCAACGCGAAGCAATACCGGCTCGCTCCAGGCCCTGCCAAAAAAGCTGATCCCGACAGGTAGCCCATGCACAAACCCAGCAGGCACGGTTATATTTGGATACCCGGCCACCGCTGCGGTGCTCGAACTCCCTCCGCCGAATGAATCGCCATTAATGTGGTCGGTGAGCCACGCCGGCCCGCCGGTCGGGCCGACCAGCGCGTCGAGGTTGTTCTTGTCCATGGTCGCGTCGATGCCCTCTTTGCGCGCAAGGTCCCGCGCCTTCGCCACGGCGTCAATATATTCCTGCGCCGTCAGCGGCCCTTTTTCCTGTGACTTCAGAAACGTGTCCTGCCCGAAATAAGGCATTTCCTTCGCGCTGTTTTTTTCGTTGAACTCGATGACGTCCTTGAGCGTCTTTACCGGCGCATTCGGGCCAAGTTTCGTCAAGTACGCATTCAAATCAGCCTTCAACTCGTACAAGAAAATTGTGAACTCCGACTCTCCAAATTTCCCCGCCGATTCGATCGGAGCCGGATCAACCAGAATGGCGCCCTGTTTCCTCATGGTCTCCAGCGCCGCTTCCATCACTTTGTCCACATCTTCGTTGAATCCGAAAGCGCGGCGCACGATCCCGATGCGCGCGCCACGCAACCCGTCTTCTTTCAAAAATTGTGTGTAATCGGTGTACGAGTGCTCACGGCTCGCTGCTGTAGCCGGGTCGTCGTTGTCGATCCCGGTCAACGCACCGAGCAAGATCGCCGCATCTCGCAGCGTCCGGCACATCGGCCCCGCCGTATCCTGCGTGTGCGAAATCGGGATGATGCCCGTGCGACTCACCAGTCCAACTGTCGGCTTGACTCCCGCAATGCCGCACGTCGATGACGGGCACACGATCGACCCATCCGTCTCTGTTCCGATCGCCGCCGCGGCAAGATTCGCCGACACCGCCGCTCCCGAGCCCGAACTCGACCCGCACGGATTGCGATCCAGCGCGTATGGATTCTTCGTCTGTCCGCCGCGTCCGCTCCACCCACTGGTCGAATGATTCGAACGAATATTCGCCCACTCGCTAAGATTCGTCTTCCCCAGAATCACCGCGCCGGCGTCGCGCAGCCTTTGCGCTACAGTCGAGTCCTTCGGCGCGCGCGAACCCAGCAGCGCCAACGAACCCGCCGTCGTCATCATTTTGTCCGCGGTATCGATATTGTCTTTGATCAGAACGGGAATGCCGTGCAGCGGCCCGCGCGCTCCTTTCTCTTTGCGCTCTTTGTCCATCGCATCGGCGATCGACAGCGCGTCGGGATTCAGCTCGATGATCGCGTTAATCGCGGGCCCCTGCTTGTCGAGCGCATCGATACGCGCCAGATATTTTTCGGTGATCGACCGCGATGTGTACTTCCCCGACTTCATCCCATCCTGCAAATCGCCGATCGTGATCTCATCGAGCTCAAACGCCGCGACGTCTCCCGAATAAACGACGGAGTTCGCCCTCCGCGTTGCGGACTCTTCCGCAACCAATGGCTTCGCCGCCGCCGTAACAATCGCGGTGGCACCGACGAGCGAGGTTCGGAGGAATTCGCGCCGCGCCGGAGCCGACGGCCGACTCCCTTCTAGTCTTTCCGTGAGATTTTCGTTCGTGAGATTCGAAACCTTGTCGCCGTCGTTTTCGGGGAGTCGCTTCATTGGCCTTCCGTCTGGCTGCGACCTGTGGAATCGCGTTTGTGCCGACGGAATAGTAAGCCAAGTCCGAGCTAAAGTCAGGATTTTGGGGGATTAAATCGAACGCTGATCGAACGCTGAGTGGAGGTTTCGTCCTCGTCGGCTACATCAGCGCAGCCTCAGACTAAATACGCCGGCGCGGGCCTCAAAATCGGCTCAGCCACAGCCTGCGCTTCCATCTCCTGCTGCAACAGGCGGGCGGCTTTCTCTTTCAAACAAATATTCAATGTCCCGTGGCAGACCAGGTGGCAATGCCCTCCCGGACATCGAAACGCCTGGAACAACACGTTGCGCGGAGCGTCGGACTGCGCGGCCTTTACCCTTTTTCGCGCGCCCTTGGCCCACAAACCCCGCAGCGCGGTAGTCGCCGTCTTCAATTCTGCGCCGGTGAGATGAATCGACAAAAACGGAAGCACCAGGTGAAAACAGTTCGCGTCACAGCGAAGCAAAATGAAATCGTTATCGTCTCGGAGCGGAGAGAGCCGAGGTTCGCAAGGGTCTGGCAAGTGCCGTCTCCTTCGAGGGGGAAATGCGCTGAGGACGAGCGCGTTGTTGCAAACGGCTTGCAATAACGATGTGAGACTAGATTAGTCCTACTTGCCTGTCAAGCTCCGATTTCTCTTTGCTGACAACGCTCGCCCGCTTCGTAGCCTCTTAACCTGGCAGGCAAACAATCTCAGGTACAATCGAGAGGAGCGTCTCACCCGGTTCTGGGCGCAAAGGGCGGTTCGCGTGATTCATCGCAACGTTTTTCATAACGACAGTCTGAACCCGATCGAAAAAGTCCGCCTCTCGCCGGGCCAGGCCGGAATCATCTGCGGCTGGGGCATTTTCACCACAATGCGCATCTCTCGCGGCGAAGCCTTTGCCTACGAGCGCCACTGGCGCCGCCTTGAAAAAGACGCGTCGATCATCCATCTCCCGATGCCGTATTCCGCCGCCAAAGTCCGCCTGCATCTTCACGAAGTAATCCGGGCCAACAAGGTCGAAACGGGCGCCGCCAGGGTCTACCTGATCAACAACAATGTCGGCTTCTGGCAAAGCGACGAGCCGCGACCGGAGACAGACCTCATCATCTACACCGCTTCCCTGCCCGAATATCGAGAGCCGATTAAACTCGATGTCCGACAGCACGGGCGTCACGCAGGCTCGCCGCTAGCCGGCGTCAAGAGCACCTCCTGGCTTCCCAATGTGTGGGCTGTCGCCGAAGCGCAAAAGGCCGGCTTCGACGAAGTTGTACTCCTCAACGAGCGCGGCGAAGTCGCCGAATGTACCGCCGCCAACATTTTCGTGGTGAAAAACGGCAAGGTCTATACGCCGCCGCTGAATTCGGGCTGCCTAGAAGGCGTAACGCGCGGAATCTTGTTCGAGATCGCGCCCGAAGCGGGCGTTCCCGTCATCGAGCAATTGCTCAAACCCGAAGATCTATACGGCGCGGACGAAGTCTTCATCTCATCGACAAATCGCAATCTGATTGGCGTCGGCGAAATCGCCGGCAACAAAATCGCGAACGCACCGGGCCCGCTCACTCGTCAACTGGACGAACTATTCGACGCGCATGTCGCCGACTACGTCACGCGCCGCCTGGCGACCGCCTCGCGCTGATCGAACCAACAAGCTGAGTGAATCTGCTCGAACTGCTCACGTCCTACGGGTCGTACCGTTTCAGCCAGTCGCCAATTTCCTTGAACACATCGCGCCGCTGTTCGGCAAGCCTCGGAAAATGCGGTGAGCCTGGATACGTCACCATACGCACCGTTTTTCCTCGCTCCGCGAGCAGCACGTAATATTCGCGCCCCTGAAAGGTCGGCACGCGTAGATCGGCTTCACCGTGCAAAATGAGCAGCGGCGTTGTGACGCGGTCCGCATACATCACCGCAGAGAACTTCAGCAACGGCGTTGGATCCTTTTCTTGCAGTGTCCGGTCGTAGTCGACCTGCCCGATATCGCTCGTCGGAATGAAGCTCATCCAATCCGTGATGCCCGCGCCCTCGACCGCTGCCTTATAGCGATGCGTCTGCGTAACGGTCCACGAAGTCATGAACCCGCCAGCGCTCCATCCAAATATCGCGAGCTTCTCCGGATCTGCCCAACCTTGAGCAATCGCAAAATCCGTCGCGCTATCGACATCGTTGTACGCGCGATCGCCGAAGTGCTCGTAGATCGCCGCGAGAAAATCCGATCCATATCCCGTTGAGCCGCGATATTGCGGTTGCATGACGACGAAGCCCAATCCAGCCGCTAGCCGCGAAAAATCGTCAAACATGACACCATCGTTCGCTTCCGGGCCTCCATGCGGAAGCACCAGGTAACGATATTTTTTGCCGGCTATGTAGTCGGCCGGAAACGTCACAATCCCTTCCAGGTTGGTTCCATCCTTCGATGTCCAGTGAACAGCCTTCACATCGCCGAGGCCGACATTCGCAAGAAGTTCGTCGCCTTCATGCGTGATTTTCTCGAGCGATCCATTTCGCTGTGCCGCGAGCGCAAACGAATGCGTAGGATCGCCAATCATCACCGCCTGTACGTCTGGCGAACTCGAAAAAGCCGCCGATGCCGGGAGGCCCAGCGTCGATCCGCCTTTCCACGTAAAGGCAGGCTCAAGCTTCCCATCCCGAAACGCATCAATCTCCGAGTAAACGCCGCGGTGCAACTCGACCCACACATTTCCAAGCGCATCGCCGGACAGCGAGACCGCCGATCCTTTCAAATCTGGCGTCCGATCCGTCGGCGTGCCGCCATCCGTAGGCACGGTCCACACATGATCAGGAGTTAATACAGGCGTAGTCGTCGAAACGACCGTGATTTCTTTGCCGCCTTTCGTCCATGCAATGCCGGCAACGGCGTTCGGAATCTCCGCCACTTGCCGCGCGCCCGATGCGCTGCAAACATTCACGAACGAATGCACGTCGTGATGTCCGATCTTCTGCCACTGGGTGAGGACCGCGACCTGCGTCCCGTCGAGCGACCAAGCCACGGAGACGACGTCCGTAAGCTGCGGGCACCACCACGATCCTCCGGCTCCGTTCACGCTCACGACGTACAAACTCGTCTGGTCGTTCTCGACAACCGTGTGCACCTTCGCAAGCGGATCCTTCTCTCGCGGATCGGCGAGCACCACGAACCGCGCCCCGTCCGGAGAAATCCAAGCGTCGCGAACGCCAGACGGCAGCGCAAGAATTTGTGTCGGCTGTCCCTTTCCCAACGGGACAATCGCGAGCTGCGGCAAATCAGCGACCGGCATCGTTCCGTACAGGGAATTTCCGTCTTTCGTGAAGCCGAAAGGCCTGAAATGCTCGGGCAGGTCGAGCTTGCGACTGTTCGCGCCAGAAATGTCGATGACACGCCACTCGTCCTGGTAAACCGGCCCGCTGGTGCCGATCCAGAAAACTTCATAGAGGACCTGCTTACCATCAGGCGAGATCCCAACAGGCCGTGCACTGCGCAAAGCAGAGTAGTCGTCGAGTCCGAACGAGTGTTTGTCGGCCGCGTACGCACCGTCTTGATAAGCAGAAACTACGCAGACTGCGCCAATCACGGCGAGAAATATTGCGAGTGATCGTTTCATGCCAACCTCTCAGCGAAGAGTCTTGAGCCGCGGAGCGAGCAGGAAACTATCACATCCTAGAGCAAAGCCAGAACGGCTTCTGCTGTCAGTGAATCAGTTTGGAATGAAGGAAAACGAGAAACGGAGAGGCGATTGCGTCAGTTCGTACCGCCGCCGGCGATTTCGGACGACGACGAACTCTGTGGCCCGCTCGCAGCTGCGGTGCGGTTCTCAAACGCCGCCGCCAGCAGTTTCCAATCCCGGCGCACTTCCAGATCGGATGTCTTCGGAGCGTGACCGCTGCGTAGCTGCTCGCGCATGCGCGCAACCAACAAGTCCTGCACGATCGAAGGGGGCGCATCGCCGTTCAACACATTGCCGCGAGAAATGCCAACCTCGACGACTTCGTCGCCTGAGCGAACCGCCAAAACTGGACGGCCTGCAGCATCAAGCCGAAGTTGCGCTCCATCCAGCAGCTTATGCCACGTCGCTTCCTCGCGCCGCGGCTCCGCATCGGCGTTCGCCTTCGTCATCTCGTCCAGGCCCTTCTGATACGACTTCCGGTCTTCTGCGCTCAACGGCGCCTGCAAATCTCCGTCCGGCGAGAAGACCAAAGCGTTTTTGCTCGGATTGAACGGGCCGCCCCCAAGGTAGTAGCCCGCAGCAAACGCGCCGCCGACGACCGGATGCAAAGCCAGCAGTGTCACTTCGTATTTCTTCGCTTTGAAAACGGATTCCAGCACACCGCGCACCGGCCGGCTTCGCCGAATCGTGCCCGGAACCTGCGGAATTACGAACGCCGTCATGTGGAGCTCGGGATGCTTCTTCGCGTACTGCACAAACGTCTTGGCAGCGTGCTTCGGTGTCGAGATATCGAGTTCCGAGATGAGTCCGCGCCGTACGGCTTTCGGATAGTAGAAGTTGACGACATCCTTCACGAAGTCGGCGCAGTTGTTCGTCACAAATTTGTACGCCGCACGGTTCGTGCGCGCGTTGTATCGGGTGATGAACGCATCGTCCTGCGCCGCCGAGGTCGGAAGTTGAAAAGCGTAAAGCGTGCGGTCGTAGGCCGACCCGATCAGCTCGTACCAGTCACCTGGAGGCGTCTCGCCTTCCGGGCCGTCCGGAATCATCTGCTCATAGTTCACGCGGCGATAGCGATCCCGCAGAGCAGCTTCGAGCTTCACGTCGGCGAACAGCGGAATGTCCTGCGGCTTGTCGACCGCGTATAGGTAGGGATAGAGAGGCACCGCGATCCAGTCATAGCCTGCGATTCGATGATATCGACTAATGACGACCCCGGATTCCCCCGGCAAACATCGGCGCAAGGAAACCGGCGACTCGGCACAGATGTTCGAGAGGTATACGGCCGCATGGCCCGTTCCGGCAAATGCTCCATCGTAGCTATAAGGCTCTTCCAGCAGGACGGCGACGTCCGCACGAGCGCCCGCCGCCCCCAAAAACAGGAGCGCCAGCAGGCTGAGGACGAGATTGCGAAGGGGCCTCATAGGTCTACGTTATGCACCGGTTTTGACTGCTGCAACTTAGAACCCTCCGTCCAGGCGCGAAGTTGCAACCTGGCCTTAAGTACAAGAAAACAAATGGCAAAGTACTAAGCTTCGGGTAGAAAAAAGGGCGATAATTGGACAGTTTTGAGGCTAGTCAGAGGTCCGATTTGGGTCTAAGGATCGGCCGGCGTGTGTAAATTCTGCCACGTTTTGGCACTTCGGCTAGCTTCGATCAATCGCAGTAATAGTACCGGCGTACATTATTCGGTCCGCCTTTTACACCAATTTTGCTATTGCATAGACGGCGTCTCACACGGCATAAATGCAATGGAGCGTTGCATCCGCGGGAAAGCAACGATTTAGGGGCCGAATCCCGTATTTCTGCGCTGAGGTGTGTGGATTTGCGATTCGCGGTTCGAAGCCAATCGGTCTTTCACGAATGTCCCCAGTGTAAAAGCCGCTCTGTTTGGAAAGCGGACCCCTTCGGCACCCTCGAACAGGTCCTCCATAGCTATCTAAAGCTCTCGCCTTATCGTTGTGCCCGTTGTGACTGTCGATTCCTCGATACGAAAATTTCTTCCGGCGACGCCCCTTTGCCCCTCGTCACCCGTGCGATCGACCGGCTCCGCGGGTGGGTACAGCGCACGCCGTATGACACGAGCACAGGTCTCGCTTTGAATGCCATTCTGGGACCGGCTTCGGTCAAGCCCGAGCGCCGCTTTACTTCGATCGTCCACGAACCGCCGCCGACCGGGCACACCCAGGGCGACCGGGCGCTGAATTGACCTCCCGGCTAGCTCTCCGCCTGACGTAAACCCCTTGTCTTCACGGCTCTCCTGAAATCCAGTTGATTTTGCCGGTGCGTGTTACAATCCCGCAGAAATAAGATGCCCGATACAGTTCCCAATCTGGCCGAGACCGTCCTGGAGGTTGTGTCTCCCGATGGTGCGCGGCGTTACGTTCGCGTAACACAAATGCCGTTTCTTATCGGTCGCGGCGCCGAAACCGGCAATCATCTTCAACTCGCCGATCGCCGCATATCGCGCAATTGCGCTGCGATCGTTATGGAAGGCAACAAGTATTACATCGAGGATCGCGGCCAGCGTCGCGGCCTCTTCATCAACGGCGAGAAAAGCGAAAGCCGCGAGTTGCAGGACGGCGATTCGATCTCGTTCGGCCTCGACGATTCATACGAAATCATTTATCGCTCCGCCACAAATGCGAGCACCGATTCCCTGCCGCATCTCCTCACGCGCATCGAACACATCACCAGCTCCGAGCCAACCGGCGGCGGTCTTCGCAAACTGAATCTGTTGCTCGAAGCCACCACGCTCCTGCATTCGCAGTTGCCGCTCGACACCGTGCTCGGCCACATGCTCGATCATGCCGTCTCGGTCACCGATGCCGACCGCGGGCTGCTTCTCGAAACCGACGCAACCGAAACGCTCAAAGTGCGCCTGGCGCGCCGCTCCGGTGGATTGCGCCTTCCGCCCGAGAGCCTCACGCCGAGCCAAACCGCAATTCAGCTCGCCCTTCGCCGCCAATCTGCGGTGATCACCGAAGACCTCGCGCAAGCCGACATGGATTTGCAGGCTGCGCAGAGCATCGTCGCGCAGCGCCTTCGCGCCGTCGTCGTCATCCCGCTGTATGCGGTGTCGCGCGCCAACACCGATCAGTCGATGATCAATATCAAGCGCGGCGATTTTCTCGGCGTGCTCTATCTAGACTCACGCCGCCCCGCGGCGTTCTCGAAACTCGATCGCCAAATTCTCGACGCTCTCGCCGGCGACGCCGCAAGCATCCTCGACAACGCGCGACTCGTCGAACGTGAACGCGAACGCCAGCGCATGGAGCAGGAAATCGGCATCGCGCGCGACATTCAGCAAGCGCTCCTGCCAAAAAATTTCCGAGACTATCCGCATCTCGCCGTCAGCGGCGTCAACTTCCCGTGCCTTGCGGTCGGTGGAGATTATTTCGACGTCTTCTCGCTCGGCGACAATCGCACCGCGTTCCTGCTCGCCGACGTTTCGGGTAAAGGACTCGGCGCTGCTCTCTGCACCAATCTTTTGCAGGGCGCACTCTCCGGCATGTCGCTGGGAACCGATCCCGCCCGCGTCTTCAACCACGTCAATCGCTTTCTCTGCGACCACGCCGAAATCGGCCGCTACGCCACAATGTTTTTCGGCATTCTCGACGATCAGGGCCATCTCGAATACATCAACGCCGGCCATCCCTCGCCATTTTTGATCCGCAACGGCGTCGCCGAAGATGTTTTCACTGAAGGTTCGTATCCCGTCGGCCTCGTTCCCGAAGCCGAATACACCACCGTCTGCCTCAAGCTCGAGCCCGGAGACACACTCGTGCTCTTTAGCGACGGCGTCACCGAAGCCATGGATCCCGCCGAGCAACTCTTCGGGGTTCCTCGCCTCAAGGACGTATTGATGGGAGTTGCGACGCAAACTCCTCTCGACGAACTTCAGACCAAAGTTCTCGACGCCGTCGAAAACTTTGCGCGCGGCGCCAGCCAAGCCGACGACCTTACCCTACTCCTGGTTCGCTACCGCGGCGCGCACGCCGTCACCGACACCGACGTGCCCCCGATTCAGACTTCCTCCGCCAGCGCCACCTGACGATCTGTACTAGTCCTACACACACCTGTCTCACAAACCAGCTTGCGCCGTCCGGGTCGCTCGTATATAAACTAGTCCATTAATTGTAAGAGTACTGTGTTCATCCAGGTCTTCGGTCGCCCTACCGCGGACCAGCGCAAAAATTCGAATTGTGTTTACTCCCTAGGCCTTCACACCGGGACTCATGGATCTAGCGGAAAACAATCCAAATCCGTCCTCGCGCGAACGCGAGCAGAGCGAGTCGCGAGATCCGCGCGCTAAACATTCGTGGTTCGAGTCCAGCATGCAAGACTTGAAGATCGCCTTTCGCTCGCTGCGCAAGAGCCCCGGCTTCGCCATCACCGCAATTCTCACCTTGGCTCTCGGCATTGGCGTAAACGCGTCGATCTTCCAGTTAGTCGACGCCGTCCGGCTGCGCAGTCTGCCCGTCGCCGATCCCGAGCGCCTCGCCAGCGTTGAGATTCGAGGCGGCATTCACGATTTCATCCCTGCTCGCGCTTCCGACCTTTCGTACCCGCTATGGGAACAGGTTCGCGACCATCAGCAAGCCTTTTCCAGCGTATTCGCCTGGCGAACCAATCACGTCCGCATCGGCCAGGGCCTCGACGAGCGAAAAGCGGTCGCGTTATGGTTCACTGGCGAAGCCTTTAACACGCTCGGAATCTCTCCGGAAAAGGGCCGGTTTTTTTCACCCGAAGAAGACAAACCCGGCTGCGGAATTCCCGGCACCGTAGTCAGCTACGCATTTTGGCAGAGCCAGTTTGGCGGGCAGGACTCCGCAATCGGTTCGACCATTCTCATCGAACGCAAACCGACGCGCGTTCTTGGAGTTACGCCCGCCGGATTCCTCGGACTCGAAATAGGTCGCACTTTCGATTTCGCTTTGCCGCTCTGTTCGACACCGACTTATCACGATGATCTCCCGTACTTCACGCGCCCAGACTACTTTTTCCTCACCGTGATCGGCAGATTGAAATTTGATTGGACCCTCGCGCGCGCATCGGCGCAACTGGAGTCGGTCAGTCCCGGAATCATCGCCGCGACACTTCCGGCGGGCTACAGCAACGCTTTTCTCGACATTTACAAAAGGTACCGACTCGCGGCCTATCCAGCCGGGCACGGAATCAGCTCGCTTGATACTTATGACTCGTCCCTATGGCTGCTCCTGAGTATCACCACTCTCGTCCTGCTCATCGCCTGCGCGAATCTCGCCAACCTGATGCTGGTTCGCGGCAATTCGCGGCAGCGGGAAGTTGCCGTCCGTCTCGCGCTCGGCGCCTCGCGTTGGCGACTGATTCGCCAGTCGCTCGCAGAAGGACTGCTACTGGCCGTTTCAGGAGCCATCCTCGGCACGCTACTTGCTGCTGGGTTCAGTCGCGTGATTGTGTGGTTCATCAGTTCTGCCCAAGACGCAGTCAAACTCGATCTCAGCCTCGACTGGCGTGTCTTCGCTTTCACCACGCTTCTCGCTCTTCTCACCTGCGCGGTTTTCGACCTGTGGCCCGCAATTCGCGGTTCTCAAACGAATCCGGGTATTGCGCTGAAAAGCGGCAATCGCGGCACCACGCAAGGCCGCGAGCGATTTTCGTTTCAACAAACCCTAGTCGTCGCGCAAATTGCAGTTTCTATGGTGCTCCTTGTCGGAGCCCTCCTCTTCGTCCGCAGCTTTCGCAATCTCATCACCTACAATCCTGGATTTCGCGAGGATGGAATCATTCTGGCTCGCATCAACATCGGCCATCGCAGGTTGAGCGATCTCGACTCCTACGATGGCGCCATGCGCGAACTGCTCGCCCAGATTCGCGCCAACCCCGGCGTAGACTCCGCTGCGACCACCACCCATATCCCCCTCAACGGCAGCACCTGGCAGCTCGGCGTGCGCGGCGATAATCGCGAAGGCTCCTCGAAGTTCACTTGGATCAGTCCCGGTTATTTCGAAACGATGAGTATCCCCCTCCTCGCCGGAAGGCAATTTTCCGACGAGATCGATTCCCGCAACTCGCCCCGCGTCCTGATCGTGAACCAGACCTTTGCCCACACTTTTTTCGGTAACGAAAATCCCATCGGCAAGACCGTCCGCTCCATCGCGGAACCCGGTTATCCCGCCGCTGAGTTTCAAATCGTGGGCGTTGTCAAAGACACAAAGTACACAAGCCTTCGCGATCCGACTCCCCCGCAGAGCTTCGGCCCATCATCGCAATTTCCCCCGGGCCAAAAGGCCACAATCGCTTTCATCCACACTTCGATTCCGCCCGAGCGTGTGCTCCCCATCCTGCGCGAAAGCGTGCAGCAACACGATCCCGAGATGGATTACGAACTCTTCGTCTATCAAAATACGGTCGAGGACACACTCAGCCAGGAGCGCATGATGGCCATCCTTTCTGGCTCATTTGGCGCTTTGGCCGCGCTGCTGACGATGGTTGGACTTTACGGAGTGATTTCCTACATCACGACGATGCGCCGCAACGAGATCGGCATTCGCATGGCCTTGGGCGCGGATCGCAGTAGCGTGCTGGGCTTGATTTCGACACAAACTCTCCGCATGCTCGGCGCAGGCGTCCTTCTCGGCATCTTGATCTCGCTGGCCGCCACTCGCGGAGCGAGCTCTCTTCTCTTCGGGCTTCACCCCAACGACCCTCTTTCGATTATTTATGCCGCCGCGCTCCTCGTCGTCGTAGCTCTGCTCGCCGGATACATTCCCGCTCGCCGCGCCTCGCTCATCAATCCAAGCAGCGCCCTCCGCGACGAATAACTCCGCGTCTTTGCCGCCGCCAATCTTCGACACACCCGGTATCGACCCGATGCCCGCGCCTCTCCTCTTCGTGTAAACTTCGCCGTAACTCGTCCCAGTTCGACGAAATATGCCCTCTGACGACACAACAAAAAATCCCGCTCCAACTCCCGAATCCCAACCCGCAGCGCCACCCCCAGCCCCATCGCAGCAAAATCCCGTTCACATCAATCCGTGGCTCATCGCGATCGCCGTAATGCTCTCTACCTTCATGGAAGTTCTCGACACCACGGTCGTCAACGTCTCTCTTCCCCATATCGCCGGCAGCCTCTCCGCCACCGTTGATGAAGCGACCTGGACGCTCACGTCCTACCTCGTCGCCAACGCCATCATCCTTCCGCTCACCGGCTGGCTCTCCAATTTCTTCGGACGCAAACGCATGCTCATGCTCTCCGTCACCGGCTTCACGATCGCCTCTTTCGCATGCGGACTCGCTCCCACGCTTCCCTTTCTGATCGTCTGCCGCGTGATTCAAGGCGCGTGCGGCGGCAGCCTCCAGCCAATCTCGCAAGCCGTCCTTCTCGAATCTTTCCCGCCACAAGACCGCGGCAAAGCCATGGGATTCTGGGGACTCGGCGTCGTCGTTGCGCCCTTACTCGGCCCCGTTCTCGGCGGCTGGCTCACCGACAGCTACAGTTGGCGCTGGGTTTTCTACATCAACGTCCCCATCGGCCTCGCGTCCATCATCATGACGCGCATGTTCGTTTTCGATCCCCACTACATCAAGCGCGCCTCATCGAAAATCGACTACTGGGGCATCGGCATGCTCGCCGTCGGCATCGGCTTACTGCAAGTCGTCCTCGACAAAGGCCAGGAAAAAGATTGGTTCGCCACCACGTGGATCACCGTCGTCGCTGTCGCCTCCGTCGTCGCGCTCTTCGCTTTCACGTTCCGCGAACTCATCATCGACCACCCCGTCGTCCAACTCCGCGTTTTCAAAGATCGCACCTACTCCACCGGCGTCTTCCTCATGTCCATGCTCGGCGTCGGACTCTACGGCACCACCGTTCTCATCCCGCTCATCCTCCAAACGCTTCTCGGCTACCCCGCTTTGCGCGCCGGCATCGCCATGGCGCCACGCGGACTCGGCTCCTTCATCGCCATGCCGGTGGTAGGCCTGATCATCACCAAATTCGACCCCCGCAAACTGCTCACGCTCGGTCTCTTCATCTGCGCCTACACACTCTTCGAGTTTTCGCAGTTGAACTTACAGGCCGGCTACTGGGATTTCTTCTGGCCGCAAATCGAAATGGGCCTCTCGCTGGGACTCGTCTTCGTCCCTCTCACGACGATCACCATGTCTTCGATACCCAAAGAATCGATGGGCAACGCCACCAGTCTCTTCAATCTCGTTCGTAATCTGGGCGGCAGCGTCGGCATTTCGGTCGTCAACACCATGCAACTGCGCCTGCAACAGACCAACACCAATGTTCTCGGCGCTCACGTCAACCCGCTCAGCGCCGCTGCTCGCAACATGATGCACGCGATGCAGCAAATGTTTCTCAGCCGCGGCGGCGACATGGCCACCTCCGCACGGCAAGCTCGCGACATGATGTTCCAGATGGTTGAGCGCCAGGCCAACATGATCGCCTACAACACGATTTTCCGCGTCCTCGCCTGGATGTTCCTGATGCTGATCCCCTTCATCCTATTCATGCGCCGCCCCTCCACCAAAGCCCCGCCCGCCGCCATGCACTAAGCGCCTGCGTCGATTCTCCGTAGGTGCGCGGCACCGCCGTGCCCTTCTTCGCCGAAACTCGGATCTCTGCCCTTCCGATTCCCCAACGACGCCCACATTCTCTCCCTCCGAACACCGAGTCTTCGGTTGGATCGTTTAACCTAGACAAGCGAAACAAAAAGATATAAACAGAAATAGTTCGAAAGTAGACTGCTTCACAGTAAGCTGGTCATCTGTTTGAGACGAACGACGCTGCTTCGAACGCACGGCGTAAGACCATGACAAAAACCTTTTTTGTAGTAGTCGCCCTCGTGGCTGTGCTGGCCGGCGGAGAGCTAGCCGCCCATCCTGGCAGAGTCGCGACGGCTGCCGCCCCTCTTCCGGCCGAATTGCCACGCATCCAGAGCTCGGATCTTCGAATTGACTTCGACAAAAACACGCACAGCCGCGTCACGGCGCGATTCAACGGAAAGGACATTCCACTAGGCGGATTCTCAGCGTCCGAGACGCTCAAAAGTAAGGAGCGTTCCTGGGACGATTTTGCTCTGGTATCCCAGTCGCACGGACGCGTCAACGATACGTTCGGCGCCGGAGAGAAGCTCACAATTATCGGCAAATCCGGAGAAGTTCAAAAGAACCTCTCCGTCACGATTTATGATGACGCCCCAAATCTTGCCGTCTTCGACGTCGCTTACACGAACACTGGAAAATCGAAACTGGAGCTTCTCGGTTGGACCAACAACGCGTACACGATTAACGCGGAGAGTGTCGCGACCCCGGTTCCTTTCTGGTCCTATCAGAGTGGCTCGTACGAAAAGCGGCCGAACTGGATCGTTCCGCTGAAGGCGGGATTTTCTCAAGAAAATTATCTGGGAATGAACGACACCGACTACGGCGGCGGCACGCCGATCGTTGACGTGTGGCGAAAAGACGTCGGGCTTGGAGTCGGACTCCTGGAAACGAAACCGCGCCTGATTTCACTGCCGGTCTCGATGCCAAACGCGAATGAAGCTCGCGTCGCAGTGCAGTACCGCCGCGACCTGGAAGTCCTGCCCGGCGAAAGCATTCACACCTTCCGTTCTTTCGTCGCGGTCCACAATGGCGACTATTTTCAAACGCTTCTCACTTTTCGCAAGCTCATGTCGAAGCAAGGTTTTCAGATGGCTGCCGCACCACAAGACGGTTTCGGTGCCATCTGGTGTGCCTGGGGATACGGCCGCAACTTCAAGCCTCAGCAGGTTTACGACTCGCTGCCAACCGTCAAGAAAATGGGATTCAAGTGGGTCACGTTGGACGACGGCTGGCAGAACAACTACGGCGACTGGCAACTCGATCCAAAGAAATTTCCCAATGGCGATGCCGACATCAAGGCGATGGTCGATCGAATCCACCAGGAAGGCTTCAAAGCGCAGCTCTGGTGGTCGCCCCTCAGCGCAGTTCCCGATTCCAAATTGCTGACAAACGAACCTGAGTTGGCGCTGCTAAATCAGGATGGCTCGCGGCGAAAGATTTCCTGGTGGGATTCCGACTATCTCTGCCCGGCCAACACACGCGTCGTGGAATATCACAAGGCGCTCGTAAAAAAGATCCTCGTCGATTGGGGATTCGACGGCCTCAAACTCGACGGCCAGCACATGAACGGCGTGCCCCCCTGCTATAACCCCGCGCATCATCACAAACGTCCCGAGGACTCCGTCGAAGCTTTGCCGGATTTCTTCAAGGCAATCTACGATGAGGCGCAGAGCGCCAAACCCGGATCGCTCGTCGAGTTCTGCCCTTGCGGCACAGCTTTTTCGTTTTACACCATGCCGCATTTCAACATGTCGGTGGCTTCCGATCCGAAAGGCTCTTTCCAGGTGCGCTCCAAGGCCAAAACAATTAAGGGCCTCATGGGCGACGATGTTCCATATTTCGGTGATCATGTCGAGCTGAGCGACAACCACGACGATTTCGCTTCCACGTTGGGTGTCGGAGGAGTCGTCGGCACCCAGTTCGTTCTGCCTTCACTGGTCGAAAAACACGGTCGGTTCGACCTCACCCCCGAACGCGAAAAGAGCTTCACCAAGTGGCTCGAGCTTTATCAGGAGAAAGATCTCGCCCGCGGTCAATATCTGGGCACGCTCTACGACATCGGTTTCGATTTGCCCGAAGCGCACGTCATCCGTAAAGACAAAAAGATGTACTACGCCTTCTACGCCGCGGACTGGAAAGGTGCCTTGGAGTTGCGCGGTCTGGATGATCGCGCATACCACGTCGTCGATTACGTCGATGGAAAAGACTTCGGGATTGTCCACGGGCCGGTCGCGCATATGTCTGCGGATTTTTCGAAGCATCTTCTGCTTGAGGCGACCCCGCAGTAATAGGAGACGAACGTGAAATTCCTGACTTTTTTTGCGCTATT